>Ga0137412_10002497_pt1 | contig 14574 bp, 14 predicted proteins | sample CZODoug2_1_16fun_FD_122160 | JGI IMG/M metagenome (GOLD analysis project Ga0137412, IMG submission 122160) | Vadose zone soil fungal communities from Angelo Coast Range Reserve, California, USA - CZODoug2_1_16fungal (Hybrid Assembly) | ecosystem: Environmental > Terrestrial > Soil > Vadose zone... | reverse complement strand
CATCGAGGATTTGGCGGCGCGCGGGGTTTTCCGCAAAACGCGCCCCGTGAGTCACCTAGTCGATGACACGGAGCTCGACCTCAAGCGCCTGCTGTCGATCGGTGATTACCCGACGTTCATGCGTCTTGCCGTGAAAAGCAGAAAAAATATCTTGGTATCCGGCCCCGCGGGATCGGGGAAGACGACCTGGACCAAGGCGTTGATTCGGGAAATTCCGAGCGATGAGCGGTTGATCACCATCGAGGATGCCAATGAGCTGGTGCTCGACCGGCACCCCAATCACGTTCGCCTGTATTACTCCAAGGACGATCAGGGCGTTGCCCGCGTCACGCCAAAACAACTTCTCGAATCATGCCTGCGTATGAAGCCGGATCGGATTCTCCTTGCGGAGCTGCGCGCCGAAGAAGCGTTCGATTACCTTCGCAATGTCAATTCAGGCCACCCCGGATCCATTACCAGCGTGCACGCGGCCAGCGCCGAGTTGGCATTCGAACAGTTGGTGTTGTTGGTGAAGCAGAATCCAGGCGGCCGCGATCTGGCGCGGACCGACATCAAGAGTCTCTTGTATCTGCTCATCGATGTGGTTATCCAATTCGGCGTCGAATACCACGAAAGATTCATCAAGGAAATCTGGTACGAACCTGCGCACAAGCATGCTGCGGCCGCTTCCGCGGGAGCGCACTGAGATGGACCTCGCGCTGACCCACGGTTGGTCCGGTCTAGCGCTTGGCTTTGCGTCCGTTCAGGCTCCGATGCTGGTGGGCCTGATTCGCGGACGTGCGCCCGCGTACGAGTATCTGATCTCGCCCATTCTTGCGGCGTTTTTTACCGCTGGCGTCCGAATCGGCATGGCCGCGGCGACACCGTTGCTCGCGGGATTGGGCGTTGCACGGCATGGTCTTCTCCAATTCGCGCTAGGTACCGCGGTCAGCATGGCAATCGGCTACGCAGGCGGCCGCGCGGCGGCGGAGCGGGTCATCGATCCGAAGATCCACCAGCGCGGCGCATTCGTGGCGGATCATCCGGGACGGACCAAGGCTATGAGAGACCCGAACCATCGAAGTAGGCAAATAACGTTGGCCGGCACTGCCATCCCCAGGGTTGACGAGACCAAGCATTTCAAGTTGATCGGTACGACAGGAACGGGAAAAAGCACCGCGATCCAGGAAATCTTGACGTCCGCGTTGGCGCGAGGCGACCGCGCGGTAATCGCAGACCCGGATGCGGGGTATCTCGATCGATTCTACGACGCGGCGCGGGGCGACGTGGTGCTCAACCCCTTCGACCAGCGCTCGGTGAAGTGGGACTTGTTTGCCGAAATCAAGAATGCCTACGACGTAGAACAACTCGCCCGCTCGCTGATTCCCGATCACGAAGGCGCCGATCGAAGTTGGCGCGGCTATGCGCGGACATTCTTCAGCGCAGTGACGCGGCAGGCTCATGAGGGCGGTGTTACCGGCATGGACGAACTGTACCGCTTGCTGGTCGTTGCAGACACCAAGGAGCTGCGTACCCTCGTCAAGGGTACGCCAGCACAGCCCTTTCTCGACGAGCACAACAGTCGAATGTTCGACTCGATTCGCTCCGTGACGACTTCCGCGGTGGGAGCGATCGACTACATCGCGGAGCAGAACGCTCCCCGCTTCTCGATTCGAGAATGGGTGAGCAAGGAAGCCCCGGGCGTTCTTTTCATTCCCTACAAGGCGGGCCAAATCGCGGCATTGCGTTCGACGATTTCCGGATGGATGCGCCTGGCCATCTTCGAAGCCATGAACCAAGAAGAGCAGCCGGACGAGCGGCAAGGAGAGGATACGCGCCGTCTGTGGTTCGTCGTCGATGAATTGGACGCCCTCGGCCAGATCGACGGGCTTAAAGATGCGCTGGCACGGCTCCGGAAATTCGGCGGCCGCTGCGTTCTAGGATTCCAGTCCATTGCGCAGGTGTCGAGCACGTACGGGCAGGGCGATGCTCACACCATCGTCGAGAATTGCGGCAACACGCTCATATTGCGCTGCTCGGCCAGCGAAGGCGGCGGCACGGCGCGATTTGCGTCGCAGCTCATCGGCGAGCGCGAAGTGCTGCGCTCCACCGTATCGAGAAGCCGCCGAGACACCGAGTTCCTGGGTTCCACATCACGGAGCGAACACTTCAACGTCGAGCCCGCCGTGCTGCCGTCGCAGATCGAGCAACTGCCGGATCTCGCCGGTTACCTGAAATATGCCTCGGATCCACAATGGCATCGAGTGCGGCTGGATGCGGTCCGCCACTGGCGCGAGCATCGAATCTCCAGCCAAGCGAGCGCATCCAGAAATGCACAAACGAGCCGCGACTCAGGAATCACACATGAGTGAGAGCGGCCCCCTTGTCGACGATTACACCATGAAATTCGGCCTTTTGATGGAGAGCGCGCAGGCTCATCAAAAGTTGGCGGAAGCGCATTTGGAGAAGCTGCGGGCGCACACCCAGGACCTGGACGGCGTCGTGCGCGAGGAAATCAGGCGAACGCTCATCGATGAACTCCAGGCACTGACGGCGGAGAGCGACCGCGCCGCTCGAGCTCTTCGCGACATGAAGCGTGCCGCGAACATGCGCGGCCTCACGTGGAATATCGGAATCGTCATTCTGTGCACGACGATCCCCAGCGCCATCGCGCATTATGCGCTGCCATCGCAGTCGGATATCGCCGCAATGCGCGTGCAGCGCGACTCGCTCGCGCAAAATGTGGCGCGGCTGGAGCAGAGGGGCGGCAAGGTGGATTGGCGCGGCTGCGGCGACTCGGCGCGATTGTGCGTACGCGTCGAGCGCAATGCCCCGGTCTACGGCGCCAAGGCCGACTACTACATAGTGAAGGGATACTGAAGGTGGCGTGGTCGACCACATTCCAGATCGTGCAAAGCAGCCGCACGCTGTTCCTCGTAGCCGCGCTTACGCTCGCCATCGCCGCCTGCTCGAGGATATGGCGGTGGCGATCGCCGGAGGCACACAAGCGCGGGGTGGTCCTTCTCGAGAGGCGGCAGCGACGGGGCGCTCGACGGAAGGAACCGGGCATCGGCGAGCTCACCTTGGCCGGCACCCTCGTACCCTTTCTCGATGAGACCAAGCACTTCAAGATGATCGGGGCGACGGGTACCGGGAAATCCACGGCGATTCGAGAGTTGCTGCGCGGTGCCTTGGCGCGCGGCGACCGGGCCGTGTTCGCCGATCCGGATGGCGCTTACCGTGATCAATTCTTCAATCGCTACCGCGGCGACGTCATTCTAAATCCCTTCGAGCGCCAATCGCGCCAGTGGGACGTGTTCGCCGAGATCAATGATGCATTCGACATCGAGCAGCTCTCGGCCGGCCTGATCCCCGCCACCGACGATGCGTCGTCGAACGAATGGCGCGGGTATGCACGAACGTTCCTGACCGCCGTATTGCGGCGCTGCCGGCTCGACAAGCGACGGAACTGCGGTGAATTGTGGCGCGTCCTCGCGGTCGCGCCCAGCGAGGAACTGCGCGTTGTCGTGGCCGACACACCCGCGCAGCCTTTTCTCGAGCCTGAGAACGCCCGCATGTTCGGTTCCATTAGATCGGTGGCTGTGTCGGCGATCGCCGCGTTGGAATATATTCAAGCACAGCGTTCGGCGCCGTTCTCGATACGCGAATGGGTGAGGGCGAGGGGCGTTCCGGGCGCATTATTCATGCCCTACAAGGCGGCTCAGATTGCAGCGCTGCGTTCCATGATCGCGACGTGGATGCGGCTTGCCATATTCGAGGCAATGAACGGCAACGAGAATCAGGATCAGCGCCTTTGGTTCGTCGTCGATGAGTTGGATGCGTTGGGGGCGATCGACGGCCTCAAGGATGCGCTCGCACGGCTGCGCAAATTTGGCGGACGATGCGTCCTTGGGTTTCAGTCCATTGCTCAGGTTTCAGGCACGTATGGTGTCGCAGAGGCGCAGACCATAGTCGAAAACTGCGGCAATACGCTCATTCTTCGCTGCGCTGGCAGCGAAAACGGAGGCACGTCCCAGTTCGCGTCGCGGCTGATCGGCGAACGGGAAATCATCAGGCGCCAAACATCGCGCGGCAGCGACCGCGAAGGCGCATTAGGCGCGCGGGGCGTGCGCCGATCAAAAAACATCACCGAGCAACACGTGACGGAGACGGCCGTTATGGCGTCTCAGATTGAACAGCTTCCCGATTTATGTGGGTATCTCAAGTCGGCTTCTGCGCCGGCGTGGCGAAAGGTGGAGTTCCCCTATGCAAAACCCCGTGCGCACTGACATCAATATCCGCTCGCCGCGTTATTTGCTGGCGCACACGCTAGGAACATGTTGGCACTGCCGTGCGTCAACGCAATTGTTCGCATTGGTCGTACCGCCCGGCCACGAGGCGCTGGAGCTGGATGACGAGGCACAGGACGCGGCGGGGGACGAGGCGCAGAGCGAGACGCAGAACGAGACGCAGAACGAGACGCTTGCGGTGGACATCTGGTGCGCCGCAACCCACCATGCATTTCTCTTTTACATCGAATTTCTTCCCGCCGTCATTCAGGATCGGCTGAAGCAGTTCACACAGTCCTACCGTCTTGAGTTCAGCGACGCGGCGCACGAGCCGTACTGGGCAAACCACTGCGAACGATGCGGTTCATTACTCGACGATCACGAGTTGTTCTGCGAGCCGGAAGGCGCTTTCCTTCCAACCAGCGAGTCGAGTGCCGGCGCCATCCATCTCTTGGCATTGGACGAAGCATTCGAGGCTGCCGCCGCCGGGTATGCGTACGAGCCGCAGTTTTTCGACGCCATGAGCCGGAGTTGAGGCGGGTATGGCTGTCTATTTTCTGAACCTCAAGACTTTCGGCCGCTCGGGCGGAAGCAGTGCGGTGAGCGCTGCTGCCTATCGAGCGGGTGAGCGAATCCGCGATGAACGCACCGGAAGGACCTACGATCACACGGATCGCCAGGACATCATGCACAAGGAAATCCTGCTGCCAAGCCATCTCGCCGGATCTACCATGAACTGGGCAAGAGATCGGTCCTCCCTGTGGAATGCCGCGGAAAGCGCCGAGTCGCGTAAGAACGCCCGAGTGGCGCGCGAGTATCTCGTGGCATTGCCGGTTGAGCTGGACCCCGATCAACGCCTCGCGCTGGTGCGTGGCTTTTCGCAGGAACTCACCGATCGATACCGGTTTGCCCTCGATCTTGCCGTGCACGCGCCCCGCGATTTTCCGGGTAGCGATCCAAGAAACTTTCACGCCCATCTACTCGCGACGACGCGCGAGGTCACCGCCCAAGGCTTGACCGCCAAGACAGCCGTCGAGCTCAACGATGCGAAACGCCGCGATCTGGGTCTGGAACCCGCCATCAATGAACTTCTCTACGTGCGCGAACGATGGGCAACCGTTACCAACGAGGCCCTGCGGGAAGCGCATATCAAGGCGCGCGTCGATCATCGCAGCTTGGCGGCTCAAGGCATTGAGCGAGAACCCTACCCCTATATTCCACGAGCCGCCTTCGAAATGGAACGGCAGGGATATCGAAGCGCGCTCGCCGAGCGCCTGCGGATGCAATACGAGGCGCGGGTGCAAGCGCGCATGGAACGGAACGCCGGCCACGACTCGCCCGCGCCGGCGCCGCGCGAGCTGGCGGCACGCGAGCGGACTGCGTCACAGGAACCGGCAGTGGTGCGCGAATCGACAGCTGTGCGAGAACCGACAGCTGTGGGTGAACCGCATGCAGTCAAAAGACCGCAGAGTCTCCAAGAGATCAGGCGCCAGGCGCGGGAAGACTGGTTGAAATTGCGACAGGAGTCGGCAAAGGCCTCCGAAAACGAACACCTGAAGGACGATCGCCCAAAGAACGATTACCTGAACGACGATCAGTTCTCACGTTAGATGCGGTTCGAATGTCGAGGCACGCCCCATGATTCGCGGAATTATTTTTGCCTCATGCTACGTCTACTCGCCCACCGGGTCGGGCGCCGCCTCAGAGCGTTCGCGTTTGCTGCGCGCGTTGCTCAAGGCCAGCGATGCTCACTTTATCTTCAAGTATGCCGTCCGTGTCCGGCAGCAGGTAGCTGACAATTCGGCGCTCGCCGGATTCCTCTGTCCAAACAATGTGCTGATCCCCATACCCGGAAGCGCGCCGCCCGTTGCCGGGGCCGTGTCGGTCGCCGAGCATTTGGCATTGGCCCTGCTCGAAGAGGGTCTCGGTTTAAGTATCTGGAGAGGACTGCACCGGATCTACGCCGTGCGAAAGTCGGCAACCGCCGCACCGGGATCGAGACCCACCGTCGGGAACCACTATGACTCGTTCGCCATTGAGCCTGTCACGGAGCTGCCGCAGCAGGTCGTGCTCATCGACGATGTGGTGACGAAGGGCAGGACACTGCTGGCGGCTGCGGCGCGGGTGCAGGAAGCATTTCCAAGCGCCGAGATTCGCGCCTTCGCGCTACTGCGAACCATGGGTTTCGTCCAGGAGGTAGAACAATTGCTGGACCCATGCATCGGTGAAATTCGATGGAGGGCAGGCGATGCTTATCGAACTCCGTGAGGCGGGTGCCCCCGGCAGTGCGGCCGCCCTTTCCCGGGGTACGCCGACCGGTGCCGTCTGCGGCACGGGCTGCTACCGAATCGTTTACCACATTGACGAAGTTCGAAAGGAAGTTACCATCGTGGCGGTTGGACACCGTAGACCCTAAGACCTCTCCCGGCACCAGACCGCTGCAAGGGCTGAATCAAGCCGAGATCGGCAAACGCTTCGAGCGTGCCTTGGCGAAGGCCGATGGGGCCACCGGCGCGCACTGTGTTCACGAGTTGTGGATGCGCGGCGAGATGGCCGTTCATATCGAGCGTGCGCTCGAACGATTGTGGGCCAAAGCGGCGGATTCCATTCCGGACTGGCTGCCGATGCGCTACGTCGCTTGGCTGCCGAGCGCGTACGACATCGCACTGCGGTTTCGCGCCGCCGGCAAAGGCCGGTCGAACATCTACTTGGTATTGCTCGACTATGGCGATAATCTCGCTGAGCCTTACGGCGTGTACGTGGGCATGAGCAAGTACAGTCCGGCGCAGCGCTTCGATCAGCACAAGGCCGGGATCAGAGCCGCGGGCAGCGTTTTGAAGCGGGGCCTCGAAGTACTCACCGGGCCCACGCTGCATCTACAATACATCAAGCGTGCGGAGGCCGAGAGAATCGAAATCGAATTGGCGGAGGCCCTTGCGGCAAGCGGGCTCTTGGTCAAAGGCGGCCACTGATGATTTTGACCCGGCACCGGACTGGCAGAATCCGGGCGCCGAACATCGCGCGACCAATCAGCGGACCGGCGGCTTTGCGTTTCCGCGGAAACGTCGGGCGCTGCGGCTGCCTACTGCTTCTCGAGATGCGCGAGCACCAGGGCCACCTGGTCGGTTGCGCCCAGGATGACCGGCGTCCGCTGATGGATCGCCGTGGGCTGGATGTCCATCACTCGCTGGCCGGGTGCGGCGAAAGTCTTCCCGCCGGCCTGTTCGATGATCATCGCCATCGGATTGGCTTCGTACATGAGCCGAAGCTTGCCGTCCGGCGCTTTCTTGGTGGGTGGGTAGAGAAACACGCCGCCCTTCAATAAAATCCGGTGCACATCGGCCACCATGGCTCCCGAGTAGCGGCCGGAATAGTCATTGCTCTGCGCCCAATCCAGATACCGCTGATAGCCCGCGGGGAACGCCTTGCGGTTGCCCTCATTGACGGAATAGGTCTTGTTGCCGGCAGGAATCATCAGGTTTCGCTCTACACGCATGAACGCGCCGATGCCGGGGTCGAGCACGAACATGTCGACGCCCTTGCCGATGGTAAGGACGAACACCGTGGATGATCCATAGAGCACATACCCGGCGGCTACTTGGCGCGCACCGGGCTGCAGCAAGGAGTCCTGGGCGTGCTGCGCGCGTCCGTTGTGCTGTAGGATGCTGAAGATGGTGCCCACCCCGCCGCAGATGTCGAGGTTCGAGGAGCCGTCCAGTGGATCAAACAGGACGCAATATCGGGGAATCCCTTCACCGTCCTCGCGTAGAATCACCGGCTCCTCGTTCTCTTCCGATGCCACGATGGCAACGCCTTCGCGGCCGCCGAGGGTGCCCAACAAGACATCGTTGGCGAGCACGTCGAGTTTTTGCTGAACTTCGCCTTGCACGTTTTCGGTGCCCACGCTGCCCAACACGTTTTCCAGCCGAGCTCGCCGCACCTTGTCCGCAATGATTTTGGCGGAAATCGACAGGGCGGAAAGAATCCAGGAGAACGTTCCGGAGGCCTGCGGATAGTCTGCCTGCTGCTCGAGAATATGAGCCTGCAGGGTCATGATGCGCACGTCGTCGCGGATGGCTTTCAGGTTGAGCTTCGCGGTTTTATCCATATGTGAAGGATGCCATGAACGGGGGCGGGATTTGCCCGCAGTTTGGATAATTCTATGCGCTACAATGCGCTGGGCTGGCGATTTCGACGGTTGGCAGAAATTCAAAAGAAAGGGGGCGGGACTCATGTCTTTATCATTCAGGTTCGGCGCAGCTGTGGCGGGGTTGTTGTTGGTCGGCTTGGCGGGGTGTGACCAAGCACCGCATTCCTCTGCCCCGGCCAAAAAACCTCTCTCACAGGCCAGTCAACAATGGCTGAGCATCGCGAACGGATTCAGCGAGGATTACTTGCGAGCACAGCCGTCCTTCGCCGCGCAATCCGGCCGGCATGAATTCGATGGTCAGCTGCCGGACTTCAGTTCGCATGGGATTAAACGCGAAATTGCACGCTTGCACGATGCTCGCGAGCAAATCGCCGCCGTCGATCCCGCGAAGTTGGAATCGATTGAACGGTTCGATCGCGAGTACTTGCTCAGCGTCATCGATAAAGATCTATTTTGGCTCGAAAAGGCGCGTTATCCGTTCAGCAATCCCTATTGGTACATCAGCCGTATCGATCCGGACATGTATCTGAGCCGCAACTACGCGCCGCTCGACGAGCGCATGAAGGCCTACATCAAGTATGCACGCGGCATCCCGAAGGTGGCGACCGACATCCAGGCGAATCTACAGGGGCCGCTGCCCAAAACCTACGTGGAATTGGGTATCGCCGACTTCGGCGGATTGGCCGATTTCTACACAAAAAATGTCACGGCAGTGTTTGCGTCGGTGAGCAATCCGGAACTGCAGAAGCAACTGACCGACGCCGACACGAACGCTGCAATCTCAATGAACAACCTGAAGAATTATCTGATCGGTCAACGCAAGACCGCGACCGACAAATTTCCACTGGGCAAGGACATGTTCGCCGAGATGGTGAAGACGACCGAGCGCGTCGACGTTCCGATCGACCAGATCGAGGCGGCAGGCCGCGCCGACTTGGAGCGCAATACACAGGCTCTCAAGACGGAGTGCGCCGCCTACTTGCCGAAGGGCACTCTCGCCGCCTGTGTGGCGAAGGTATCTGCCAACAAGCCGCAGGGTGGTACCCTCGAAGCGGCCCGCGCTCAACTGGTGGAACTCAAGAAGTTCGTCCAGGATCACGACGTGGTGAGCATTCCCGGCAATGACGAAGCGTTGGTCGCGGAAGCCCCCCCATATAACCGCTCGAATGCCGCATTCATCCAGATTCCGGGCCCCTACGATCACGGGGTCGCGGCGACGTACAACATTGCACCGCCGGATCCGAAGTGGAGCAAGGCCGAGCAGGCAGCGTACATCCCGAGCCAGGCGTCGCTGTTGTTCACGTCCGTCCACGAGGTATGGCCGGGACACTTCTTGCAATACCTGCATTCGAACGCCAATCCCTCCAAGCTCGAGGCTCTGTGGGTGGGGTATGCCTTCCAGGAAGGCTGGGCCCATTACAGCGAGGAAATGATGTACGAAGAGGGACTGGGGATGGGCGATCCTGAAAAGCACATCGGACAACTCTTGGACGCCTTGTTGCGCGACGTCCGGCTACTGTCCGCCATCGGAATGCAAACGGCAGGCATGACCGTCGCGCAGTCTGAAAAGATGTTCAGTACCCAGGCATTTCAGGATCCGGGCAATGCACGCCAGCAAGCGGCTCGGGGAACGTATGACCCGGCGTACCTGAATTACACGCTGGGGAAATTGATGATACGCAAACTGCGCGACGACTGGATTGCGAAGATGGCCGGCGGCACGGCCGCCAAGGCTGCGGGCGACGATAAGTCGAAGTGGCATGATTTCCATGACAAGTTCCTTTCGTACGGCGGTCCGCCGATTCCGCTGGTGCGCAAAGAAATGCTGGGCGAGTTGGGGAGCTTGCTCTAACGCGCCCGGGGATCACGCGGTGACTTGCCGGGCGTCCTTTTCCTTTTATAGTAGAGGGCGCGCGCCCGGCCTCTAAGTCGAGCCCGCAATTCCCGCGATGATCCCGCTGTCCGCCCAGGTGCCGATCAGGGTTGCGGCGCGCAATGGGATCTCGTCTTCGGGTAGCCATTCGCGCAGCGCGGCGCAGATCTCCCCAAAACGATGGCCGGCGAGCGCGGCATCGAGAGCCGCATTCTCGGTCGCATCCAGGGAGCGGAAACGGTTCATTAGATCTTGGCGCCACAACAACCAGGGAACCGGCGCATGCTCGAGGGCAGGCTGCGGCGGCTCTTCTTCGCGGCTCACGGATTGCCAAACGGCGACGGTATTCCAGGCCAGGGTCATGCGTCGCAGCGACGGGTGGAATTGAAACGTAAGTTCGGACCAATGGGCGGGATCAACGGCCTGTAACGCACTTCGATCGACGGACACGGCGTCGGCCGCATCGAACACTTCGGACAGCAGCCATTCGAAAGCCGCGATTTCCGCAACGATGGGCTGTTCCGCATAGGGCAACTGGCGCGCCAGGAACTGCGCAAGCTCACGCCCATACCAGCGAATCGAGCGATGCACGGACGGATGGGTCTCGATGAAGGTTTCGCCCAATGCCATGAACACGTCGTCGCCCAGGATCTGATGCAACGAAGGATAGGTGTCATGGAGCGCGTCCAGCAATCGCACTCGGTAGGCGTTGCCGTAGATTTTCAAGCGCTCCGATGCCGGCAGCGGCGGCGCGTCAACGATGGCCGCGAGGATGGCGTCGTGTTGGGTCAATAAATGACGCTGGAAATCCCCCTGCAATTCGCGCAGGTGCATCAGGCCGCCCGGGCATGGCGGAGGCTAAGCTCGCGCGCGGTATCGAGTTCGGCCACCAAATCGCTCAAGGGTGGGATGTTGTCGTCGCGTTCGATCATGGTGGGCACGTCTCCGAAGTGCTCGACGGCCTCTCGATACAGATCCCATACGGGCGCCACGATGGCTTGGTCATGGGTATCGATCAGGTGACCGCCGAGATCGCTATGTCCCGCCAGATGAAATTGGCGCACGCGGCTCTTCGGAATGGCGTGCAGATACGTCTTCGCATCGAAGCCGTGATTGACGCTGCTCACGTAGATATTGTTGATATCGAGCAAAATGGCGCAATCCGCGCGCTCGGCCACCTCGCGCAAGAATTCCCATTCGCTCATGTCCGATTCCTGAAAAGTCAGATAGCTCGACACGTTCTCGAGCAAGATCTGTCGGCCGAGCAAATCCTGCACCTGGCCCACGCGCGCGACCACCGTGGACAAAGCCTCCTCGGTATAGGGAAGCGGCAGCAGGTCGTGCAAGTTCTTACCGTCGACCCCCGTCCAGCAGAGGTGATCGGAGATCCACGCGGGTTCGATTCTGCGGCTTAGGGCGCGAACCGAGTTCAGGTACTCGGCGTCGAGGGGGTCCGTGCTGCCGATCGACAAGGAGACTCCATGCATCACCAGAGGAAATCGAGCGCGAACGCGTTCCAGGTAATCCAGCGGTTTGCCGCCCAAACCCAGGTAATTTTCGGTTATGACCTCGAGCCAGTCGATGGCGTGCTTCTCGCCGAGCACGGCGTCGTAATGCGCGGGCCGTAAGCCCAGACCAAAGCCGCTGAGTGTAGGCAGTGAATATTGCGACATCGGGGAATATTGCGGCATCGGGCGCGGCAGGCGACTCGGGGCCTGCCACGCTCGACACCGAATGTCGGTAGTCCGGCCGATTACTTCGTATCGGCCTTGGCTTTGGCCTTCGCGTCGGCGCACTCGGACTTCGACATGGATACCCACCCCATGCCTTTGCAGCTATTCATGCCCTTACAACTATTCTTTGCGGACTTGCACTCGGAAGTCCCCTTGCAAGAATTGACGCCCGAGCAATGGACCGTAGCGGTATCCGCGGCCACCGACACGCCGGTCAGGCCGGAGGTGAAAAACATCGCGGCGGCGGCAGCCATCGCCGCATTCGACAGTTTATTCATTTGCATATTGGATTCCTCGATTGTTGTCAGGCACAGCGACATTGCTGTTCATGTACAGAGACCGAGCCTACGGCGAGATTATTACTCCTTTGTATAAGCTTATGTTCAACGAGTGCAGGATCATGAGTAGGGTCATGGGTGCAGGATCATGGGCTGCAGCCAGAATGATATTGTTTGCCTCGCCTAAGTTAGATATGTTGCATTGCATTAACGCAACGTGTCCACGTAGTGAAAGCCGGGCGCGCCTAAGTACCATAAGAAATGCAAACCAAGGAAATTCATGAAGAAATTAGCCTTCCTGGCGATCGCGGTCTGGGGCGCGACAACGCTGGGCGCAGCTGCCGGCGAGAGTCCTGGCCCAAGGGCGAGTTCGCCTATCGTGCCCATCGCAGCACCCAAGGATCGCGCCTATCCCGGCGAGATTCGCCTGGCGGTTGATGCCTCGGATTTCGGCCGGCGCATCCTTCGAGTTCACGAGAGCGTGAGCGGCATCGGCCCCGATACCGTGCTGCTCTATCCGAAGTGGCTGCCCGGCACGCATGCTCCCGAGGGTCCGATCGATCGAATCGCGAACCTCAGGATCTCGGCCAACGGCGCGCGAGTTGCCTGGACGCGCGATCCGGTCGACATCTACGCGTTTCGCGTTCACGCGGGTGCGGGGATCAAGTCGCTGGATATCGACTTCGATTATCTCTCGCCGACGAGCCCCGAAGTCGGCGCTATGGAAATCAGCCGGGACGTCATGATGATCGAGTGGATTGAACTCGTGCTGTACCCGGCGGGCTATTTCTCCCGGCAGATCCCCGTGGAGGCGAGCCTTACGTTGCCTGCCGACTGGCAGTTCGCTTCGGCGCTGGAGACCGCCCTCGCGGGCGGCGCGCGCACGACCTTCAAGCGGGTCGGCCTCGAAACTCTCGCCGATAGTCCCGTGTACGCGGGCCGGTATGCCGCGCGGCTCGACCTCGATCCGGGTAGTCCGGTACCGGTGCATCTGGATCTGTTTGCGGATCGGCCGCAGCTGCTGGTGGTCAAGCCCGAGCAGCTCGCGGCGCACCGAGCGCTCGTGCAGCAGGCCTACAAGCTCTTCGGTTCGCGTCACTATGCGCACTACGATTTCCTGTACTCGTTGAGCGACCAAATCCAGCATAGCGGGCTCGAGCACCATCAATCGAGCGAGGACGGCAGCGACCCCGAGTCCTTCACCGAGTGGGACAAGACCGCGTACGTCAGGGACTTGTTGCCCCACGAATTCACGCATTCCTGGAATGGCAAATTCCGCCGCCCGGCGGACCTCTGGACCCCGAATTACAACGTACCGATGCAGGACAGCCTGCTGTGGGTTTACGAAGGGCAGACGCAGTACTGGGGTCAGGTGCTGGCCGCCCGTTCCGGCCTCTGGTCCCGGCAACAGGCGCTCGATCAACTCGCGCTGACGTCGGCCTATTACCAGATTCAGGCAGGTCGACAATGGCGTAACTTGCAGGACACGACCAACGACGAAATCATCAATCCTCGCCGGCCGCAGTCTTGGTCTGACTGGCAACGCTTCGAGGATTACTACGACGAGGGGGCGCTGATTTGGCTCGATGCCGACACGCTGATACGCGAGCGGTCGAAGGGCGGGCACTCGTTGGATGATTTCGCCCGAGCCTTCTTCGGTATTCATGACGGCAGCGTCACGACCGTCACCTACACCTTTGACGACGTCGTCAAGACGCTGAACGCAGTGGAGCCCTATGACTGGGCCGGCTTTCTGCACCAGCGGGTCGATTCGATTGCCAAGCCGGCGCCCTTGGACGGATTGCGGCGCGGCGGCTACAAGCTGATGTATTCAGACACACCGAGCGATTACCTGAAGGCGAGCGAGGAGCAGCGTAAGCGGGCCAACCTGCTCTTCTCGATCGGTGTTGAAATAGATGACAAAGACCAGGAGGGCTTTGTCACGGAAGTCATTTGGGGCAGTCCCGCCTTCAAGGCGAAGCTCACCGCAGGAGTCCAGATTCTGGCAATCGACGGCGTGGCCTACAGTGCCGAGGTGCTCAAGGACGCGATCCGGCTGGCCCAGAGTAAGCAGTCGCCCATCGAGTTGATCGTCAAGTCGGGCGAGCGGTTCATGGTAGCGAACCTCGATTACCACGATGGACTGCGCTATCCGCACCTCGAGCGAGACGCCTCCGAACCGGCGCGGCTCGACGACATCGTGGCGGCGCGACCGTGACGACTGTTGGGCAAGTGCGCGGCCCGTGCTGTCAGTCGTCCTCATGCAAGCATT
>Ga0137412_10002496_pt1 | contig 14574 bp, 13 predicted proteins | sample CZODoug2_1_16fun_FD_122160 | JGI IMG/M metagenome (GOLD analysis project Ga0137412, IMG submission 122160) | Vadose zone soil fungal communities from Angelo Coast Range Reserve, California, USA - CZODoug2_1_16fungal (Hybrid Assembly) | ecosystem: Environmental > Terrestrial > Soil > Vadose zone... | reverse complement strand
TCGTTCTTCGACGCGTCGTTCCCCGACTGCAAGTTCCTGGGCAGCACGTTCGAGCGGTGCACGTTCGACCGATTCACCGTGCGCGGCGGCGACTGGTCGTTCGTCGCGCTGGCCGGCGCCGACCTGCGCACGGCGTCCATCGAAGGTGTGCGGATGCGCGAGGCCGATCTCACGGGCGCCCGCTGCGACGGCGCGACGATCCGGCACGTCGACCTGTCCGGCGCGTGGCTGGGCAAGGCCAGCTTCGCCCGCTGCGACCTGCGTGGCTCGGACGTCACCGCGATCGATCCGTTGTCGACGCCCATGGACGGGGCGATCATCACCTGGGACCAGGCGGCTGTTCTCGCGGCCGCCATGGGCCTGGACGTCCGCCCCGAATAGATGTCGTGGACGGCGCCGGCGGATCCGCGATTCGCATCGTTGGTAGGCCTCGCCATCTTGGCGGCTCGCGGTAGCCAGGTTTAGCCCTGAACCGAAACGATGGCGGTGGCCGAGCACGACCTACACGCTGCACCGCATGAGGAAACGCCACTTGTTGACTGCGGTCGCGGCCGCAATCGCCCTGGTCGCTGCCACCCCCGTCGTCGCCACGGCCCAGCCGCCCGGCCCCGGCTGGGAGAAGATCACCTTCGGGTCGGTGACCAATCCGGCCGGCGATGTGTGTTCGTTCACGCTGCGCGGCGAGCCGGTCTCGCAAGACGTGTGGTTCAAAACCATCAGCGCCTATCCGGACGGATCGCCGAAGTCTCAGGTGTTCGTCGGACCGCTGTTCTATCGGTTCACCAACGTCGAGTCGGGGGCCTCGTCGGTGGAAGATCTGTCCGGTGACGCGGTCATCAACACGGCGCCGGACGGCACCCAGACCTGGTACGTGGTCGGACCGTTCAGCGTGGGCTTCCACGCCGGCAATCCCTACCGGGCACCGGGCGAGCTCGTACTCGACGGCGCTACGAAGCTGATCCTGCATCCCGGACATGTAGCCGAGGTGACTGCACACCACGGTCCGACCACCGACGTCTGCGCCAAACTCAGCGGCGGGTCAGGATGACGTGCTCGGTTTGATCAGGACGTGCAGGATGGCTACGTACTCGTTGGGGTAGCCATCGCCGGGGCCGTTCTGGTCGTCCTCGCCGGCGGCGGCGATCTTGGCCAGCACGTTCATGCCGCTGGTGACGACGGCGAACGGGGTGTAGTTCGGGCGCAGCGTCGTGTCCTTGGTGACGAGGAAGAACTGGCTGCCGTTCGTGTTCGGCCCGGCGTTGGCCATGGCCACGGTTCCGGCCGGGTAGGTGGCGTCGGCCAGGTTCTCGTCGTTGAAGGAGTAGCCGGGTCCGCCACTGCCGGTACCGGTCGGGTCGCCGCACTGCAGCACGAAGATCCGTTGGGTTACGAGCCGATGGCAGTGCGTCAGGTTGTAGTAGAACCGCTCGGCGAGGAACCGGAACGAGTAGGTCGTGCACGGCGCCTTGTCCGTGAGCGCCCGGAACGTGATCGAGCCCTGCGTCGTGACGAGTGTCGCGGTGTAGGGCTTGGCGGCCTTGCCGGCGTCGAATGTGGGGATGCCCTTGAACCGGTCGGCGGGTACCGCTGCGGTGTAGCCGCACGGGTCGGCGGCGGTGGCGGCGCGTGCTTGCGCGGCGGCGGGTCTTTGCACGTCCAGCGTCGTGGCGGACGGGCTGGCGCTGGCCGAGATGAGGCCGGTCACGGCGAGGGTGGCTGCGGCGACCGCAGCAATGACGGGGTGAGTACGCATCCGCCAGGTTTAGCGCGATCGTGGTGTCTTGGCTAGATCTGGGATGGCCGTGGCTCGTCCACGAGTTCGTGATCATCTCTGGTACCTGGACCATCGGTGGTCCATTGAGCAGAGATCATCAAGGGCACGCCAGGCAGTGCGTTGGTGCGCGTGGTCTCACGGATTGCGGGCGGCGGCCAGAGCGGCGGCATCGCGCGCCAGCCGCGGCCAGCCGAATCGCTCGCACCAGGCGGGGAAGTCCTCGGTCGGGCCGGTCCACTGCCAGTCGTCGACTGCGCCGACGGGGGCGTCCGTGCGCACCGTGGCCAACAGCTTGAACAGGTCGGCATCTGCGTTCTGGGCAACGAGCGTCGCCGCCAACTTGGCCGCGCCCCGTACCGTGACGTCCCAGTCCGCGGCGTCGGCCGGGATGTCTTCCAGGTGTCCGTACCGAGCGAGCAGCGTCGCCGCGGACTTCGCACCGAACCCCGGCAGCCCTGGGAAGCCGTCGGCACTGTCGCCGACGAGGGCCAGCCAGTCGGGGATCGACTCGGCCGGTACGCCGAACTTCGCGATCACCCCGTCGGCGTCGATCAGCTTGTCCTGACGGCGGTCCAGCTGAATGATCTTGCCGCCGACGCATTGCCCGAGATCCTTGTCCGGCGTGCAGATGATCGCCTGCTCGACCCGCGGGTCGGCGGCGGCGACCATGGCTGCGCTGGCCAGGCCGTCGTCCGCCTCGACGTCCACCATCGGCCAGACCGTGACGCCGAGCGCCCGCAGCGCGTCCTCCAGCAAGTCGAACTGCGCCAGCAGCAGCGGGTCCATGCCGGCGCTCGACTTGTACGTCGGCCACAGGTCGTTGCGGAACGACTCGATGACGTGGTCGGTCGCGACCCCGACATGCGTTGCGCCGTCCTGCAGCATCGTGAACACCGACTGGACGACGCCACGCGTCGCGCCGATCTCGATGCCGTCGCTGTCCAGACGCCCCGGCCGCGGCGCGTAGTACTGCCGGAAGATCTCATACGTCCCGTCGACGAGATGAACAATCACGTCCCGAGCCTGTCACACCGCGTGTTAGCTGTGTCCTTGCCCACCGACTGTCCACTGTGGACGGCGCGGTGCGGACCTGTTCCGGATTACCGGCTGCTTCTAGCCGAGGATGGCTTCGAGTGGTTGTGCCGCTGGGACACGATCCGGTGCTCCGGCACGGCGGACGATGTAGGCCTTCTCGAGTTGAGCGAGAAGTACCAGGGTTTCGGCTTCGGTGAGCGTGGGCGCCGTGGTGCGAAGGTCGCCCAGATCGATCGCTGCGCCGGGCGATAGGTTCTTGACAAGGGCCAGGGCCGGGAGATACTTGTCGCCGACGTTCAGCGTGGTAGTGCGAGTGTCGCGGAAGCTGTATGCGATCAGGGTTATCTCGGCGGTGGCGTGGTCGGCGTCGATACGTTCGATGCCGATCGCGGAGCGCCCGCAGCGGACGTAGTCGAGGTCGGGTGTCGGCGGCTGATCCGGCGGCGGGAACCGCACGACGTCGCGCGGATCGAGCCGGCCGATGACCTCGTGCAGGGCCGCGTAGTCGTCGGCCAGGCGGGTGAGCGTGGCCGCGTCGGCGGCATCGAAACGATAGGCGGGTTGGCGCCAACGTTCATCGCGGGACAGCTCGGTCTGCAGCACGCCCAGAATGGCGTCGAGCCGGGTGGGCGCCGGGATCACGAAATGTACAGACAGGCTGTCTTCATGGGGGACGGTCTCGTGCCAGTACCCGCGAGGGACGTAGAGCACCGATCCGGGCACCAGCTCGTAGGTTGTCGCGTTGGCCGGCATCTCCGTCGGGGGCGCGGTTCGGGTGTAGGCGTGGGTTTCGGCCGGCACCGCGTTGCCCGGCGCCCAGCCGTCGATCGGGTTGGGGCTGAACTCGTTGGGTGCGATCCGCCAGGTCTTGCGCCCGGTGAGCTGGATCGTGATCACGTCCGACAGGTCGAAATGCATCGACGTCAATATGCCCGGTCGGTTGCAGAACAACTCGCAGCTGACCAACGCGCGGGGGATGCCCAATGCCTCGGCGACCGACTGCTCGTGGTCGACGAACGCCGGAACCTTGCGGGTGTAGATCGTCATACTCGCGTCGTAGAACGTCCGAGCCACCCGCGCCGACACCGGCGCGGCAACGGTGCGCGCCTCCGGGCCTATGCACCAGACGAATACCTCTGAGTCGCGCAGCGCGAGCAGGTCGTCCACCGAGCCCACCCCGAGCGTGTCGATCACTTGCGCGGCGAGCTGCCGCCGGGGAGCGGTGTGCAGCGGCCGCTGCCCAGGACCGTTTCGACGAACTCATCCACGCTGCGCGGGGCGAACCAATCAGCCAGCCCCAGAGGGCAGTATGGCCAGCTTGGAACTCACTCCGACAGCGCCGGATCGGGCGGGATCATTGGCGGTCCCGTGGTCTCGACTGGCCTGGAGTGCCCCGACTGGCCCGTTAGTGGCCCGCACGTTCGCGTCGGCGGTGGGCGCTTACCTCGCGGCCACGTAGACCGAGGTAGGTAGCGATCACGGCCACGCCGATCGTCCAGACGGTATTGGCAACCCATTCCAGCCAAGTCGGCGTGCCTGGTTCGAGGCCTGCGCTGACCGCCTTGAGCACGACGGCTGGGATCCAGATGAGGACCATGCTCGCCCATGCGAGGTTGCTCCATCGCCCCCGTGGTGGGTGCATTAGCGCAGTGTCGCATGGCCGTTAGCCGTCGCGCGACCACTCATCGTCGAGCGTGAGTGTGCCGACCGCGGTCGCACCATCGTTGACGAGGTAAACGTGTCCGCGCCGGATCTCATCGGGCCGGGTTAGGCGGCGGAACGGCGCTAATCGTTGCGCTGTCAGGTGGTGGCGGAGCCCGGTAGTGCATTGGTCGTGTTGTGCTCGGCGATCAGGCGCAGGGCGCCGTCGCGGTCGCGGTGATCGAGGGCGTCGACGATCGCCTCGTGCAACAGGTGCCGCTCGGCGATGTAGGCGGGCAGCGGTTGCTCACTGACCGGCAGGACCTCGAGCGTGTGCGCTTCAATCTGCTCGAGCAGCGTGAGGTAGAGCGAACGCAGTACCTGGTGCGGGCTGACCGCGGCGATCCGGGCGTGCAGCCGCCAGTTCGCCTGGACGAACGCGGTTGGGTCGTAGCGTTCGACGGCGAGCGCCATCTCGGCGATGATCTGGCGCATCTCGGCGATATCGGCCGGCGAGGCGTGCCAGAGCGCGTCTTCGATCAGCAGCGGATCCAGCGCGTCGCGGATGCGCACGGCTTCGGCAACGGACGAGTCGCTCCCGTCCAGGGCCAGGACCGAGTTGCCCAGCCGGACGAAGGCCGACTGGGCAGCGGCGAAGACGCCACCGCCCGGTCCCGGCCGGACCGAGACGATGCCCCGCGATTGCGCGATGCGAACCGCCTCGTTGAACGTGCCGACCGACACCTCGCATCGCGCCCGCAACTCCTCCATCGAGCCCAATCGGTCGCCTGGCTCGGCCCGTTCGGCGATGGACATCAACTGCTGAGCCACCTTCTCGGCCATCGACGATCGGGCGGTGGGCTTGTCCGACGCCGCCGACGCCGCCGACGTCGCGCGGCGCCCCGCTTTCGATGGCGTGGCGGCGGCCTTGACCCGTGGCGCCCTGGACCGGCCGACCGTCCGGTGACCGGAGCCGCTGTCTTCCGTGACCACGTTCCCGCCTGCCGAGCGTTGTTGTGCAGTTCGGACGACGTTCAGGTGCGTCGAGCGCTCTTTGCCTGCTAGAAGATTGCCAGCGGGTTGACGGGCATGCCGGTCGCCCCGCGGACGGGTGTGGCTCCAAGTACGAACAGGAACGTCCAGCGTCCCAGCTCGGCCGAGGTGGCCGCGAGGGTCGACACCTCGGCGCCGTCGATGAGCGGGATGCCGAGGCGAGCGAGCGCGATGTGGTGCAGGGGCATGGGCTGTCCGGGGCCGGTCGGAGGGCGGTCGCCGATGTCGCCGCCGAAGAGGCTCACTTCGCGGTCGGCCATCCAGCGGACCGCATCGATGGTCATGCTCGGCAGGCCATCCTTGAAGTCGGTGTGGACGGTCCAGCCGCCGCGGACGATCAGGGCGTCGCCGGACTCGACCCGTATGCCGGCGCGTTGCTCGGCCGCTTCGAGGTCCTGGCTGGTGACGAGGTGGTCTGCGGCCAGGCGCCCGCCTGGCGCGAGATCGAGCAGCACTCCGCGCGTCGTGATGCCGTCGGCGAAGGCCGAGGTCGAGCCCTGCCGGACGGTTCCGTGGGCGATCGCGTCCGACGTCGGTATGCCGGGGTAGACCTTGCCCTCGACGGGGATGTGCGCCAGGGCGTCGATGTGCGTCATGGCCACGTTGTGGGTGTTGAACAGCAACACGTCGGTGAAGGCCACTGCCGGTGAGCCGGTGAAGGTCATCATCTGCAGGACCGGGGCCGGCATCGCGGCGGTGCTCATCGGCATCGGAGCGCCGGCCAGCGGCGCCGGCGTCAAAGGCAGCGCCAGCGAGACCGTCCGGCCGGTAGTCGCCAGTTCGGCAGCGCGCACCCGGACGTCGTCGGTGATGAAGTTCAACGCGCCTAGCTCGTCAGCTAGCCCCCAACGTCCCCAGTTCGTCGGTACGTCGCCCGGCGTCACCATTGCGTGGTCACCACCCTCATCCTCGGAGATCTCCATGAAGAATATGCACATGGCTGTTGACAAGACTAGGGGGTGAGCGCAACATCTCCGTAATCATCATGGGGATTAGCCCTCATCACGGCCCGGCCCGGCGCGATCAGGTGTCGCTGTCGGGGAGGAAGGTCGAAAATGCCAGCCGCGTCAACCGTGTCCACCCGGGGCTTGAGGGAACTCCCTGACCAGCTGACCTGCGACGTTGCCATCGTCGGGTACGGCCCGGTCGGCATGACCTGCGGCGCCCTACTGGCGCAGCTCGGCCTGGACGTCGTCATCGTGGAGCGCTTTCCCACCCGCTTCGACCTGCCGCGTGCGGGTCACTTGGACGGCGAGACGATGCGTACGTTCCAGCGGCTCGGAATCGCCGAGGCCGTCGAGCTCATCGCGTCGCCGATGCTGATGTGGGAACTGGTCACGGCCGACCGAGAGGTGCTCACGTCGATCAAGCTTGGTGAGGGAGGTGCGGGTTGGAAGGAGGACTACCTCTGCTACCAGCCCGAGCTTGAGGCGATCGTCGACGCGCGGGCTCGCGAACTCGGCGTACGCGTCTTCATGGGGGTTACGGCGCAACGCATCGACCAGGACGAGGAGCGAGTGCGGGTCGTGGCTCGTCCGACCCACGACGCCGACGCGCGGCCTTGCCTCATCGACGCGGCCTACCTGATCGGAGCCGACGGCGCGGGCAGCTTCGTGCGTTCGGCCGTCGGTGTCGAGCGGCGCGACCTGGGCTTCTCGGCGATGGACCACCTCGTCGTCGACTTCGAGCACAACGACCCGGATCGTGACCTGCCGCAGCTTCCCGAGGTCTACCAGGTGCTCGACATCAAGCGGCCATCCCTGGCCGGCCGGTGGAACGGAGGCCGGTGGTCACGGTGGGAGTTCGCCGCCCGCGAGGGCGAGTCCAAGGAGTTCCTGGAGAGCGCCGCCACGGTGTGGAACCTGATCGCTGCCTGGGGAATCACCCCGGAGGACGGCACGATCAATCGTCGAGCCGTGTACTCGTTCGAGAGCACGCTGGCCGATGTCTGGCGCGTCGGGCGGGTCCTGCTGATGGGCGACGCGGCGCACACGATGCCGCCGTTCATGGGACAGGGCATGCTCTCCGGAATCAGGGACGCGGTGAACCTGTCCTGGAAGCTCGCCGCCGTCCTGGCCGGCAACGCTGACGACCGCCTGCTGGACACCTATCAGGCCGAACGCGCCCCCCACGTGAACGACATCATCCACATGTCGATCGCGCTCGGTGAGACCGTGTTGATCACCGACCCCGAGCAGGCACGAATACGCGACGAGTTGCTGCGTTCGGGCCGCGGGCCCCGACCGCCGCTCTTCCCCCGGCTGACCGCCGGGATCGTGCGGCCCCTGGATCATCCCGACGCCATTGACGCCGCCGAAGCCGACGGCCGGCCGGCTCGGCAGGCAAGGGTCGCCCTCGACGGCCACGTCGACCGTCTGGACAACCACTTCCAGCGGCCGGGCTGGCGGATCGTGTCCCGGCACGCGCTCCCGGCCGGTCTGCTCGGCCCCCGTCAGCAAGAACTCGTGCGAGCACTCGACTTCCAGATCGTGCACGCCACACGGGGCAACGTCCCCGATTCGTATCTCGACCTCGACGGGGAGTACGACCTCTGGTTCCGGCAGACGGGTCGCAAGGCCTTCGTGGAGCGGCCCGACAACTACATCTTCGGCACCGTTCGCCACATTGGGGAATTGCCGATACTGCTCGACGAACTCGCCGACGCGCTCGCCGCACATGGGTGGCGCGGTATCGCGGATCGGGCACTCAGCACCTGAACGACGCCGGCTCGCCCGGTAGGCGGTAATTCTCCATGAAGAATATTGGCAATCTGTTGACCTGGGCGAAACCTGAGCGCAAGATATCCATGATGAATACCTAGAATAGGAGAACCGGTGAGCGACACGACGGCCGTGACCCAACTCGTGTTACGCGAGCGGCAGGGCCGTGATCGCGGCTGGTGGGACCAAATGGCGGCCTGCTACGGCCCCGAGTCGTCGGTATTCGTCAGCTGGTTCCGCGGCAGCGGCGCCGACTTCGTGGCCACGTCCCGCACGCGGACCGCCGGCGGCACAAACCCGCTGCATCGGCTGTCCCCGCCCGTGGTCCAGAGCCGGGGCCGACGGGCCGTCGCCGAGGTCCCTGCCGCGATCGAGTTCCGCACAACGCTCGATGGTGTCGAGGTGGATCACGTGGCCTACACCCGACTGCTCTACCGCGTCGAGTCGCACGAGTCGACGTGGCTGGTCCGCGACCTGACCGCCATTTACGAGCGCGACACGCTGGCCCCGACCGTTCCTGGCCAAACCGTCACTCTCGACCCCGAGCTGCTCGCCGGCACCCGGAGTTCATACCGCTACCTGAGCTACCTCACCCGGCTCCGCTCGGGCACCCCTCGCGATGACTTGTACGGCGACGACCAACCGGGGCCGGTGGAGCAGTTGTACGTGTCGGCCTTCGAGTGGATGCGAGCCCAAGGAGCGCACGATGAGTGACACCACCGAGATCACCCAGCTCGTGCTTCGCGAGCGACAGGGTCGTGACCGCGGCTGGTGGGACCAGATGCTGGCCTGCTTCCACGCTGATTCGGTCATCACGGTGAGCTGGTTTCGGGGCACCGCCGCCGAGTTCGTGGCCGGGTCGAAGACCACGTTCGAACGGGGAATCCGGCCGACCCACCGGCTTTCGCCCCCGACGGTGCACCTGGACGGCCGCCGCGCGCTCGTCGAACTTCCGGCGGCCATCGAAGTGCGGGACGTGTTCGAGGGCGTGGACGCGGACCTCGTGTCCTACACCCGCCTGCTCTACCGGGTCGAACGCGTCGAGACCGATTGGAAGATCACGGCGCTCACCTGCATCTACGAGCGGGACACGCTCGTACCGGTAGTGCCGGGCACGCCGATCCACCTCGACCGCGAGCTGCTCGAGAAGGTCCGCCGCCCGTATCGGTATCTCGCCTACCACCTGAGCAGCGCCGGCAGTGCGGTCGGCGAGGACCTCTACGGCGATGACCAACCCGACCGCGTCAACGCCCTGTACGCCGAGACGTTCAAGTGGCTCCACCACTGATCCTGGCTCGACGGTTCGTGTTCCTCCTACTCATCCGACTCGAGGAGTACACAATGGCTCGGCCGATTCACGACGCTCCTTCCATCCGAACCTCAGCTCGCCGACCGCGGCGAGCCGCCGTGGCGCTGGCCGGCGTAGCCGCCCTGGCGATGCTCGCGACGGCCTGCTCGAGCTCGACCAAGCCGGCGGCCTCCACCGAGAAGGCGGGCGATGCCGCGGCGGGAGTCGCCTACGCCAAGCAGGTCGCGGCGAAGTACCGAGCCGCGGTCACCGACTATCCGAGCCCCGGCCCGGCTCTGGATGCGGCGAAGGTCGGGGGCCTGAAGGGCAAGACCGTCCTGTTCGTGCCCATCAGCCTGGCGGCCGGACCCTTCCAGCAGCAGCAGGCATCGCTGAAGACCGCCCTCGGACGCCTCGGCATCAACGTCACCACCTGTGACCCGAACTTCCTGCCCTCTGCGGCCGCCGCGTGCTTGAACAACGCGAAGACGAACGGGGCCGCCGCGGTGATCACCTCGGGCATTCCCTATTCGCTGGCCACGAACGCCTATCGGGCGCTGCAGGATCAGCACATTCCGGTGTTGGTGGGCAGCGCCGGACCGGGTAACCCGCCCAGTACCAGCGACATCGCCTTCCAGGAAAGCGTGACCACCTCGGCCAAGGCCGGCACGGTGGCGGTCGACGAGACCATCGCCCAGTCCGACGGCAAGGCCCACGTGCTGTTCATCTCGATCACGGACTCCTCGGCCCTGACCGCGCAGGCCGACGCGATGAAGGCTGAGTTCGCCAAGTACTGCCCGCGCTGCACCGTCGTGGAGGCCCCGTTCAACACGGCCAACCTCCCGCACGTGGCCACCTCGGTGAGCAGCAAGCTCATCAGCAATCCCTCGATCAACTTCATCCAGCCGCAGGCCGATGCCTACGTCGCCAACTCGCTGGCCGGCGTGCAGAGCGCGAACTTCACCAGCAAGGTCAAGGCCGTCACCGGCACCGCGTCGATCGGCGTGCTGCAGATGATTCAGCAGAAGCACTTCGTTGTCGCCGACGTCGGCTACGACTTCTCCTACATCGGATGGAACGAGGCCGACGGAGTGCTGCGACTGCTCACCGGCCTGCGGGTCGACCCCGAGCCGTTCGTGCCGATCCGGATCTTCGACAGCGCGAACCTGGCCGGAGTCACCCTGACCCCGGGCGCCAACGTGGACAGCCTCTACGGGCCGACCACCTTCCAGCAGATGTTCTACAAGACGTGGGGCGTGGCCTGATCGGTCGAGCGATCAACGCCTGTTACCCGATGCGCAGAAAGGATCGTGATATGCCAGCCCGGCTCGAGCTTCGTCATCTGGGCAAGACGTTCGGCCATACGCGCGTCCTGTCCGACGTACACCTGTCCGTCGAGCCCGGCGAGATCCACGCCCTGGTCGGCCAGAACGGCAGCGGAAAGTCCACTGTTATCAAGGTGATCGCCGGCTACCACGCGCCGGATCGCGGCGCGGAACTGCTGGTCGACGGCGAGCCCGTCCACCTGCCGGTCCGGCCGGGGAGCCTGGCCGCGTCAGGGATTTCGATCGTGCATCAGAACCCCGGGCTGGTCGAGCACCTGTCGGTGGCCGAGAACATCAGCATCGGCCAGGAGAAACGCTCGCGCTGGACCCGCAAACTCAACCGCCGGCGCGAGGCGATCGCGGCCGGCGAGATCCTCTCCCGCCTGCACGTGTCCCTGGACCCGTCGACACTCGTCAAGGATCTCGTCCCCGAGGAACGCGCGAACGTAGCCATCGCTCGGGCGTTGTGCTCGCAGATCCCGGGCCGGGGCGTGATCATCCTCGACGAGGCGACCCGGGCGCTGTCCAGAGATTCCGCCGCCGCCTTCTACAAGACCCTTCGGCACGCGGTGAGCGAGGGGGGCAGCGTGCTCGTCGTGGCGCACTCCCTGTCGGAGGTCATGGCGATCGCCGACCGGGTCACGGTGATCCGCGACGGCGAGATCGTCGGCGACGGCCTACCCGCCGGCGACCTGTCCGAGCAAGCCATCGCCCGACTCATGCTCGGCCGCACCGTCGAGCAGATCGTGTCGGTCAAGCAGTTGCCGGCCGAGGTGCCCCACATCGCCGTGCGCGGCCTGGATACCGGACACGACCGGTGCCTGGACTTCGACATCCGACGAAACGAGATCGTCGGCCTCACCGGTAGCGCGGGCGCCGGCTGGGAGCAGGTGCCGTACTTGCTGGCCGGTGACGCCCGCGCCCGCGCCGGGGTCATCGACGTCGGCGGCGTCACCATCGACCTGGCTCGGGCCAGCCTGCGCCACCTGTTGAAGGCCGGCGTCGTCCTGGTTCCCGAGCGGCGCGAGCTGCAGGGGTTGGCGGTCGGTCTCAGCGTCACCGAGAACGTGTCGCTGCCCCGGATGCGGCGCAACAGTCGGCCCTGGTTCTCCGGCCTGCGTTGGCAGCGCGACGAAGCCACTCGCATCATCGCCACCCTCGGCGTGCAGCCCCCAGATCCGGACCTGCCCGTCGGCAAGCTCAGCGGCGGGAATCAGCAGAAGGTACTGCTCGGGAAGTGGCTCCTCGGCGGGCCGGAACTGCTCATCCTGCACGAACCTACCCAGGGGGTCGACGTGGCCGCTCGCCAAGATCTGTTGAACGCGGTGGTGTCCGCCGCGCGATCCGGCACCTCGGTGTTACTGGTGTCGAACGACGTGAACGACCTCAGCGCCGTCTGTCGGCGGGTGCTCGTCGTGCACGACGGCGCGATCACCGAGGAGCTGATCGGGCCGACTCCTGACCACATCGTCGACGCGGTCTACGAGGGCCGGCCGACCGTCGGGTCGAGCGCATGACCAGCAACGGCCAGGACCTGGACACCGCGGCCACCAGCGTGCGCGAATCACCGCCGGTGAACGTCCTCGATGCGGTCGAGTCCGACCGGGCGGCTACGCCGGCCGAGTCGGTGTCGGCGTCGCTCCGGCCGATCAACCGCACCACCCGCCTGCCCGCGCTGGTGGAGAACGCGATCCAGCGGTTCGCGGTCGTCGGCATCTGGGTGGTGATGATGCTGGTCTACATCGCGATCGAACCGGACAAGATCCTGCAGGTCGCGACGTTCCAGAGCATCTTCGGCTCGCAGGAACCGCTGGTATTCCTGGCATTGGCGATGCTATGCACCTTCGTGGTCGGCGAGTTCGACCTCTCCGTCGCATCGGTCATGGGGCTCACCGCGACGATCGTTCCGGTGCTGGTCACCCAGCACGGCCTGAACGTGGCGCTGGCCTCGGCGGTCGCGGTGGCGATCGGAGTGGGTTGCGGGCTCGTCAATGCGTTCGTGGTCGTGGTGGTCGGCGTCGACGGGTTCATCGTCACCCTCGGGTCGAGCACATTGCTGTTGGGTGCGGCGCTGTGGGTCTCGAAATCCACGACGGTGTCCGGCCTGAGCGTCTCGTTCGGCAAGATCTCGCTGACGAATTTCCTCGGGCTACCCCTCACGTTCTACTACGGCATAGCCATCGCCCTCGTCTTCGCCTACGTCGCCTGGTTCACGCCGCTGGGTCGGCACATGACCTTCGTGGGGGCCAGCCGGGAGGTGGCTCGGCTCGCCGGGGTGCGGGTGGATCGGATTCGTTTCCTCGCCTACGTGGCCAGCGCGCTGATCGCGAGCCTCGGCGGCGTCTTGCTGACCGCCGGCCTGGGCGGCTTCGACGCGTCCAGCTCGCCCGGCTATCTGCTCCCGGCCTTGTCGGCCGTGTTCCTCGGAACCGCGGTCATCCAACCCGGTCGGTTCAATGCACTGGGCAGCATGATTGGCGTCTATTTCCTCGCGAGCGGCATCCTGGGCTTGCAGCTGATGGGCCTGGGCGGATGGATCGAGAATGTCTTCTACGGAGCCGCTCTGATCATCGCGGTCTCCGTGTCCAGCCTGGTCCGCCGACGTCGGGGTCGTTCCTAGGTTCGCCAACTACACACTTCTGGAGGGCACCTATCGTGCGTATCGCAAACATTGCCGGCCGGTTGGCCATCGTGGTCGGCGACTTGGCTGTCGACGTCGAGAAGGCCAGCGACGGCGAGTTCGGCGCCGACCCGCAGGCGGTCTATGAGCGCTGGGCGGAGTTCGTGGACTGGGCCGGGCAGGCCGATCTGCCACCGGGCGCCCCGTTCAGCGTGGACGAGCTCGAAGCGCCGGCGCCGTCCCCGCGCCAGGTGCTGGCCATCGGCCTGAACTATGCCGCCCACGCGAACGAGTCCGGGTTCAGCGTGCCGGAGGGTGAGCCGCCCGTGTTCACGAAGTTCGCGTCGTGCATCACCGGTGCGCGCGGCGAGATCGTGCTGCCCCCCGGCGGTCATACGGACTGGGAGGTCGAGCTGGTTGCCATCATCGGCCGCTACGCCTACGGCGTCGACGTGGCCGATGCGCTGTCCTACGTGGCCGGATACGCGGTCGGGCAGGACATCTCGGAACGGACCCTGCAGATGGCCGCCACGCCGCCGCAGTTCAGCCTCGGCAAGTCGCTACCCGGCTTCGGGCCGATCGGCCCCTGGCTGGTGACCCTCGACGAGTTCGCCGACCCGAACGATCTCGAGCTCGGCTGCGCCATCGACGGCGAGCAGGTACAGCTGGGCCGAACCCGCGACCTGATCTTCTCGGTGCCAGCGTTGGTCGCCAAGTTGTCGCGGACCCTGCCGTTGCTGCCCGGCGACCTCATCTTCACCGGCACCCCGTCCGGCGTGGGCCTCGGGATGGATCCGCCCCGCTGGCTGCAGCCCGGGCAGGAGCTGGTCAGCCACATCGAGGGCATCGGGGAGCTGCGGCACCGCTTCGTGGACGGGACGGTATGACGTGGCGCTACACCGCTTGGCCTCGGTCACGATGGGCGTGCCCGACGTCGAGGAGACGGCCGACTACTACGCCGAGTTCGGACTCGCCCGCGAGGCCGACGGCTGGTTCGCCACCCGCGACGGCGGGCGCCAGCTGCGGATCGTCCACGCGCCCACCCGTCGGCTGATCGAGCTGATCGTGGACGTCGACGACGAGGACGACCTGGCGCGTGCGGTCGACCGTCTGGGCCG
>Ga0137412_10002494_pt1 | contig 14579 bp, 13 predicted proteins | sample CZODoug2_1_16fun_FD_122160 | JGI IMG/M metagenome (GOLD analysis project Ga0137412, IMG submission 122160) | Vadose zone soil fungal communities from Angelo Coast Range Reserve, California, USA - CZODoug2_1_16fungal (Hybrid Assembly) | ecosystem: Environmental > Terrestrial > Soil > Vadose zone... | reverse complement strand
GACGGCCACGGCATCTGTGATGACAAGGCGCCCGCCGCCCATCCGATCGACGGGCCGAGCATCTTCTCCCAGCTCAGTGGCGCCGGTCGCGAATGGCGCGTCTATGGCGAGTCGATGCCGACCCCCTGCGCGGCCGTCGACTCCCCCGACCGTCGCTATGCGGTCCGGCACACGGCCGCGCCGTACTACACGGCGATCCGAGCCGAGTGCGCGAAATGGGCGATACCGATGGGCACACCGGCCGCCGGCGCGTTCCACCACGACCTCACGGCAGGCGCCCTGCCACCGTTCTCTCTGGCCATCCCGGACGTCTGCGGCGACATGCACGGCGGCCAGTCCTGCCAGGGCGACGAGGTAGGGACCGGCGACGACTGGTTGCGCCGCTTCCTGCCCGCCGTGATGGCGGGGCCGGATTACACAGCCGGCCGCTTGGTTGTGATCATCACTTGGGACGAGGGTTCGACCACCGACAACCACATCGCGACCCTGGTGATCTCACCGACCACCCGTCGGGCGACGGTGACCCAACCCGTCACGTTGTGCGCGGTGGCCCGGCTGACGTCCCGCATCGTCGACGTGCCACCACTTGGCTGCGCCGCGTCCGCGCCCGACCTGGTCGCCGCCTTCGGGCTCGGCCCGCACCCGGCCACCTAGATCACCGGGACGGCGGCGTGGCATGGCGCGTCTCCTGCTGATCGATGACGACGAGGCGATCGCTCGTCGAGTTGTGGCGGCGTTGACCGCGACCGGCCATCACGTGGTGTGGCAGCGCACCGGGGCCAAGGCGTTGATCGAGGCGGCGCACAGCGGGTTCGACCTGGTGCTGCTCGACCTGGGCTTGCCGGACCGCGACGCCGTGGAGGTGTGCCGGGATCTGCGGGTGAGCCAGCCGGGCTGTGTGCTGGTGATGCTCGCGGACCGACGCGACGAGATGGACGCGGTGATAGGTCTGGACGCGGGCGCCGATGACTACCTCGCCAAACCCTTCGGCATGGTCGAGCTGGTCGCGCGCATCCATGCGCACCTGCGCCGGGCCTCCGCCGGGCGCACCGTGGCCGGCCAGGTCTTCATCGACGGTGACCTGGTCGTCGATCTGGCCGCCCGGCGCTGCTCCGTGGGCGGACAGGAGGCGCTACTTCGGGCCAAGGAGTTCGACCTGCTCGTCCGACTGGTCCGCTCGGCCGGTCAGGCGGTGAGCCGCCAGACGTTGATGGCCGACGTGTGGGACGAGAACTGGTCGGGCTCGACCAAAACCCTCGACGTGCACGTCGCGTCGGTGCGCCGCCGGTTGGCGACCGCGGCGCGCATGGCGATGGCCGCGAGGGTGCCGAGCATTACCACGCTGCGGGGGCACGGCTATCGGTTCGACCCGCTCGACGCACACGACTGATGTCGTTGAAGGACTACGCGGGCGGAATGATTGGCCCGCCCAGACGTGGGAGCAGTGCGTAGACGGCGGCGGCTGCGGCGAGGCCGATTGTCCAGCCGGCAAGCACATCACTGGGCCAGTGCACGCCGAGTTCGATCCGCGTCCAGCCGATGGCAACAGCCAGTAGCGCGCCGGCGGTCAACACGAGCCAACGCGTCCAGGGACTGCGCAAGAGGACCGCAACGCCCAGCACCAGGCCGAGGTAACCGGCGGTAGCCACCGTGGTGTGTCCGGACGGGAATGAATTGCCGTTCGCGTCCGGAGTCAGCCATCCGGCCCGCGGCGGCCGAGCACGACCGGCCAGGCCCTTGACCACGGTGGACGCGGCGGCGGCCAGCACGACCGCAGCCGCGCTGTTCGCCAAAGGCCGCCAGGAGTGCAGGATGGCAAATGCCACGATGCCGAGCAGCCCCAGGGTGGCGAGCAGCGGCAACCCGTCGCCGATCGCCGTCAGGTGGTCGGCGAACCGCGCGGAGCCGGACCCGGCTTGCCCATGCAGGTCGCGGTACACCCGACGGTCCAGCGCGTCCGGTGAGTGACGGACGAACACTGCCCACAACACGGCGACCACGGCGCCCGCGGCCAGCCCGCAGGCAATCGCCGGCCGGGCCTGCCGGAGCTGGACCTGACTAATCATCACTTCTGGTATTTCCCCCGTGACGTGGCATGGCCGTGGCCACCACTGGAGGCTACGCCCCCGCCGATGTGAGGACGGTGTGAGGCTCAGGGTGTAGTTCGTCGGGCCGCTCACATTTGCTCCACACGATCGAGGCGCCATGCTGATGGGCGTGCGCGTACTGGTGGTGGAGGATTCCGTTCGGATGGCGACGTTGGTGCGCCGTTCGCTGCAGGAGGACGGGTTCGCCGTCGATGTCGCCAGCGACGGCCCGGAGGGCCTCTGGATGAGCGTGGAGCACGCGTACGACGCGATCGTGCTGGACGCGATGTTGCCCGGACTCGACGGTTTTGAGGTGTGCCGGCAGTTGCGGGCGCAGCGCTGCTGGACGCCGGTGATCATGCTGACGGCGCGGACCGGCGTTACCGACCGGGTGGCCGGACTCAACGCCGGCGCGGACGACTACCTCGGCAAGCCGTTCGCGCTGTCCGAGCTCACCGCGCGCTTGCACGCCCTGATCCGGCGTGGCGCTCCGGAGCGCCCGATCGTGCTCGAGTGCGGCGACCTGCACCTGGACCCGGTGGCCCGCTCGGTGACCCGGGCCGGGGTGCCGGTGGAGCTGACCGCGAAGGAGTTCGCGGTGCTGGAGCTGTTCATGCGCCGACCCGGTGAGGTGCTCACCCGCACGTTGATCCTGGAGCACGCCTGGGACATGGCCTTCGACCCGGCCAGCAACATCGTCGACCAGTACATCGCCTACCTGCGGCGCAAGATAGACAAGCCGTTCGGCCGCGACGACCTGAAAACGCTGCGCGGCAGTGGATATCGCCTCGACGCGAGCGTGGCGTCGGGATGAGACGCGCCGGCCTGCGGCTGCGCCTCGTTCTGGTGTACACGGGGGCCGCCGTCGCGTTGACGGGGTGCTTGGCAGTGGCCGCGGTCCAGGGGTTGGACCACAGCCTGCGTTCGACGTTGGACTCGACCTTGGCCGCCCGCGCGACCCCGTACCTACAGGTGCTGGCTGAGCCCGGCCCGGTGGAGTTGCCGGTGCCGGCGGCCGAGGCGACGAACGCGTCCCGGGAGGGGCTCGCGGTGGTGATCGACCCGACCGGCGCGGTGAAATACGCCGAGCCGGCGAGCGCCGCCAAGATCGCCGTCCCGCCGCCCACCGGACACAGCACCCGGCTGGTCAACCGGAGCGTCAAGCGCCAGAAGCTGCGCCTGCGCGTGGACCGGGTCAGCCGCGCCGACGGGACCTGGACGGTTCTGGTGGGCGTGGACCGGGAGACGACCGAGGCTGCCGCGGACAGGGTGCAGGACGTTCTGGAGTACACGCTGCCGCTGCTCCTGCTGATCATTGTGACCGGCACGTGGACGCTGGCCGGCTCCGCGTTGACACCGGTGGAGCGCATGCGCGCGGAGGCCGGTGAGCTCGGCCACGCCGACGCCGCGGGCCGGCTCACGGTGCCGGAGGGTCGCGACGAGTTGCATGCGCTGGCGGTCACCTTCAACGACCTGCTCGAACGGCTCCACCTGTCCCTCGCCCAACAGCGGGAACTGGTCGCCGATGCCGGGCACGAGCTGCGCACCCCACTGGCGATCCTCTGCGCCGAACTGGAGCTGGCCGATCGCCCGGGGCGCAGCGCGCAGGAGCTGCGCGAGGCCATCAGCGGGGCTCGGGCCGAGGCCGCCCGACTGGCCGCGTTGGCCGAGGACCTGCTGCTGCTGGCCACCCACGAAGGGCGACCCGCCACCCCGGTCGACCTGTCCGGGGTGGCGGCCGAGGCCGTCGAGGCGCGCCGCGGCCCGGCCGATCGGGCTGGAGTCAGCCTGCATCTGAGCGCCCCCGAGACCTGCGTGACCCAAGGAGATCCCGCCGCGTTGCGCCGGGCGTTGGACAACCTGCTGAGCAACGCGTTGGACCACAGTCCGCCGGGTAGCACTGTGGAGGTGGGCATGGATGCGGGACCCGATGCAGTGGTGCTGCGGGTTCGCGACGGTGGTCCCGGATTCCCGCCGGACTTCCTTCCGCACGCTTTCGACCGGTTCCGCCGCGCGGATACCGCGCGTTCCTCGCAGAGCAGCAATGGACTGGGCCTGGCGATCGTCGCGGCGATCGCGCACAACCACGGTGGAACGGCCGCCGCAGTGAACAACGAGCCCCCACCCGGGGCCTGCGTCAGCATCACGTTGCCCCGCACGGCCTGACACATCGTCCTCACACCCCGGGCCGCCTAGCTTCACCTGGTGCTTGAGGAGATACCGATGACCGAAGCAGAACGGCGCCGTTTGGATCCCCGCGATCAGGCGCACCTGGACGCCGCCATTGCCCGCGACCCGGCGCAGGCCGCGGCGTTGCGCCGGCACTTCGAGGAGCAGCGCACCTCGGCGCGGGCCCTGCGGGCGGGTCGTGGCGGGCGTGCTGGGATCCCGAATCCCCGGCCGGCCGAGGACGGCTGAGCCGCACCACCGATCAAGCACGCCAGGCCGCTGGCCGGGTACCTGCACCCTTGAGTAGCGTCGGCTCCGGAATTTCGCTGAGCGAACAGCGAGCAAGGAGCCGCCATGACCAGCATCGGCATCGTCGGCGCGGGGGTCTCCGGCCTGCACCTGGGCCTGTTGCTGCGCCAACACGACGTCCCGGTGACCATCTACACCGACAAGACCGGCGACGAACTGGCCGCGGGCCGGCTGTTGAACTCCGTTGCGCACCACCACCCGACGTTGGAACGCGAGCGTCAACTCGGCGTGCATCACTGGGACGCCGCCGAGTACGGCTACGTGTGCCATCACCACTACATCGGTGGCCCGATGCCGCTGGTGTTCCGCGGTGATTTCGCCTCGCCGTCCAGCGGCATCGACTACCGGCTTTATCTGCCCCGGCTGATGGGCGACTTCGAGGACCGGGGCGGGCGGCTGGCCGTGCAGGCCGTGCAGACGGATGACCTGGACCGGTTGGCCGCGCAGCACGACCTGTTGGTGGTGGCCTCCGGGCGCGGCACGCACGGCGCGTTGTTCGGCCGGCGGGCGGAGAAGTCGCCCTACGACAAGCCGCAGCGCCGACTATCTGTCGCGCTCTGGCACGGGATCGTGCCCTCGGAACCGAAGGGCGTCACGCTCAACATCTCGCCGGGGCACGGCGAGGTGGTCGAGATGCCGTTCTACTCCTTCGACGGGCACGTCACCGCGCTGCTGTTCGAGAACATCCCCGGCGGTGATCTGGAGATGCTCGCGGACCTGCGTTACGACGAGGACCCGCAGGCCTTCGAGCAGACCGTGCTGGCGAAACTGAAGGAGCATTACCCGGGTACCTACGAGCGGGTGGACCCTTCGACGTTCGCGGTGACCCGGCCGCAGGACATCCTGCAGGGCGCGTTGACCCCGCACCTGCGCGCGGACTACACGCAGTTGTCGGACGGGAAGTACGCGTTGGCCGTCGGCGACGCGCACTCGGTGGTCGACCCGCTCGTCGGGCAGGGCGCGAACTCGGCCTCGTACAGCGCATGGACGCTCGGCGAGGCGATCCTGGAGGACCTCGGCTTCGATGAGTTGTTCTGTCAGCGGGTGGCCCGTCGCCGAGCGGAGGTGGTGGAGGGCATCTCCGACTGGACCAACTTCATGCTGGCCCCGCCGCCCCCGCACTTCGTCGCACTGCTGATCTCCATGGCGCAGCACCAGCCGATCTGCGATGAGTTCACCCGCAACTTCGGCCACGGCGACCGGCAGTGGGCGATGCTGGCGACGCCGGACCGCACCCGGACGTACCTGGCCCGCAACGGTGTGGACATGGACGCCCTGCTCGCCTCGTTGCCAGGAGCCACGTGACCGCCAAACCGTTCGCGTCCTCGGCCGACCTGGACGTCAAGACCGAGACCCTGGAGCAACTCGGCGACGGGGTGTGGGCGCTGACCGCCGAGGGCGACCCGAACGTGGGCGCCATCGAGGGCGAGGACTTCCTTGTGGCGTTCGAGGCCCGGGCCACCCCGGTGGCCGCGCGCGCCTGGTTGGCCCGGTTGCGCGAGCACACCGACAAGCCCGTGCGGTACCTGGTGCTCTCGCACTACCACGCGGTGCGGGTGCTGGGCGCCTCCGCGTTCGAGGCCGGCGCGATCATCGCGCACCAGAACACCCGGATGCTCATCGCCGAACGCGGCAAGCAGGACTGGGAATCGGAGTTCGGCCGGATGCCGCGGTTGTTCACCGAACCCGACTCGATCCCCGGGCTGACCTGGCCGGACGTCACGTTCTCCGACCGGCTGAGGATCGACCTGGGCGGGCGCCGCGGGGAATTGGTGCTGCAGTACTGCGGGCGCGGGCACACGGAGGGCGACATCGTGGCGTGGCTGCCTGCGCAGCAGATCCTGTTCGCCGGTGACCTGGTGGAGGCGCAGGCCGCGCTGTACACCGGCGACGCCTTCCACTCCGACTGGGCCGGGGGCACCCTGGACCGGGTGAAGGCGTTCGGTGCGCAGACGTTGGTGGGCGGGCGCGGCATGGTGCCGCGTGGTCGGGACGCGGTCGACGCGGCGATCGAGCAGACCCGAGATTTTCTACGGGTGATGCGGGAAAAGGTCGGGGCGGTGCACACCAGTGGCGGCACCCTGAAGGAGGCTTTCGAGTCCACCCACGCAGCACTGGCCCCGGCCTACGGCCGCTGGCCGATCTTCGAGCACTGCCTTCCGTTCAACGTCTCCCGGCTCTGGGACGAATTGGCCGGCATCGAACGACCGCAGATCTGGACGGCCCAACGGGACCGCGAGGTCTGGGCCCAGTTGCAGGGCTGACATGCCGTCAGTTCCGTTGTGGGCCGGTGATCCGGTCGTTGTCGTGGGTAGTGGCCCGGTCGGGCAGACCGCGGCATTGCTGCTGGCCAGGTGGGGCGTGCCGGTGCTGTTGCTGGACGCCCGGGCGCAGCGGGAGACGGTCGGGTCTCGGGCTATCTGTCAGCAGCGTGACGTGCTCGACGTGTGGAGTGCGATCGGCGCCGGGGCGATCGCCGCCGACGGGCTGACCTGGACCACCGCGCGCACCTTCTACGGTGAGCAGGAATTGTCGGCGTGGTCGTTCATCGACCGGGGGCGTTCGCCCCTGCCGCCGTTCGTGAACATCTCCCAGGCGCACACCGAGCGGGTGCTCGATGAGTGCATCGCCGCGCACCCGTTGATCGAGCAGCGGTGGGCACACGAGGTGATCGGCCTGGCGCAGGACGCGGCCGGCGTCGAGGTGCGGGGTGTGACTGCGGACGGTGGGCTGACCCTGCGGGCTTCCTATGTGGTGCTGGCCGCGGGCGGCCGGGCCGAAGCGTTGCGCACCGGGCTCGGGGTGCGCTTCGACGGGCACAGCTTCGATGACCTGTTCCTGATCTGCGACATCCGCGCGCGGCTGCCGGAGCTGGACGGAGAGCGGCGGTTCTACTTCGACCCGCCATGGAACCTCGACCGCCAGGTCCTCATTCATCCCTGCCCGGACTCGGTGTTCCGTATCGACTGGCAGGTCCCGCCGGACTTCGACCTGGACACCGAGGAACGCAACGGGGCATTGGACGAGCGAATCCGGCGCATCGTCGGCGCGCGGGACTACGACGTGGTGTGGCGCTCGGTGTACCGATTCTCCAGCCGGTGCGTGGATCGCATGCGGGTCGGTCGGGTGTTGTTGGCCGGGGACTGCGCACACCTGGTCGCGCCGTTCGGTGCGCGCGGGCTGAACTCCGGCGTGCCGGACGCGGAGAATGCGGCCTGGAAATTGGCGTTCGTGTTGCACGGCTGGGCTCCGCAGACGCTGCTGGACAGCTATCACGACGAGCGCCACCTGGCCGCTGCGGAGAACCTCGCGGTGACCGGGGCGACCATGGCGTTCCTGGTGCCCGCGGACGCCGCGCAATGGCAGGCGCGTCGGGAGTTGCTGGCGGCCGCTGTGCACGACCCGGCGGCCCGCGCGCAGATCGACTCCGGCCGCTTCGCCGAGCCTTTTTGGTACGTGGACTCCCCATTGACCACACCGGACCCAACGCGACCTTTCCCCGGCCGGCCTGCCAAGGGCGACATGCCGGCGGTGGTGCCCGGCGTGCTGCTGCCCGACGCCCCGGTGCAGGTGACCGGCCGCCCGGAGACCACCCGCATTCGAGAACTCCTGCGCGACGGGCTGACCCTGCTCACCACCGAGGGTGTGGACCGCATTGAGGTGGCCGCGGCCGCGGCCCGGGCCACCGCCGCACCGGTGCAGATGTTCGGACTGGACCGCCTGGACGTCGACGGCGTGCTGGCCGCCGCCATGGACGCACGGCCCAACGAGGTGTGGCTGATCCGGCCCGACGGACATGTGGCCGCGGTGCTGACCGATCCGAACCCGGTGACCGTCACGGCCGCCGTGCAACGCGCCCTGGGCGCCGGATTGAGTGGGCTATAGTCGGGCGCAGAACCACCGTCGCGTCGTCCCGTTCGGGACGCAGCTATCGCGACCGAGCGTTCGGCGTGCTCCGGCCCCAGTGGTGCGTCGTCCCTAAGGCGGACAGAGCAATGACGCAGGGTCAGAAAGGTTCACGCGCCGAGAACGTCCGGGTGATCTGAGATGAAGTCAGATCAGGTCGGGGGGACGACGTCCGATGACACGGGTGCGATAACGACGTTCGAGAACGCTTGCCTGTGCGGCCACCCGGACAGCCAGCACGACGCGGTGGCGGCCCGGTACTGCGCGGCCACCAGCGAATCCGCGCTGCCCCGCCAGTGCATCTGCGCGGTTCCGGCGCAGGCCAAGAGCTACGACCGCCGATAGCCACGGCCCAGCGCGGAGGGCCAGGGATTCGAACCCTGGTTCGGAGTCACCCCCGAAAGCGGTTTTCAAGACCGCCGCACTAGGCCACTATGCGAGCCCTCCTGGTGCTCGAAGGTATCGAATTTGACAGACTCGTGCCCTCACCTCCAGACGGGACCTCCATGAGTACTCCGGGCAAGCAGCAACTGACCGTCACCCCGCCCGGCCCGGGGCCCTGGGAGCTCGATCCGGTGCACTTCCCTCGCCCGGTCACCGGCTATTGGGCGGAGATGCATCCGGAGCCGTTCAGCCTCGGGTTCGGCGACTTCCTGGCGTTCTACGGCATCCCGCTGCTGAAGCGGTTGACCGCGTACCCCAGCGGCTTTTGCTACTCGCAGATGGTGCCGGTGCCGCCCGAGGAGTTCCCGAACCGCCTGGCCCGCGCGGCGGAGGTGTTCGAGACCAAGGGGTGGCGCGAGCAGGCGACGGAGTGGGAGCAGGTCCGTAAGCCGGCCTCCGTGCAGGCCCACCATGAGATCCAGGCGATCGACCCCGACCAATTGAGCGACGAAGAACTGGTGGTCCACCTGCGCCGCTGCCGCGAGCACCACGCGGTGATGATCCGCCAGCACATGGCGTTCACCGGCACCGCGGTCATCCCGGCCGGTGATTTCCTGGTCCAGACGCAGGCCTGGACCGGCCTGCCGACGGTGCAGTTGCTCGGACTGATGCGGGGCGCGTCGCTGGTTTCCGGCGGCGGCTCCACGCAGCACGCCGCCCTGGTCGCGGCCTACCGCGCGGACCCCGTCGCGCGAAAGGCCCTCGACGCCGGCTACGAGCCAGGGGCATCACTGGAAAGCCTCCGGCGTGCGGACACTCCGACCGGCCGGGCGCTGAACGACTACCTCGAGTTCGTCGGTTACCGCCTGCTCGACGGCTTCGACATCTCGGGTCGCTACGCGCTGGAGATGCCCGACGTGCTCCTGCGCTCCATCACGACCGCCATCGACTCCGCCGATGTGGAGTCGGACCTCGAGGCGCAGGTCGCCGAGGTCCGCAGCCACGTTCCGGAAGAGCATCGCGACGCGTACGACTCACTGCTGGCGGAGGCGCGCATCGGCTACTCGGTCCGCGACGAGCGCGGTGTCTACAGCGACATCTGGGCGTCCGGACTGATGCGCCGCGCCGCCATGGCCGCCGGCCGACGGCTGCGGGGTCGCGGACGACTGCACGACGCCGAACACTTCGTCTTCGCGAACATCGACGAGATGTGCAGGGTGCTCGAAGGAGCGCAGACGCCGACGGCCGACGCCCTGGCCGCCCGCTTCACCTACCACCAGACGTACACCGCCAAGGATGTCCCGGCGCACATCGGCGACGACCCGATGCCGCCGCCGGACCCGTCGCAGCTCCCGCCGCCGATGCAGCGGGTCATGGCTGCGGTGGGGGTCGCGATGGCCGAGATGTTCGGCCAGTCCGAGCAGGAGCACGAGGCCACGGTGATCAAGGGCCTGGCCGCCAGCTCCGGCGTCACGGAAGGCATCGTCCGGCGGGTCAACGGGCCGGCCGACTTCAACCGCATCCAGCGCGGCGATGTGCTGCTCACCGAGGCGACCACCGAGGCGTTCAACATCCTGCTGCCCCTGCTCGCGGCGATCATCACCGACAGCGGCGGCGCCTTGTCGCACGCAGCGCTCGTCTCCCGGGAGTATGGCATCCCCGGCGTCGTCGGCACCCGCGATGCGACCGAGCGGATCGCCGACGGTGCCCGGGTGCGGGTGGACGGTGACGCGGGTGAAGTGACGGTGTTGGGTTGACCACCGGGATCGTGCCGCTGGTCGACGCGGAGGAAGAGGCGCTCTACGGCGCGAAGGCGGTCGGCCTGGGCGAAGCCCTGCGGTCCGGGCTGCCGGTCCCGCCGGGCGTCGCCCTGCCCGGACCCGAAGTCGACGCGATCGCGGCCGGCGAGCCGGTGGCCACGGCTGCCCTACGGGAGGCGGTGCGGTCGCTGCCTATGCCGGTGGCGGTGCGCTCGTCGGCCGTTGGCGAAGACAGCGCCGGTGCCAGCTTCGCCGGTCAGCACCTGACCGTCCTCAACGTGAGGTCGGTCGAGGACGTGGAGCAGGCGGTGCGGGAGGTCTGGTGGTCGGCCAACTCCGACTCGGCCATCACCTACCGCAAGCGGCTCGGTGTGTTCGAGCGGCCGAGTGTGGGCGTCGTCGTGCAGTCGCTGCTGGCGCCGGACACCGCCGGCGTGATGTTCACCCGCAACCCGATCTCGGGCGCGGACGAGCGGCTGATCGAGGCGAACTGGGGTCTGGGCGAGGCGGTCGTCGCGGGCCGGGTCATTCCCGATTCGTTCCGAGTGGCCCGAGGCGGCGAGGTGCTGGAACGCACGCCGGGGTTCAAGAAGATCGCGATCCGCCCCGCTCCGGACGGTGGCACGTTCGACGAGAAGATCCCGGTCGATCAGCGGGAGACGCTGTGCCTCAGTGACGAGCAGTTGCGGGCCCTGTCCGGGCTGGCGGAGGAGTGCGAACGGGCGTACGGCACGGGGCGCGACATCGAGTGGGCCTTTGCCGACGGGACGCTCTACCTGCTTCAGTGCCGGGCCATCACCATCGCCGCCGGCTCTGCCCCAGTGGCAGCACCTAAATCCGAAGGCGAGTCGATCGGGCACGTGCCGTTGTTCTCCGAGCTCGCCGCGCCCGACCTCAACGCCATCGCGGGGCTGTTCACCCAGCGGGTGTTCGCGCCCGGCGAGACCGTGGTCAAGGAGGGCGCCGAGGCGGCGGCGTTTTATCTCATCGACGCGGGCACGGCGACGGTGACGGTCCAGGGTGCGTTTCGACGAACCCTGGGCGCGGGCGACCACTTCGGCGAGATCGCACTGCTGGACCAGGGCGTCCGGTCGGCCACCATCACCGCGGACACCGAACTCGTCTGCCGCGGCATCACGCTGTGGGACTTCCGGCCGTTGGTGCAGAGCAACGGCGCCCTCGCCTGGACATTGCTGCAGACCCTGGCCCGCATGTTGCGCGGGCCTGAGGGCAGCTAGCCCCCGACACCCGTTCGGCGGTGTGGTCGTCGGGCGTGCGGTAGACTGTCCGTATTCAGCTCGTCGAAAGCTCCTGCCACGAGTTGTGCGCGCGTCGTAGCACCTGACCGGTGCTCCGCAGCGACCCAGCCGAATCCACTCCGGACCGGCGGCCGGCGGGATACCCGCACAGATAGCGACTTCTTTTGCACCAGTTCACCGATCTCGGCGTGCCCGCACGCCTCAACGACGTTCTCACCAAGCTCGACATCCACACCCCGACCCCAATCCAGCTCGCCACCCTGCCCGATGCCCTCGCCGGACGTGACGTCCTCGGCCGCGGTCGCACCGGCTCGGGTAAGACCCTCGCCTTTCTCCTGCCGCTGGTGGCCCGCCTCTCCGGCGGACCCAAGGCGCGCTCCGGCGCCCCGCGGGCGCTGATCCTGGCTCCCACGCGGGAACTCGCCGGGCAGATCGAGGCCGTCCTGGTGCCCCTGGCCCGGGCCACCCGACTCACCTCGTGCACCGTGTTCGGTGGTGTGGGTCAGGGACCGCAGGTGGCCGCCCTACGCCGCGGGATCGACATCGTGGTCGCCTGCCCCGGCCGACTCGAGGACCTGATCGCGCAGCGGCACTGCTCGCTGGCCGCGATCGAGATCACCGTGATCGACGAGGCCGACCACATGGCCGATCTCGGGTTCCTCCCGGCCGTGCGCCGACTGCTCATCGCCACCCCGGCGGACGGGCAGCGCATGCTGTTCTCGGCCACGCTGGACAAGGCCGTCGACGGCCTGGTCCGCACGTTCCTGGACAAGCCCGCGGTGCACCAGGCCGACTCCGCGCAGTCGCCGGTCGGCACCATGACCCACCACGTGCTGCACGTGAACCGCGAGGACCGGCTACCGGTCCTCGTTGATCTGGTCGCCGCACCCGGCCGCAACGTTGTGTTCACCCGGACCAAGCGCGGCGCCAAGGCGCTGGCCGCCCAGTTCACCCGGGCCGGCATCGAGGCCGTGGAGTTGCACGGCAACCTCGCCCAGAACGCCCGCACCCGCAACCTCGAGGCGTTCCACGCCGGCCGGGTCAAGGTGCTGGTCGCCACCGACATCGCCGCCCGCGGCATCCACGTCGACGACGTCCGACTGGTCATCCACGCCGACCCGCCCGCCGACCACAAGGCCTACCTGCACCGCTCCGGGCGGACCGCGCGGGCCGGCAACACCGGCACCGTCATCACCGTGTCGACCCACGAGCAGCTCCGCGAGGTCGAGGCGCTCACCCGCGCGGCCGGCGTGAAGCCGACGACCACGCGGGTGTCTCGGGTCGATCACGCCATGCATGCCGTCCTCGACCCGGCAGTGGACCTGACGTTCGCTGCGCGCGAGCCGCGCCCTGCCGAACGCGTCGTCGTAACGAAGACCGCGGCACCCCGAGCCGGCGACACTGTGCGTGGGGCACGACGCTCCGGCCGTCGGTCCGCCGCGACGGTGTCCGCCGCCCACGCGACGCACAGCGCGGCGCGGTTCAGCTCCGGGCGCCGCTGAGGTAACGCCGTAACGTCCGACGAAGCGAGCGCTATAGGCCACACCTCGTCGGACGTTAGCGGTCTGGGGTCAGGCGGGGCCAGGCTTGGGCTTGTGCCAGCCGCGCATGGAGCCGTCCTCGCTCAGGTCCTGCCGCTCGCCGGGGGCGTGCTTGATCAGCAAGTGCGCCTCTGAGGCGACGTCACCCAACTCCGCGAGCGCCTTGTAGTCCGCGGAGTCCAACCACCCCTGCAGTTCTTCCGCCGAATCCCAGTGCGTCAGCAACAAGTACCGCGCCGGCGCCAAGGCGGGGAACTCCTGCAGGGGACCGGCGAACTGGAACGGCTGCGGCTCGAACTCGCCCTGCAATGTCTCGTAGGGCGCGACCCCGTACTTGGGCAGCGAGCCGCGCAGCGCGGTCATGGTGGCGGCGATGGTCTGCGCGCTCAGCGGCTCGGTGCGGGCGATTGAGGTCTCCACCCAGAGCGGGCCGCTCAGCGCCTCACCCTCCTCCGGTCGCCGCCACTTGCGGATGTAGACCGCGTCGAACCACATGGTGTGCGCCGCGGCCATCACCGGCTTGTGCTTCTCGTCGTGGTACCACCGGTTCATGTGCTCCGGGGTCTCGAACTTCCCGCTGAAGTACATCCAGGTGGAGTCGGCGATCTCGCCGCCGATGACCCCGAGGAAGCCGGGGGCGGCCGCGACGATCGGGCCGATGCGTTCTTGCGCGGCCCAAAAGTCGGCCTCCGGGCCGGGCGAGAGCTTCATCGCCGCTTCCATGGTGCAGAGGGTCTGCGGAGTGCTGGACATGGGACGTCCCTTCGGTGCGCGAGGCCGTGGGTATGTTCGCGAACCTATAGCGTTACTTTCACCATCGTCAATGGCACGGAACAGTCGAGATCCCGCATTATGCTGGCCCCGTGACCGCCGTCAGTGAGTCGCCGGCACAGGTCGGCGCGCAGCCCCGCCAGCTCATCGTGTCGCTGTACGGCCTGTACGCCCGCCAGAACGACGGCTGGCTGTCCGTCGCTTCGCTGATCCGGCTGATGGCCGACCTCGGCGTGGACGAGCAGGCGGTGCGTTCCTCCACCCATCGGCTCAAGCGGCGTGGCCTGCTTGACGCGGAGAAGGTCGACGGGGTGGCGGGCTATCGCCTGTCCGGGCATGCGCTGGAGGTGCTCGCCGCGGGCGACGCGCGCATCTTCGGCCGCCGCCGGGCCA
>Ga0137412_10002493_pt1 | contig 14580 bp, 9 predicted proteins | sample CZODoug2_1_16fun_FD_122160 | JGI IMG/M metagenome (GOLD analysis project Ga0137412, IMG submission 122160) | Vadose zone soil fungal communities from Angelo Coast Range Reserve, California, USA - CZODoug2_1_16fungal (Hybrid Assembly) | ecosystem: Environmental > Terrestrial > Soil > Vadose zone... | reverse complement strand
CGTAAGTGTGGTGGTAACTTCATGCGATCCCGTCCAGCAGATACGATTCCCGTTCGTCGTGCCGTCAACGGACGTGATGGTTGTGCAATCTGTGTCGGACTTGTTGATCTTCGCCATGACCCGAACCCACTTCCACTGGAGTATCGGAGAGGCGGCGTAGCTGGTACTCGCCGTGGGCGCTATGGGTACCCACCATGTCCCAGTGGGGGCCGTGCTCGTGCAGTTCAGTTCCTTGACTAGCTGACTGTCGGGATAATTGCTGCCTGCAAGGAGCCAGGGAGCCACTGTCTCGGTGCCCAGCGGGTTGATGACGTACAGAATCCCGCTCGCCGCGCCGGGTAGCACGGTCCCAAACGTGGTAGTCATGTTCAAGCTGTTCGTCGCGCCCGCCCGCAACCGGTCCCGTACCTCTTCAACGCCGGCCTTGGCCGCGAAGTAGGCGGTTTGCTCATCGCGGAAATTCGCGCTGACATTGGTTTCGGTGTTGGACCCTAGGATCATGCCCATGCCGACGGCAGTGATCAGCAGCAACACCAGCAAAGCGATGATCAGAGCAACTCCACGTTCTGTGTCGCCGGTTTTTTTTCTGTTGAGTAACTTCACGGTCTTCTCCTATTGGCAGGACTCTGGCTTACCTGTCGTGGCCATCGAGCAATTGTTGATGGAAACTTCCCCTTGGAGGTTTGTCTCGATGGGCTGGCTTGTCTTGGGATCGATGACGCTATTGTTTCGAATCGTTAGGTTGATCTTGATGGTCTTGATCGAGGCGAGTATCTGTGCGCCGGCGGAAGTGCTGATGTCGAGAGGCAGCGATGAATTCGGGACGGCCGTCCCGTCCGCTTTGAAATAACTAAAAATCGGGTTAGTGATCACGTCATTGACTTCCGTTCCCCAGTTTGTTGCCTGACCTAGGAGCGGATCGGCGGAGACCTTATCGACCTCGCTGCGCTGGAGGCACAGTGTGCAGGAGCCAGACCCATTGATCTTGTAAATGACGCTCTGCACCACGCCGTTGCCAATCATGTCGCCTTCGAATTGCACGGAGTTCGCCTCAATTTTCACGAAACCGATTGCCAACCGGTTGTCAAAGAGGTTCGGAGAGGCCCAGGTATAAGTAGTCTGCGTGGTTAATGCCGGCGACCACGAAACGCTTGCGGTGTCCACCAGCCGCGAATTGGGATACGCAATCTGGTTGATGTCGCGGAAGAATTGATCTACGAAATCGCGGGCTTCCTGGAAATTGTCGAGTTTGACTTGCTCGCTATACCCGCGTTGCTGAGCTCCGTTCATCTGAGAAAGAATGCCACCCGAGATGATCCCCATGATCGCCACCACAAGCAGCATTTCGAGGAGCGAAAACCCGTGTTGTTGACGGCGAGCCGGATTCTTGGTCTTCACTTTAGTCCCCCTGCCCGATCATCGAGCGAATAGTCACTGCCGGAGAGAAAAGCGAGAGGTTACCGTTCGCACCTTGCAATTTCGCCGACACCACGATTAGCTCGACATACGGCGACGGCGACTTGATGTTCCACCGTACGTCATACGTGGATTGACGGCCATTGGTGCCGCAGGCGGTATAGAGCATGTAGTAGCCTGTCGGGTCGCCGGCGCTGCCCGCGGTTTGCGTGAAGTCGATGTCACCGGTATATAGCAGTGTCCCGCCGGATCCCGTCGCCGATCCCGAGGCGGTGATCGTCGTTGACGTACCTGTACAGTCCGAGAGCGTCGGAGTTGGCGCCCCCGGGGGCACGCTCAATATTTTTTCCATAAGCATCTGCGCGATTACGGTTGAGTTGCTCTGTTGGCGGTTCCTGGAATTCGTTCCGATCGCCAGTGGCATCAAGGCCGCCATGGCCAGGACCCCAACTAGCAGTACAACGCAGGCGATCATCATTTCGATCAGCGACATGCCCCGCTGGCTAGATTTTGAAGTTCGCATCATCCGCCTCATTCGTTTCGTTAATTCCATGCCGAACCACTCCAGGTCACAACCTTGGTTCTACCGGCCTTGGTCACGACCACGCCTGCCCAACCCGCTGGGCCAACCCGGGTATCCGTAAGGTAGTACACGAAATAGGTCGCTGCCGGAGTGCTGCAAGTCGGAGGACTGGTGTAATCACAGGGAAAACCTCTGGGCGTGTAAGCGAGAGTCTTAGCGTTGTCGAACGAATTCCCTCCGATTACGGTATCTCCAGCCAGCACGTACGCACTAGGTTGTCCGCCGGTTCCGCTGGGGGCGCCCGCCGCCGGGACAACCGTCCCGGAAAACTCGGTGAGTGGTTCGCCCATGGTCACGCCATTGACCGTGACGCTAGAAGACCAAGCGCTATTGCCATCGACGTCTATGTAAGCGATTTGTCTTCCACCGCGGACCGCGTACCGGATGGCGTAGACAGGTGGGGTTTGAGGATTGTTCTTCGCGGCCATCAGTCTCGCCTGCTGCATCAGCCCCGCCAGGTCCCCGGCCGAAGAGCGCAACCGTATGTTCGCAACTGCTAACAGCACATTCGGAACGGCAATCGCCATGACCACCATGACAACGAACACCACAACCATGATTTCAATAAGACTGAATCCGCTGGCGCTCCGGCGCCGCACATCACTCTGGGGATCAATTCTCATTCTTGTCTCCAATCATTATTTCGGATCCTAAAGTCTCGGGCGAGGGCGGTCATACGGCCCATCTTGGCATGGAGAAGGGCAATTTCAATACCGCGGGTCAAATCTACTTAACATATTTAAAAACAATCATTTATGGGATGTCTGGCTTTGGAATCAGACGCGGTAGAAATCCCTGTGGGTGGAAATGTTACAAGTTGGGTGCCCAGCCGTACAGGTGCGAGCGGCTATTAGTCCCAATCCTTGCCCAATTTGCAGAGCACTCCCCTGGTGGCGGCGGCTGGGCCAGCATTTCCGTTTGCAGATTTGCAACTCTCTCTCTGCATTTCCGGATCAGGCCAATGGTTGAAAATACCCTTAATCCTTCAAGAAACCCGAGGCCCGCCTGGCGTCTAGTCCGCGTTAACGACGGCTGTCCTTTTGCTCGCGTTGCAGGACTTCACGTTTTGGACACCCGGTGGTCAATGACCTGGGACCTGCCGATGGCCACGGCGTATTCTTAATGGAGCAGATCCTACAACCGGAAGGGCGCCGGAACGAACCTGGCGCCGAGGTAACGTCCATGTCGCTAAAAATCATGGTTGTGGACGACGAACCCCTGAGCCCCAAACTCATCAGGTCGCTAGCCACCCCTTTGGATCACACGGTGCTGGCGTTTGAAGATGGCCAGGCTGCCGGGCAACGAGCGGAAAGTCAGCGATTTGACGTGGCCTTTGTGGGCATGGGAACTCCTCAACTCGACGGGCTTGAACTCGCGCGCCGCATCCGGAAGTCACCGCTCAACCTCGAGACCACCATCGTCATGCTCAGCGCGACCGATGACATTGACAGCCTGCGAAAGGCTTTTGGCGACGGCGCCGATTTCGTCCTTGCCAAGCCCGTAGCCGCGGGCCGCATCCGTCAAATGCTAGCGGCCATGGATTCTCCTGGATGGAAAGGCAAGAGACACGCGGCTCGCTTGCCGCTCATGACAGAAGTCATCTGCACTTCGGGTGACCAGAAGTTTCCTTTGCGCAGCCTGAACGTCAGTGAAACCGGCATGTTGCTGCAAGGCTCGGCGGAGATAGCGGAAGGCCAGGAAGTCGCCTTGGAGTTCAAGATCATGGAGGTCCAGGGTTCGTTGAACGTTCTTGCACGCATCGTGCGAAGAGAAGGAACCGAGCGCATGGGCTTGGGATTTGTCGCCCTCGCGCCCGAAGATCTCAATGCCATTCAGCTTTACGTTCTGGGACGTCTCCGAGACTCGACCCCGCCGCGGGATTTTTCGAACATCGGCATGCACCGGCTCTTCACTCCTTAGCACTGAACTTCGACGATCGGCCATCTTCGGGCGGAGCTTCGAACACGCACCGGATAAGATCACCGTTTCCGAGAAACGCGGTTTCTTGCTGCCCCTTTCGGGGACTTGCTATACTCGCCCCGTAAATGCCGTGGCCGAACGGAACGCCTCCTGGGAACGGCGCCCGCAGCAGAAAATTTCCCGAGGAACTTTTTACAGGTGGCCGGAAGCAAACCGCGCTTTCTATTTTGCGCGTATTGGCCTTGACCTGGTCTGGGCCGCAGGAAACAAGGAGAGAATCATGGCGGGATATGGCGGAGTGGACTTCATTGATTTTGATTCGCAACTGAACGACGAGGAAAAGCTGGTGCGGCAGACGGCCCGGCAATTCGTCGAAAATGAAATTATTCCCATCATTGAAAAACAAAGCCGCGAGGGCGTTTTCCCGAAGCATCTCGTGCCGCAACTCGGCGAACTTGGATTTTTTGGCGCGAACTTGCACGGCTACGGTTGCGCGGGAATGTCCAACGTCGCGTATGGATTGATGACGCAGGAGCTGGAGCGCGGCGATTCCGGTTTGCGGAGTTTTGTTTCCGTGCAGGGCGCGCTAGTGATGTATCCGATTTATTCGTATGGGAGCGACGCGCAGAAAAACAAGTGGCTGCCGCTTCTGCAGCAGGGCAAAGCGATCGGCTGCTTTGGTTTGACGGAGCCGCAATTCGGATCGAATCCCGGCGGGATGCTGACGCGCGCGGTGAAGAAGGGCAACAAGTACATCTTGAACGGCGAAAAGATGTGGATTACCAGCGGCTCGATCGCGGACGTGGCGGTGGTGTGGGCCAAGACCGAGGACGACAAAATCCGCGGATTCCTGGTGGAAAAAGGCGCCCCCGGATTCAAGACCTGGGACGTGCACGGGAAGTGCTCGCTGCGCGCTTCGGTAACCTCTGGATTGGCTTTCAGCGACTGCGAAATCCCGGAAGAAAATCTGCTGCCCGGGGTTTCCGGCTTGAAGGGGCCGCTGAGTTGCCTGAACCAGGCGCGCTATGGAATCGGCTGGGGCGCGCTGGGTGCGGCGATGGCGTGTTATGACACGGCGCTGCAATACGCCAAGACGCGCAAGCAATTCGCGAACAAGCCCATTGCTTCCCATCAACTGGTGCAAGAGAAACTGGCGTGGATGATCACCGAAATCGTGAAGGGACAATTACTGGCGCTGCACGTTGGCCGGTTAAAAGACAACGGAAAAGTCGATCCTTCGCACATCTCCATGTTGAAGATGAACAACGTGGCGATTGCGCTGGAAACGGCACGCAAGGCGCGCGATATTCTGGGCGCGAACGGGATCGTGGACGATTACTGCATCATGCGGCACATGAACAATCTCGAGAGCGTGTCTACCTACGAGGGGACGAACGACATTCACAAGCTGGTGATCGGCGAGCGCATCACGGGGATAGCCGCGTTCGTGTAGGGACCGAAAGGGCGGGCTGAAGTCCGCCCTTTCAGTTTCAATCCAAGCCATCTCCAAGCGGGCCGAATCTTGTATGCTGTGGGCGCAGCATGCTGCGCCCCTACGAGGAGCACTTTCTTATGCGTCCACCTCCGACAAGCTTGATTCGATTTCTCCGCTATTCGATTGCCGCACTGCTCATAACACTCGCGGGCAACTGCGGAATCGTTCAGGCACAGCAGAAAACTGCGCCGGCGCAAGAGAAGCCCAAGATTCGCGCAATTACGGCGTTCATCAACCTGGATCGCACGCAATACCAACAGCAGGTGGCGGATGCGTTGAAAATGCTCAGACGCGCGCAAACGGTGTTTGAATCGCGCGGATACCAAGTCCAGACGATCCGCATTGCGACGCAGCCGTTTCCGGAATACACGAAGGGATTGACGACCGAGCAGGCGGTGGCGTTTTTCAAGCAGTACGACGCGCTGGCGGCAACGGAAAAGTTTGCGGCATCGATTGGCCCGGCGATGGCGAACTCCGGGGACAGCGATTCCGAGGCTGACCTGCTCGCGGAAATCCTGAGCAATACGAAAACGCTGAATGCCAGCCTGGTCGTCGCGGGCGAAGACGGCGTGAACTGGAAAGCCGTGGGTGCCGCGGCCCGCGTGATGAAGAAACTGGAGCAGACGGAGCACAGCCAGGGCAATTTTCATTTTGCGGCGATGGCGATGGTGCCGCCGCTGACGCCGTTTTTTCCAGCGGCGTATCACACCGGATTCGGGCACCAATTCGCGATCGCCTTGGAATCGGCAAACGTGGTGGCCGCGGCGTTCAAGGATGCGCCGGACCTGGCCACGGCCAAGCAGCGGCTGACGGATTCGCTCGCGGCTAGCGCGTTTGACATCGAGCGGCACGCGGGGCGCGTCGATCAGGACACCGGCTGGACGTATATGGGGATTGATCTTTCGCCGGCGCCATCGGGAAATGTTTCCATTGGCGCGGCCATCGAGAACCTGACGACGCAGCCCGTGGGCATGAGCGGAACGCTGACGGCGGCAGCCACGATTACCGCGGCCGTCAAAGACGTCAAAGTAAAACAGACCGGATATTCCGGTTTGATGCTGCCGGTCCTAGAAGATACGCGGCTGGCGCAGCGCTGGAGCGAAGGACACATTTCGATCGATGCGCTGCTCAGTTATTCGGCGGTTTGCGGCACGGGCCTTGACACCGTTCCCCTGCCCGGCGACATCACCGCCGAGCAGCTTTCGCTCATCATTGGCGACATGGCCAGTCTAGCGTTTAAGTGGCGCAAGCCGCTTTCCGCCCGGCTGCTGCCGGTGCTTGGCAAGGGGTGGGGCGAGATGACGGAGTTCGACGACCCGTTCCTGGTGAATGCGAAGCTGCAGTCGCTGGACGTTAAGTGATAGATCCTTCTTGCCCGATGGACGTTCAGGACCAGATGCCCTATATCGGGAGTCTAGTGATAGACCAAACCCCGAAGGGATGCGGCACCCGAATCTTCTCATCCAGCTAAGGATGCTCCACGCGCCTCCACCCGCCCGGGCTCTTGCAGAGCTCCTCTCAGCAATGAAATCTGCTTGCTAAGATTAGTTGTCTTCGTCTCTAATCGTGGGCGTAGGAGGAAGCCTCCTTGAAAAATTGCGCAGAGTTTACTTTCTCCAGGACCGCCATACTGCTGGCCATCTCTTTGACAATTTTATCCCCGGACGGTCTTGCGCAAACGCAAATGGTGCTGGTTACCACCGGTTCGACAATGCTGGAGCCGCTGTACATGTTGTGGGGAGACGAGTACCACAAGTTGCACCCTGAAACGCAGGTTCGCTACCTCGCGGTGGGAACCAGCGAAAGCGCCAACCGTGTTCTTTCAGGAGCCGGAGATCTTGGCGGCGGTGATGCGCCGATTTCCGAAAAGCAGTTGAAAGAGGCGGCGCACGCGGCTGTGGAATTGCCCACGGTGCTGGTGGGCATTGCGGTCTTCTACAATCTGCCAGGCAGCGCGACGAGCATTCGCCTTTCGGGGCCGGTGCTTGCGGATATCTACCTTGGAAAAACAACCTCGTGGAGCGACCCAGAGATTGCCGGGCTGAATCCTGACGGCAAGCTTCCTGATTTGCCGATCAAGGTGCTGCACCGCACGGACGGAAAAGGGTCGAACTACGTTTTTACCGATTTCCTTTCTAAACTCAGCCCAGAATTCCGTGCCAAGGTCGGAAAGAATGTTTCGCCAAAGTGGCCGGTGGGCGCCGCTTTTAGCCGGTGTCAGGATTTGCTGGCCAGCGCCGCCAAAACGCCGGGGGCCATCGGTTATGCCGAGCTCCGTTGTGGGGAGAAAACCGGGGTACCGATGGCGCGAATTCGGAATGCTGCCGGAGAGTTTGTGAAGCCATCGACGAAGAGCATCAGTGAAGTGGCTATGGCGATGGAGTCCAAAATGACGGACGACTTTCGCGTTTCACTAACGAACGCGCCAGGCAAGGAAAGTTATCCAATCGTGAGTTTCACCTGGTTTTACGTGCCCCTGCATCCGCAGGACTTGCAGCGGAGCCATGCGGTCAGCGAGTATTTAAGCTGGGTGTACGCGTCCGGACAAAAGATCGCGCAAGCGCAAGGCTACGCCCCGCTGCCGTCGTCGGTTCTGCAAAAGGTGCGCGAGAGATTAGCCGCGCTGCACTAAACCGCGGTGATTATCTAAACATTGAGGGTCAGGGAGACCAGGCCGGTCCGAAGAGGCGCTGGCATCGGCGGCCTGATGCCCCGCCCTCGGTCTTTAGAGGGTGGGCGTTTTTGGCGCGCGATGCCGAAGGGGTTAAAACGGCACCACGGTCAAGGTCATCTTCATTCCTGACGTTCAGTCGCTCCTGGCGGCGGTGTTAAGCGTGCTCCACCCGCCAGTTGGATAGTTTCAAGAAGCCCACTCGGGGCACTGATGGCAACTTCCTTAGATCGACCAGCCTTGGCGGTAGTCGCGGCGCAAGTAGTCGTTGGCTTGGAGCACGTTGGTGACGCGCATGTTGGCGCCGTCGTAATAGATCTTTTTTCCGGCGCGCAGCGCCACCACGCCGAGGAGCATGACCTCGGTGAGGCGGGCGGCGTACTCGAACGGAGAGGAGGCTTCCACTTTTCCCTTGGCGGCGTCTACCCAGTTCATTTCGTGGCGTTCTCCGGCGATACGTGGGAGTTTCTGCGGAGGCTTACCGAAGGAATCGTGGAGCGACTTGGGCAAGAGCCGGGGCTTGAAGCCGTAGGTGTCGTGGAGGAGCTTGCCCTTGGTGCCGATGAGCAGCGCGCCGCCTTCTTGTTTCAATTCTTCGTCGCCGAGCTCTTCGGGTTTGTTGGGCTTGAGGCCGCCGTCGTACCACGTCAGTTTCAGGGGCGGCATCGCACCCCGCGCGGGAAACTCGTAGAAGGTCAGCGTGGCGCTCGGGTAAGAGGCACCGTTGAAAGGGGTTGACACGGTCTCAACGCTGGTAGGAAAACCCAGGTTGAGGGCCCACATAGAGTGATCAATCAAGTGCGCACCCATGTCGCCGATCGCGCCGACGCCCCAATCGGTCCAGCCGCGCCAGTTGAACGGGTGGTAGATGGGGTGGTAGTCCACGTTTGAGGCGCAGGTGCCTTGAAAAAGATCCCAGGCGAGCCCGCCGGGAATGGGGTAGTCGCCGCAAATGGCCGCGGCAAGCCGAGCGTTGACGTCGCGGCCGCTCCATTTTAGAGGTTCGGGCGCGGCCTTCAGCGGCTCCGGGCGCGGCACGCCTTGAGGCCAAAAGCCGAGGGGCCGGTTTGTCCAGATATGCACCTCGCGCACGTCGCCGATCGCGCCGCTCCACACGTACTCGACGGCGGTCCGTCCATCGTCGGAAGAGTGGCCCTGGTTGCCCATCTGCGTGGCGACTTTGGTTTCTGTTGCGCGACGCGAAAGCTTGCGAGCCTCTTCAACCGACCAGCAGAGCGGCTTCTGGACGTACACATGTTTGCCAAGGTCCATGGCCGCCAAGGCAATCGAGGCGTGCATGTGGTCGGGCGTGGCGACCATGACGGCGTCGATGTCCTTCTGGCGCTCGAGCATCTGGCGATAGTCGGTATAGCGAGTGGCTTTCTGGAGGTGGACGGACCTGAGCTTGATCATCCCGTCAATGCGCGCCTGCGCCTTGACGGGATCAAAAGGCGCCGATGACTCGCCGGGCTGCGGCGGGGCGGGCAGCTCGATGCGCTTCTTCAACCTCTCGATGTCGATTTCGAGCCGGTCGAATCCTTTGTCGGCATAGCGCCAGTCCACGTCGCAGAGCGCCACGATATTCTGGCTTGCGAGGTTGATCAGATTAGTACGGCCCATGCCGCCGACACCAACGGCGGCGATGTTGAGTGTGTCGCTTGGCGGAGTGAATCCACGGCCGAGGACGTGTCTAGGAACAATGGCACACGCGGCTCCGCCAGCAGCAACTTTGGTGAGGAAGGTGCGACGCGAGATTTCTTTCTTTTTGCTCATGATTATCTCTCCAGGGCAGCCTGCATTATCGCGCGCTCTTGGAGCCTTTGTGAAGGCAAGCTTTCAAGCTTCACGCGGACGAGAAGGAGGGCGGGCGCTGGTTGGCGACGGCGAAGGCGCGCTCGAGGGCGATGCCCACGCGGCCGAGGGTGCCTTCCTCGAAGAGGCGGCCGATCAGGGTGATGCCGTGGGGAACGCGGCGCGGGGGAGAAAATTTCGGCAGCGGATTTTTTGGATCGGGGGCCCAGTCTGAACGTGCCTCGGAAACTTCGACGAAGCCGGCGCGCAGGGTGAGCGAGGGATGACCAGTCTGGTTGCTGATGGTGAGCATTTCGTCGCGCAGCGAAGGTACCAGCAAGAGATCCACTTGCGAGAAGATGCGCGCCATCTCCTGCGCTACTTTGCGGCGGAAGCGGTCGGCCTGGACGAAATCCACGGCGGAGAGGAAGCGCGCCTGCCGGAAAAGGTTGGGCCAGGCGTCCGGCGTTTGCACTTTGAGCTGGTCCACGCCGTGGCTCAGGGTGAGCTCCTCGAAAGCAGCGGCGCCTTCGGCGAAGAGAATCAGGTTGAGCGAGTTATACGGCCAATTGGGAAGAGCGACCTCCACGGGAACCAAGCCGAGCTTCGGTAGCATGTTGAGGGCGGCGCGATCCACATCGGTGGCGGGATCTTCCTTCATCCAGGCGGGGAAATAGCCGACGCGCAGGCCCTTGATGCTCGCGTTCGAATCAAAATCCAGCCGGCTGGGCACGCTGGAAATATCGCCAGCATCCGGGCCGGAGATGGCTTGCAACACCAGCAAGGCATCTTCAACGGTGCGGGTCATGGGGCCGAGCTTATCGAGGGACCAGCAAAGGGTCATGGCGCCGGTGCGCGGCACGCGGCCGTAAGTGGGGCGCAGGCCGGTGACTCCGCAACGCATGCTGGGGCTGATGATGCTGCCGCCGGTTTCGCTGCCAATCGAGAAACCGACCAACCCTGCCGCAGTGGCGGCGCCGGGGCCGGCGCTGGAACCCGAGGCGCCTTCCTCGAGGAGCCAGGGGTTCACTGTTTGTCCGCCGAACCAAATATCGTTGAGCGCCAGTGCGCCGAGGCTGAGCTTGGCGAGGAGCACGGCGCCCGCCGCGTGGAGGCGCTTCACGACGGCGGCATCGTCCTTGGGAATGCGATTGCGGAAAGGCTCGGCGCCATAGGTAGTCGGAATTCCGGCGGTGTCCAGAAGATCCTTGCCGCCCCAGGGGACGCCGTGCAGCGGTCCGCGGTACTTGCCGGCGGCGATTTCTTCGTCAGCCATTTTCGCTTGAGCGAGCGCCAGATCGCGCGTGAGGGTGATGATGCAGCGGAGCTTGGGATCGAATTGTTCGATGCGCCGCAGATAAATTCGCGTGAGGCGCTCGGAGGTGAGTTTGCGCTGCTCGATCCAGCGCGAGAGCTGAGTTACCGAGGCAAAAGCGATGTCCGCGTCGCTGGCGGGCAGGGGACCGGGGTCGGTCTTGGTGCGGATAAATTGATCGCGCTGGGGGCCCGCGGTCTGGCCGGGGAGCACGGAATTGTAGCGCGACCAAGGCGCTAGCGCGGGTTCGAGTGCGATAGTGCGGGGACCGCTGCGGCGCTCGTAGAGGGAGGCCACGTTCACGCGCCAGGTCTCTGCTGCTTGGGCGCGGTCTGTGGTTGATAAATTCACTTGCACGAGCTTTTCTGCTTCGGCAAAAGTCGCAGGCGAGACATCGGGTCCAACGGCCGGGCCGGTGCCGAATGCGGGCGGGGCTCCCGGCGGGAGTTGCGTGGGCTCCTGCGCGATTTCATTTGTGTGATCCTGCCGGCCGCTGCTCGAGGCGACGGCTGCGCCGATAAGACCGAGCGAAGCCTGGGTCAAGAAATGCCTGCGCGATTTGGACATGGCCCCCCCCCGCGCAGCATTGTAACTGATGTCTTGCTTGGAGAGCAGGAACGGGCCTGAAAAGAGAAAAACGCCCGTAAGGATGCCGGCGCTACCGGGCACGGGATGATTGTTATTCGTTCGCGTTGTCGGCGGCGGCCGTGGAGGAAGCCGAAGATGCGGCTGGCTTGGCGGCGCTGCCGGCGTCGAGGTGGTCGAAGTTTAGGATGGCGTTGAAAACCAAGAAATAGCTGCCCATGGTTTCGCCCCGCCACATGGGGTTGTTGGCAAAGAGCACAACGTGGCCCTTGCCGTGGGGAACATCGACGACGGCGGGCTTTTCGGCGATTTCGCTGCCGCCGGTAATCAAGCCGCTGAGAAGCAAGTCTTTTTCGGCAGCGAAGCGCAGAACCACGCGTGGTTGCTGGTCCTTGGGCGGAATCGCAAAGCGGGCAAAGTCCGGCAGGTCTTCGGGAACGTAAAGCTCTTGCTCGTGCGGGGAGCGCTTCACGGGCTTTTCGGGAGGCTCGTAGGGGCGGGCCTGGATGACGTCCGGATCGCTGGCGGTGCCGCGTCCGCTGGAACGCGAGGGAGCGCCCGCGTTTTCATCGGGTCCACCACCTGGACCGCCGAAATTGCCGCCGACAGTGATGACGGGACCCTGGCGAAAATAGACGTAGAGCTTATCGTCGTAACCGTAAGTGATGGGGCTTTTCTTGTCGTCGATGGTGGAGAGCACGACGCTGCCAGGGGCCTGCATGGTGCGGGCGTCGGAAACATTGACCATTTCCGTCATGCCGCCGGCGACGGGCAGCGAAGCGCTGCTTTGCACAGCGATGAGCAAGCCGCCATCGCGGACAAAGCGCTCCACATTGGCAAGGCCCTGGTAGCCGAGGCCGCCGCGAATGTCGTCGGTGGAATCGAGCCCGGGGGCGACAAAGTTGGGAGTTTCATCGGAGTTTTTCCAGGGGCGCCGATCACCGCGCATCGGCAGGCCACGCAGCACGGCGCTCAGTCCCGCGGGACCTCCGCCACCCATTGGCGGATAAATGATGACGTCGAACTTTTCGCGGAGGTTTTGGGTTTCGCGCAGCCAGGTGTCGGCGACGTAGGTGTAGGGGACTTTCAGCTCTTCCATGGGGATGCGGAACCAGCCGTCGTTTTGCGTGTTCTGCCAATTGTGGACGAGGGCGACGCGAGGGGCAGCGAGCGGATGCGTTTTGACGCTCAGCGTGGCGCTTGTGGAGTGGACTTTGATTCCGAGATCCTTGGCGGCTTTTTCCAGTTGGGCGCGGTCGGCGTTACGAATGAGGAAGGAGCCGGCTTTGAACTTGATGCCATCGGCTTCAAAGGAATCTTCGGCCGCTTCCATGGAGACGTTGGCGAGACGATAGCGCAGTGAGGCGAGCGTGATGTCTGTGTTGTGCTGAATGAGGAAGGCTTTACCCTGGCCGTCGATTCCTCCGGGGGCATCGATCTTGCTCATTTTTTGCATGGCGGCGCTGAGGATGGAGAGATCGGCGACACGCGTGGTTTTGACATTGCGTAGTGCGCCGAGGGTCCAGCCGGTGTCGTCGTAGGAGCGAGGATCGCGCGGGCTGTAATACTGGGTGTCGAGGGCCATATCGGCGAGACGGCTGTAAGGCTGGTCCATGCGCACGACATAGCTGCCTGAAGGGATTACCGTTTCAGAGGGTTTCTTTTCGTCTTTCGGTTTGGCCGCGGCATCGGATTTTTCGGCTGATTTTTCTTTGTCCTTTTCCCTGTCGCTTGCGGATTCCGGCGCGCTCTGGGCTGCCGGAATCCGCAATTCTTTTTCGAGGCGGTGAACTTCTAGGCCTTGAAGCTGCAAGAGATTCAAGAGGCTGGCTTGTTCGGCGGGACGCGGGTCGTCCGCGGGAAAGACCCAAGCCGCGGGGCCTTCGGTACGGGCTTTTTCGACGGCACGCTTGCTCTTCAAATAAAAATTGTTGAGAAATTTCTGGCCGTTGGAGGCGAGGTTGTTCATGCCGAAGAGGATGGCGCTCTCCTGCATGTTGACATTGTCGCGGGCGGACCATTTGATTTTGGGAAGTGGCGGATTGGGGCGGTACCATTCGCGACTCGTGTCGGGCGGACGAAGCGTTCGAACGCGCGTGTCGGCGCCGCCATTGCCGAAAGTTTCATAGAAACGGCCGATGGAATTGTGATTGTTGGCGATAGAGAGGAGATAGTTGGGAGCCCAGCCGTCGTAGAAGCCGTGAGTCCAGACGCCGATGACGCCGCGCTTGGTCATCTCCTCAATTTCGTGATAGGCCATCTCCTGCCACTCGCTGATGACGATGGGATCGAGCCAAGCGTTGTAAGGACCAGTGCCGGTCATGATGTAGAGATAAGCAACGGACTCGTGGAGATCGTGCATGACGGTGGGATGCCAGTCGAGAAAGGTCTTGAGCATGTTGCGGGAGAGAGCGAGACTGACACCCAAATTGTCGCGGTTATTGTCATGGGCGACGTAGTGTCCCCACCAGATGAGGGGATAGGGTGGCTGGTCGGGATGCTTCTTGTGCTGCATGTAGATGTCAACCATGCGGTCGTGGCCATCGGTTTCGACGATGGGGGTGATGAGCACGATGGCATCGCGGCGGATTTTTTGGATGAAGGGCGTGTCTTCGACAGCGAGACGGTAGGCAAGTTCCATGAGCATTTCCGGGGAGCCGGTTTCCGGGGAGTGGATGCTGCCGTCAGCCCAGTAAATGGGCTTACCTTCGGCGATGACCTTTTGCGCTTGGGCTTCGCTGAGGCCGCGGGGGTCGGCAAGGCGAGCGGTGATTTCCTTGTAGCGATCGAGTTTCGCGAGATTG
>Ga0137412_10002492_pt1 | contig 14582 bp, 16 predicted proteins | sample CZODoug2_1_16fun_FD_122160 | JGI IMG/M metagenome (GOLD analysis project Ga0137412, IMG submission 122160) | Vadose zone soil fungal communities from Angelo Coast Range Reserve, California, USA - CZODoug2_1_16fungal (Hybrid Assembly) | ecosystem: Environmental > Terrestrial > Soil > Vadose zone... | reverse complement strand
AACGCCAGGATCCAGCTGGCGAAGCTGCCGACCAGGAAGTACTCGGTGACGTCATCGATGCCAAGCCCTGGCGTGCCGTTCTTGTCCCTCTGCGCGGTGATCTCGGGAAACCGGATGATGCTCTTGGCCGCGACGACGGCGGTCGCCATCGTGAGCTGTCCGCCGAGGCCAAGCCCGAGGATGAGCAGCCGCTCCATCGGGCCGAGCAGGCGGCCACCCTTGAGCCGGTCGGACGGCTGCGGCTGACCGACCGGTTTGACCGCGCCCACCGAACCAAGTACCAGGCGCACCAACTGATTTGCCGTCGCCAGCTGTACCAGCACCACGCCGGCGATCATCAGCAACCGATTCGGATCGACCGGGTGATTGCCGAACAAACCGGCCCACGTCGACCACCGTCCGATGAGGCCGCCGACGTCGGATCCCCACCCGGACAACAGGATCAGCAGCGTGACACCCGCGCCGAACACGGCGAGGGGCAAGGCCTGGTTGGTGCCCATGCGCTCGGCGCGGCCGCACAGCGACAACCAGCCGACGCTCGTCACGGCGGCGATGACGAGCAGAGGCACGTCGCCGAGATGCCACAGCGCACCGAGCAGTACGCATGCCGCGATGACGACCAATGCCACCACGGTCGGCAACCACCGGATGCCGACGAGGCGACGACACACGTCGCCGATCCCCACCGCGACGAGCAGCACGGCCAGTGCGCTCATCGGATGTCCGAAAGGTACTGCGACGCGGTCACGATGAGGTCCAGCCCGTCGCGACCAGCGCGTTGGGATACCGCCGAGGCGCTGATGCCCTCCTCGTCGGCGAGTTCCTTCTTGGACTGGTTGTGCACGAGCCCTCTCAGGATGCGGATGGACCGTTCATCGAGCGATCCAAGCATGTGGTCCCGACACATCAGCGCGGCGTTGATCGGATCCACGGCGGGCCCGGCGGGGTCCGCGGTCCGGTACGACGTGCGCACCTGCGCGAGGCCGGCTTGCTTCTGAGCGGTCGCGGTCCATTCGATTGCTTCGCGCGCCGCCCACCATCCCGGCCCGTCCTGGATCCCGGTGTCGCGGTCGAGCACGGTGGTCGGGCCCCAGCCGATGCCGAAGCGGATGTCGACGGCCGGGGCGAGCGACAGTCGAATCGACAGCGCGGCGGCGATCGCCATGCCGACGGTCGGGTAGGTGCCCTGAAACTCGTCGCCGACGGTGAAGGCAGGGGCATCTAGAGCGTCATCGGCGACGACGGTCAGCGCCGCCGTCACGTCACGATGCAGGGCACGACGGTCGACGGCGTCGCGTGATCCGACCACGTCCCCGATCAACGTCGCCTTTGAAGGCGCCTTCGATGAAGGCAATGGCTTCATCTTCGTCATATGAAGATTATAGCTTCACTATCATAAGATGAACCTATAAACTTCATCAGGACTCGTCGGTCTGGGACTCCACCACGGTCTTGGAGGGCGCATAGCGTTCCCACAGCACGGCGCCGACACACGCCGTGACGACCCAGCCCGTTCCGACCGCACCGCACCAGGTCAGCAACGCCATCGCCACACCGATCGGGCCCAGTTCGTCCCAACCGTCGAGCAGGGGCGGGAAGAGCCAGCGCGATCCCAGCGGCAGCACGATCCCGTCGATCACTACACCGGCAAGACCCGCGAGCATCAGGTAGTTGCGGCCGCGGCCGCCGTCGCGGACCAGCAGGGCCGGGGTGAGCGACCAGAAGATCCATACCGGCAACAGGGAGACCACGAAGCGAACCATCCGCATCCCTGCGTGGTGATCGCCGCCGAACGCGATCCGGTCGCGCAGGCCGATCATCGTCAGGTACAGCGCGAACCACACCAATCCGCGCCACAACCTGCTGGCGAGCCCGAACTGCTGGCGGTGCCAGGCCTTGGCGAATATCCCGGCGATCATGATGCCCATCGGGATGCCCCAGATCAGGAAGCCTGCGACGCCGAGAAACGTCCAGCTGGACCGCAGCGCGGACGAATGACCGAACGCTTCGCGCACGTGGTCGGCCGCGGGTCGGACCAGACCGAGCTCGCGGATGACCAGCGTGCCAGGGCTCGCATTGTCGGCGAATCCCCTCATGTAGGAAAAGCCCATGATCATCAAGGGGATGACGGTGGTGAACAGCTGCACGGACACCATGGCGCCCAACATGCCGCCGTCGATCTCGTTGAAGCGCGCGACGATTGCCGCAACGGGCCGCAAGCGCCTGGTCTCCGCCAATCGTCGGTAGCGTTCCTGGAGCCGCTGCACACTGCTCTGGCGCAGGTCCGAAGGACTGGTGCCGTCGCTCATGACCCCGGAGGTTACCCCGGTCAGTCGACGACGAAGGAGACCGCGCTCTGCAAGTGCGTGATGGCATCGGCGACGATCGCAGGAACCAACTCCGCGCACGACGGCAGATCATCGAGGATGCCCGCGACCTGGCCCGAGGCCAGCACGCCGGCCTCGGTGTTGCCCTCGACCAGCCCGGCCTTGAGGAGCATGGGCGTGTTGGCCGCCATGACCACCTGCGACCAGGTCAGCTCCTTGCCGTGGCGCATCGCCAGCCCGTCGCGGATCATCGACCGCCAGGTCATGCCCGACATCTTCTTGAACTTCTGGGCGTTGAGTATCGCCGCGGTGAAACCCCTTGCTCGCGAACCGCTCTCCAGCTTCTCTACCAGCCCGGTGCGGAGTACGCGGTGCGGCATGCCGTCCACGCGCTTCGACACCACGGTCGCGTCGAAGGCGGAATCCAGGTAGCGCTGCTTGACCGAGTCGGGCACGGTCGAGTCCGACGTCAGCAGGAACCTCGTGCCCATCGCGACACCGGCGGCACCGTAGGACAGCGCGGCGGCCAGGCCGCGCCCGTCGAAGAAGCCGCCCGCGGCAATCACCGGAATGTCCACCGCGTCGAGCACCGAAGGCAGGAGCAGCGTGGTCGCGACCGGCCCGGTGTGGCCGCCGCCCTCGCCGCCCTGCACGATCACCGCGTCAGCGCCCCAGCCCGCCACCTTCTTCGCGTGCTTGGCCGCGCCGACCGACGGAATGACCACCACGCCTGCCTCTTTCAGCCGCGCGATCAGTTCCGGCTTCGGTGCCAACGCGAACGAGGCCACCTTCACACCCTCGCGGATCAGCAGCTCGATCCGGTCGTTCGCATCGCCCGCGTCGGCACGGATGTTGATGCCGAACGGCTTGTCGGTGGCGGCCTTGACCTTCGTCACCGCGGTCGCGAGTTCGTCGAGTGTCATGGTTGCCGAGGCGAGGATGCCGAGACCGCCCGCGTTGGAGGTCGCAGCCACCAGGCGTGCGCCCGCCACCCAGCCCATCCCGGTCTGCACGACGGGGTGCTCGATGCCGATCAGCTCGGTCAGCGGCGTACGCAGTTTCACGACTTGACTGCTTTCACTTCTCGGTCCCTAAGCCCCCTCGGGTCGATCGTCTCTTGGATCAGCTTCTGCTCGTCGCCGGTGGGTAGGCGTGTGGTCTCTGCCGAGTCCAGGCCGTGCACCTCGAAGCCCGTGTTCTCGGCGACCTGCCCGGCCTCGACACCCGGATGCAGTGACACTGCCCGCATCTGGTGGTCTGGCCCGTTGAAGTCGAAAACGCCGAGGTTGGTCACCACGCGGTACACGTTGACGAAACGGTATGCCGGATTGCCGGAATCCACCTTGTCCCAGCCGATGCCGGATACGACGTCGACGGACCCGCCGAACACCCGCGCGGAGTGATTGCCCACCCAGTAGCTGGTGGCGTGGTTGATGGTGTTGCCCGGTGCACCGCGGACGCCGAACATCTGCCGCTTCGGGTGCTGGATCGGCCCGAACGCAGACAGGTTCTGATTGCCATAGCGGTCGATCTGGTTGGCGCCCATGACGACGTGCCGCCGGCCCCAGGCCAGGGTCTCGAAGACGCGACTGAACGGCATCCAGCCCTCGATCGCCCCGGTGGCGCCCATCGGCGGAGTGTCGGCCAGCAGTCGGGCCTCGCCGTCGGTGAGCAGGATGTCGGGGGAGAACGTCAGCCGGGCCAGTCGGGCGCCGATGGCCACCATGGGTGCCATTGGGCTGACCATGATTTCGCCGGCGTCGCGGAACAGTTCGGCACAGGCGACGGCGCACACCTCGGCGCGGGTCACTGAGATCACTTGGACGCCTCCTTCGCGGCCGCCGCGTCCGCTGTAAATTTCCGCACCGCGGCTTGGTAATCGGCCTCGTCGCCGGCCAGGTACGTGGCGTAGAACGCGCCCCACGATTCGTCGGAGCCCGCGGCCTCGGCGTAGTGCCGCTGGAACTTCTCGTCACGATGGTAGTCCGGCTCAGCGGTGGTGAAGTGCGCCCCGTTGGGTGCCTCGACCACGCTGTCGACCATCATCCGATTGATCAGCAATGCTTGCGGCGGAACCGATTTGACCAACTCTTCGGTTGGCACCACCTTCTCGACCGACAGGTACCGTCGGTCCGCGGCCATCAGGAACAGATCGTCGAAGTAGGGGTCGATGCCGGTGTAGGCCGCATTGCCAGAAGCGTCACCCAGATTCAGGTGCACGAACGCGGCGTCCAGCGTCAGCGCGGGCATCGCGACGAGCTCCTCGAAGCCACCATCATCAGTGGGGTACGGCGACGTCACGGTCTTGAGCTCGTCGCCCCAGAATGCGCGCACGTCGCTGCCGAGCCCGGCCCGGATCGGCAGGAACGGCAAGCGTTGTGCAGCCGCCTGCAGCCCGCAGCGCAGCATGCCCTCGTCCATCTCGCGCGCCTCGATGGCGCCGGTGGTGCGGGCCTTGGCGAACCATGGGTCGTAGAACGGCGGCGAATCCAGCGACACGAACCCGTAGTAGAGGCGCTTGACCTTGCCCGCCGAACACAACAGCCCGACGTCGGGCCCGCCGTAGGAGACGACGGTGAGATCGGTGACGCCGGTGCGCAACAGCGCCCGAACGAACGCCATGGGCTTGCGCCGCGACCCCCAGCCGCCGATGCCGATGGTCATGCCGCTCTCGATCGAGGAGACCGCTTCTTCGAGCGTGGTCCTCTTGTCTGTCACGCCCGTCACTTCGCTCCCTTGTCGGTTCCCGCGAACGCGTCCCGATGCTCGTCGGACACCCCGGCCAGGTTGAGCTCGAACGTAAAGCCTTGTTCCATCCGGTATCTGGCGTTGACCGGCTGCACGTCGATGAAGTTGAGTGCCTCCTTGGCGGCCCGGATCACCCGGGTGTCCTTGGATGCGATGTCGCGGGCCACCCGCAGTGCGGACTCGTCGAGCTCGGCGCGCGGCACCACCTCGTGCACGGAGCCGAAGTGATGCAGCGTCTCCGCGTCGACCGTGGCGGCGGTGAAGAACAGCCGTCGCATCATGTGTTGCGGCACCAGCCGCGACAGGTGCGTGGCCGCGCCGAGCGCACCGCGCTCGACCTCGGGCAGGCCGAATTTGGCGTCGTCGGAGGCGACGATGACATCGGAGTTGCCGACCAGTCCGATGCCGCCGCCGACGCAAAAGCCGTTGACCGCCGTGACGACCGGCACCTCGCACTCGTACACCGCGCGGAACGCGTGAAAGCAGCCGCGGTTGGCGTCGATGAGCGCGGTGAAGCCCTCGGTGTTCTGCATCTCCTTGATGTCGACGCCCGCGTTGAAGCCGCGGCCCTCGGCGCGAAGGATCACCACGTGGGTGCTGCGATCGCGGCCCGCGGCGGTGATGGCATCGCCGAGTTCGAACCAGCCGCGCGAGGGAATGGCGTTGACCGGTGGGTAGTCCACGGTGACCGAGACGATGCCCGGTTCCACGGTCTTGGTGGTGATGGTCACGAGTACTCCAGTGGGCTCCGAGATTGGGCTGGCTACCTAAGCAAGCACTTGCTTGGTACGCTAGCACAGTGACCGACGCCGCTGACAGTGCTCCGTTCAACTTCCAGTTGAGCGGTCGGGTCGTTCTGGTGACCGGCGGCGTACGCGGGGTTGGCGCAGGCATCAGCTCGGTGTTCGCCGCGCAGGGCGCGACCGTCGTGACGTGCGCGCGCCGCCCCGTCCAGGGGTTGCCGTACGAATTCCATGCCTGCGACGTCCGCGACGACGACGCGGTGAAGGCCCTCGTCGACGCGATCGTGGCGAAGCACGGCCGGCTCGACGTCGTCGTGAACAACGCGGGCGGATCGCCCTACGTGCTGGCCGCCGACGCGTCGGCGAGGTTCAGCACCAAGATCATCGAGTTGAACCTGCTTGCGCCGCTGTCGGTCTCGACGCATGCGAACGCGGTCATGCAACAGCAGGCAGGCGGCGGCTCGATCGTCAACATCACCAGCGTCAGCGGCCGCAGGCCCACCCCTGGCACCGCACCCTACGGTGCGGCCAAGGCGGGCATGGAGAGCATCACCAGCACACTTGCCGTCGAATGGGCACCGAAGGTCCGGGTGAATTCGGTGGTCGTCGGCATGGTGGAGACCGAGCAGTCCGAGCTGTTCTACGGCGACGCCGACTCCATCGCCGCGATCTCGAAGAACGTCCCGCTCGGACGGCTCGCGCAGCCGACCGACATCGGCTGGGCCGCGGCGTTCCTGGCGTCCGACGCGGCCTCCTACATCAGCGGCGCGTCACTCGAGGTGCACGGCGGCGGCGAGCCGCCGCACTATCTGGCCACCACGACCGCAGACATCAAATAGATAAGGGAGACATACGGATATGGGACTGCTCGACGGCCGCGTGGTCATCGTGACGGGCGCAGGCGGCGGCATCGGACGCGCCCATGCGCTGGCCTTCGCCGCCGAGGGTGCGCGTGTGGTGGTCAACGACATCGGCGTCGGCCTGGACGGCTCGCCCGCCGGTGGTGGGAGCGCCGCGCAAGGCGTCGTCGACGAAATCACCTCTGCCGGTGGCGAAGCCGTCACCAGCGGAGCCAACGTCGCCGATTGGGTACAGGCCGAAGGCCTGATCCAGACCGCGGTCGACGCGTTCGGCGGTCTCGACGTCCTGGTCAACAACGCTGGCATCGTGCGGGACCGGATGTTCGCCAACACCAGCGAAGAGGAATTCGACGCCGTCATCGCCGTCCACCTCAAGGGGCACTTCGCCACCATGAAGCACGCGGCGGCCCATTGGCGCGCTCTAGCGAAGGCCGGTCAGCCCGTCGACGCCCGCATCATCAACACCAGCTCGGGTGCGGGCCTGCAAGGCAGTGTGGGACAAGCGAACTACAGCTCCGCCAAGGCGGGCATCGCGGCCTTGACGCTGGTCGCCTCCGCGGAGATGGGCCGCTACGGCGTCACCGTCAACGCGATCGCACCGTCGGCGCGTACCCGGATGACCGAGACGGTCTTCGCGGACATGATGTCGACGCAGGACTCCGATTTCGACGCGATGGCGCCCGAGAACATCTCGCCGCTGGTGGTGTGGCTGGGCAGCGTGGAGTCGCGCGATGTCACCGGCAGCGTGTTCGAGGTCGAGGGCGGCATCATCCGGGTCGCAGAGGGCTGGGCGCGCGGCGCCGAGGCCGACAAGGGTGCGCGCTGGGATCCCGCGGAGTTGGGCCCCGTCGTCACCGACCTGCTCGCCAAGTCGCGTACGCCGCTGCCGGTCTTCGGCGCTTAGGCCGGCTCGCACACCACCAGCGGAATGACGCGGTCCGCGGCGTCGCGATAACCCTTGTACGGGGGGTACATCCGGATCAACACGGGCCAGTACCTTCGCCGCTCTTCTTCGGTGGCGTCGCGGGCCGACATCGTCAGCTGCTCGTCGCGAACCTGCACCCGTACATGTGGATTCGCCCGCAGGTTGAGGTACCACATCGGGTTGCCGTCCCGCCCGCCGAACGACGCGGGCAGCACCACCTTCTGGCCGTCGCGCAGGTAGAGGGTCGCGGTGGTCCGCGGCTGGCCGGACTTGCGGCCGGTCGTGGTGAGCAGTGCCGCAGGGAACCACAGCAGCTTCGCGCCGAGCCTGCCATTCGTCCGTCGGTACACCGCGATGTGGGCACGCGCGAAGTACTTCATCATCCGTGCCAACGGCGCCGAATTGCGGATGCGACCCATGCCCCTAGATAGCCGGGCTTGGCGGGTCGCAAACGCCGCTTACTTCTTGGTGCGACGGCTGCCGCCGTGCCAGTCCTCTTCCTTGCCCGCAGCCTGCGTATCCACCCCGAAGCTGGCCAGCTGCGGCCGCTCGCGCAGCGACCGCTTGAGCTCGGCGAAACCGGGGAACGAGGCCAACCCGATGACGTGGTCCCACAGCACGCCTGCGTCGTCCTCGCTGGGCAGCCTGCTGATCACGGGTCCGAAGAACGCGGTGCCGCTGGGCGGCTGGAAGTGCAGGATCGGGGTTCCGACGTCGCGGCCGGTCAGCGCGAGCGCCTCCTCGGTCTCCGCTCTGATCTCGTCGTCGAGCGAGGTGTCGTCGAGTGCGTCGGCCAGCCCGACGGGTAGACCGACCGACTCCAGCAGCGGTTCCAGCACGTGCCGCCCACCCTGGTCGGCCCCAGACAGCGGGTCGACGGCACGTGAGGTGTCGAAGATCCGGGTGCCGATCGCCTCGTACAGGGGGCCGACGGCCTCGCGGCCATGCGCGGCCCTGACCTTGGCGGCGACCCGCAGCAATCGCAGGCCCGCGGTGTGCCCGGCTTCGTACTCAGGCGGGAAGTGGGCGTCGTAGTCGATGTGCGCGTTGAGGATTCGCAGCGAGATGAAGCGCCAGTCCACCTGGTAGTCCCGCTGGGCGGCGACCATGCGGACCCACTTGCTGGTCATCCAGGCGAACGGGCAGACCGGATCGAAGTAGAAGTGCAGATCCGCGCTCACGCCGGCTCGCAGACCACCAACGGGATCTTGCGGTCGGTCCAGGACTGGTAGTCGTCGTAGGTGGGGTACATCTCCACCAGCTTGGGCCAGTACAGGTTTCGTTCATCTTCGGTGGCGTCGCGCGCCGTCAACTCCAGCTTCTCGTCCTTGATCTCGACGCTGACCTTGGGGTCGGCCTTGAGGTTCAGGTACCACATCGGGTGCTTGTCGCTGCCGCCCTTCGATGCGGCGACGATGACTTTGTCGCCGTCCCTGTAGAAGTACAGCGGGCTGACGCGCGGCTCGCCGGTCTTTCGGCCGGTAGTGGTCAGCAGCGCGACGGAGATGCCGCCGACGGTGGTGCCGAGCCCCCGTCCATTGCCTCGTCGGTAGAAGAAGGTGTTGATGCGCGACACCCACTTGGTGGCGAAGTCGCCGAACGCGGTGTCTACGTACTTGGGTCTGCTGCCAGCCATGGGTGAAACCTAGCCCTTGCGCATGAACGGGTGGAAACGCACCCGGATGTGGTGGATCTGGCCGTCGCCGGCAGGGATGACGAACGTTTCGTCGACGTGTGCCGCTGCCCGCCGTCCGGCGATCGAGAACTTGGTCAACACGTCGTAGCGCGCCGTCACCTCGTCGCCGGACACGCTGTACTCGGGCGTCGTGGTGGCGCCGATGATCTTGTACTGCATGCCGCGGGACAGGCTGCGCCGCAGGTGTTTTCCGGAGAAGCCGTTCTTCATGCCCTGTTCGATGCGCGTGCAGTCGGGCGCGAACGGCACGGAGCCGCCGTCATGGGTGACGAGCGCATCGATGTAGGCCTGCGCGGCCGCGATCCGTTGGGTATCCGTGGTGGGCACTAGATCCGCTCGAGGATGGTGCCCGTCGAAAGCGCACCGCCGGCACACATGGTGATGAGTGCGGTGCTCTTGTCGCTGCGCTCCAGCTCGTGCAGCGCCGTCGTGATGAGGCGGGCGCCGGTGCTGCCCACCGGATGACCGAGCGCGATCGCGCCGCCGTTGACGTTGACGCGGTCCATGTCCGGCTCGTGCACGCGGGCCCATGACAGCACCACCGAAGCGAAGGCCTCGTTGATCTCGATGATGTCGATGTCACCCATCTTCATCCCGGCCTTCTCCAGCACCTTGGCGGTCGACTGCACGGGGCCGTCGAGGTGGTAGTACGCCTCGGAGCCGACGTTCGCCTGGCTGACGATGCGGGCCCGTGGCTTCAGACCGTGCGCCTTGGCAACGTCCTCGTCCATCCAGAGCACGGCAGCTGCGCCATCGGAGATCTGCGACGACGTGCCCGCGGTGTGAATCCCGCCCTCCATGACGGGCTTCAGCTGCGCGAGGCCCTCGAGGGTGGTGTCGCGCAAGCCCTGGTCACGGGTCACGGGTGCGAGCTCGGCCGTCGGCCGCTTGTTCTCGTCGAGCACGGGCGCGACGATCGGCGAGATCTCGCGGTCGAACCGGCCCTCGGCCCAGGCCACCTTGGCCTTCTGCTGGGAGGCGAAGCCGAAGGCGTCGATCTCCTCACGGGTGATGCCGCGCCGCTTGGCGATCCGCTCGGCGGCGGTGAACTGGTCGGGCATGTCGATGTCCCACGACGACGCCCGGATGATCGTCCGGTCCGGTCCGGCGTTGGCGCCGAGGCCGACCCGGCTCATCGCCTCGATGCCGCAGGCGATGCCGATGTCGATGGCCCCGCCTGCGATGAGTCCATGCACCAGGTGGTTGGCCTGCTGGGCGCTCCCGCACTGGCAGTCCACGGTGGTGGCGCCGACGTGCTCGGGCAGACCCGCGGTCAGCCAGGCCACGCGGGTGATGTTGTTGGACTGCTCGCCGAACTGCGTGACGCAGCCGCCGATCAGTTGCTCGACCTCGCCGGCGTCGATGCCGGCCTTTTCCACGAGAGCCTTCTGGACGGCACCGAGAAGTTCGGTGGCGTGCAGGCCGGAAAGCCAGCCATTGCGCTTTCCGATCGGGCTGCGGGTGGCTTCGACGATGACAGGGTTACCCATTCCGCCAGGCTAGAACACGTTTCATAAGTCTGACAAGCTACGAAGTGCCCACGCCTTTGATCTGCGGTGAAGCCATGTTTTACTGGCACTAGAACACGTTGCAGAAGATGGAGGAAGCACGTGAATATCCCAACCAAGCCGGCCCTCAACCTCCCGGCCGACTTCGACTTCCTGGATCCCGACGTCAACCTCGCGGGTCTGCCCGTGGCGGAACTGGCCGAGCTGCGCAAGTCCGAGCCCATCCACTGGGTCGCCGTTCCCGGCGGGACAGGCGGCTTCGAAGACCACGGCTACTGGATGGTCAGCAAGCACGCCGACGTGAAGGAGGTGTCGCGTCGCAGTGACGTCTTCTCCAGCTGGGAGAACGGCGCCATCCCGGTGTGGCCGCAAGAGATGAAGCGCGACATGGTCGAGATGCAGCGCAGCGTCATGCTCAACATGGACGCGCCGCACCACACCCGGCTGCGCAAGATCATCTCCCGCGGGTTCACGCCCCGGGCCATCGGCCGGCTGGAGGAGGAGCTTTCCCAGCGCGCCCAGAACATCGTGAAGGCCGCAGCGGCAGAGGGCTCCGGCGACTTCGTCGAGCAGGTGTCGTGCGAGCTGCCACTTCAGGCCATCGCAGGCCTGCTCGGCGTGCCCCAGGACGACCGCGACAAGTTGTTCCGCTGGTCCAACGAGATGACCGGCGGCGAGGATCCCGAGTTCGCCGACGTCGATCCCGCGCAGTCGTCGATGGAAGTGATCATGTACGCGATGGCGATGGCCGACGAGCGGGGCAAGAACCCGACCGACGACATCGTGACGGCGCTGATCCAGGCCGACATCGACGGAGAGAAGCTCTCCGACGACGAGTTCGGCTTCTTCGTGATCATGCTCGCGGTGGCGGGCAACGAGACCACTCGCAACTCGATCACGCACGGCATGATCGCGTTGGCGAGCAATCCGGACCAGTGGGAGTTGTTCAAGAAGGAGCGCCCGACGACCGCGGCTGACGAGATCATCCGTTGGGCCACTCCGGTGTCGGCCTTCCAGCGCACCGCCAATGAGGACACCGAGCTGGCGGGTGTGCAGATCAAGAAGGGCCAGCGGCTGGTGATGTCCTACCGCTCGGCCAACTTCGACGAAGACGTCTTCGAGGATCCGCACACCTTCGATATCCTTCGCGACCCGAACCCCCACGTCGGGTTCGGCGGGTCGGGTGCGCACTTCTGCATCGGCGCCAACCTCGCGAGGATGACGATCAACCTCATCTTCAACGCGGTCGCCGATCACATGCCGGATCTCAAGTCCGTTGGCGAGCCCGAGCGGCTACGGTCGGGGTGGCTGAACGGCATCAAGCACTGGCAGGTCGACTACACCGGCACTAGCGCCTAGCGTCCAGCCGACGCTCAAAACCCCAGGAATCAAGGAGGATTCGGGTGGACTTCACCCCAGACGAGGGGCAGCAGGCCGTCGCCGACGTAGTGACGTCTGCGCTCGGCAGGGACAACAGTTGGCAGGCGCTGGTCGACGGCGGGGTGAACGCATTCGGCGTTCCCGAGCGGCTCGGTGGTGACGGTCTCGGCCTTCCGGAGGTCGCCACGGCGCTCACCGAGATCGGCAGGCACGGCACGGTCAGCCCCGCGCTGGCGACCCTCGGCCTCGGCCTGGTGCCACTGGTCGACCTGGCCTCCGACGAGCAACAGGACCGCTTCCTGGCCGGAGTGGCCAAGGGCGGTGTGCTGTCGGCGGCGCTCAACGAGCCGGGCACCTCGTTGCCCGATCGTCCAAAGGTGACGCTGTCTGGCGGCAAGCTGACCGGCACCAAGGTCGGCGTTCCGTATGCAGAGCTTGCGGATTGGCTCATCGTCACCACCGACGGCGGTGTCGTCGTGGTGTCGCCGAAGGCCGCAGGCGTGACGTTGACGAAGACCCCGACCTCCAACCACTCCGACGAGCACGTAGTCACGTTCGACGGTGTGGCGGTTGCTGACTCGGACGTCCTGGCCGGGGCCGACGTTCGCCGGGTCAATCAGTTGGTGTTGGCGACGACGGGCGCGTTCATCGCCGGACTCGTCGCGGGCGCGCTGCGGCTGACGGCCGACTACGTGGCCACTCGCGAGCAGTTCGGCAAGCCGCTGTCGACGTTCCAGACCGTTGCCGCGCAGCTCGCCGAGGTGTACATCGTGTCGCGCACCATTGCGCTGGCTTCGACTTCGGTGATCTGGCGTCTGTCCGAAGGTCGTGACGCCAACGAGGACATCGACGTGCTCGGGTACTGGGTGACGTCGCAGGCCCCGCCGGTGATGCAGCTCTGCCACCACTTGCATGGCGGGATGGGTATGGACATCGCCTACCCGATGGACCGCTACTACTCGACGATCAAGGACCTGACCCGTCTGCTCGGCGGGCCGTCGCACCGGCTGGCTCTTCTCGGCGCGTCGACTCTGGTGGGAGCGTAATGTACATCGAATTGACCCCGGAGCAGCGCCAGCTGCAAGCTGAACTGCGGCAATACTTTTCGAATCTGATCAGCCCCGAAGAAGCCAAGGCGATGGAGTCCGATCGCCACAACGAGGCCTATCGCACGGTCATCAAGCGGATGGGCTCGGACGGCAAGCTCGGCGTCGGCTGGCCCAAGGAATTCGGCGGTCTCGGGTACGGCCCCATCGAGCAGTCGATCTTCGTCAACGAGGCGCAGCGAGCCGACGTGCCGTTGCCTGCCGTCACCCTGCAGACCGTCGGGCCGACCCTGCAGCAGTTCGGCAGCGACCTGCAGAAGAAGAAGTTCTTGCCCGCGATCCTCGCCGGTGAGCTGCACTTCGCGATCGGCTACACGGAGCCCGACGCAGGCACCGATCTGGCGTCGCTGCGCACCACCGCGATCCGTCACGGCGACGAGTACGTCGTCAACGGGCAGAAGGTCTTCACCACCGGTGGTCATGACGCCGACTTCATCTGGCTGGCGTGCCGGACCGATCCGGAAGCCGTGAAGCACAAGGGCATTTCGATATTGATCGTCGATACGAAGGACCCCGGCTACACCTGGACGCCGATGATCCTGTCCGACGGCGCGCACCACACCAACGCCACCTACTACAGCGACGTGCGGGTACCGGCCGACATGCTCGTCGGCGAGGAGAACGGCGGCTGGCGGCTGATCACCACCCAGCTCAACAACGAGCGAGTCATGCTCGGTCCCGCCGGGCGGGTCGCCTCCATCTATGACCGCATCCACGCGTGGGCGTCCAAGCCGGGCAGTTCCGGGGACACCCCGCTCGACCATGACGACGTCAAGCGTTCGCTCGGCGAGATCAAGGCCATGTGGCGCATCAACGAGCTGCTGAACTGGCAGGTGGCGGCGTCCGGAGAGAACATCGACGTCGCCGACGCGGCGGCAACCAAAGTGTTTGGCACCGAGCGCATTCAGTACATCGGGCGGCTCGCCGAGGCGGTCGTCGGTGCTCACGGCAACCCGGCCGACCCGGAAACCGCCGAGCTTCTCGAGTGGCTCGACAGCCAGACCAAGCGCAATCTCGTCATCACGTTCGGCGGCGGTGTCAACGAGGTGATGCGCGAGATGATCGCGGCGTCTGGCCTGAAGGTTCCGCGGGTGCCAAGGTGAGAAACGGAGAGTCATGAGCGCGGTCGAGGACATCCAGAAGGCGGCGGAGCGGGTCAAGGCCGAGGGGCGCAGCAAGCCGCGGGTCGGTCGCCACCCGGTGAACCAGCCGATGGTCGACCACTGGCTCGACGCCATCGGCGACAAGAACCCGATCTACGTCGACGAGTCCGCGGCCAAGGCGGCCGG
>Ga0137412_10002491_pt1 | contig 14587 bp, 12 predicted proteins | sample CZODoug2_1_16fun_FD_122160 | JGI IMG/M metagenome (GOLD analysis project Ga0137412, IMG submission 122160) | Vadose zone soil fungal communities from Angelo Coast Range Reserve, California, USA - CZODoug2_1_16fungal (Hybrid Assembly) | ecosystem: Environmental > Terrestrial > Soil > Vadose zone... | reverse complement strand
ACCAGCCCGGACGAGGCGTTCACCGCCGGCAGCCGCTCGCTGCAGGACTCCGGCGCGGCGCTGCGCCAGGTGGGCGCCGAGGTACGTGCCCACTTCCTGGCCCGCGCGCAGGCTCGGCTCGGTGTGCCCGCCGATCAACTCGACGTGCGGGACGGGCAGATCAGCGCGCCCGGCCAGGCGGGCACAACCAGCTACTGGGAGCTCGCCGAGGAGGTCGACCTGGACGTGCCGGCCACCGGCGCCGCGCCGGCCAAGTCGGCCTCGGCCCACCGGGTGCTGGGCACCAGCGCACCGCGCGGCGACATCCCGGACAAGGTGTTCGGGCGCCCCCGGTACATCCACGACCTGCACCTGCCCGGAATGCTCTACGGGCGGGTCGTCCGGCCGCCGTCCCCGGCCGCCACCCTGCGCGCGGTGGACCCCGGCGCCGCCAAGACGGTGCCGGGTGTGGTCGAGGTGGTGGTGGACGGCGGGTTCCTGGGGGTGGTCGCCACCGAGGAGGAGACGGCGATCGCGGCGGCCGAGCAGCTGCGCCGAGGCGCGGAGTGGAACGAGCGGGAAAGCCTGCCCGACCAGGCCGCGCTGGCCGATTTCCTCGCCTCGACGCCGGCCGACCGCGAGGTGGTGGACCAGCGTCCGCTCCCGCCGGACCGCGCGGCGGCGATACCCGCACGGTCCCTGAGCTCGACGTACGCCCGGCCCTACCTCGCGCACGCCTCCATCGCCCCGTCCTGCGCCCTCGCCCGGTGGGATGACGGGTCGCTGCGGGTGTGGAGCCACAGCCAGGGCGCCTACCCGCTGCGTGCCGCGCTCGCGCAGGCTCTGGCGTTGCCGGCGGAGCGGATCGTGGTGGGGCACGTGGAAGGGGCCGGCTGCTACGGGCACAACGCGGCGGACGACGTTGCCTACGACGCGGCCCGGTTGGCCCGCGCCGTCCCCGGCCAGGCGGTCCAGGTGGTCTGGTCCCGGGCCGACGAGTTGTGCTGGGCGCCGTTCGGCCCGCCGATGTCCGTCCGGCTCAGCGCCGACCTCGCCGAGGACGGGTCAGTGCTGGCCTGGCGGCATCGGGGCACCGGCGGCGGACACGTCAGCAGACCCACCTCGACGAGCGGCCCCGGGCTGCTCGGCGCCGCGCACACCGGCGACCCGATGCCCATTTCGGTGGCCGTCGATCCCCCGCTGGCCCGGGGTGGTGGCGGCCAGCGCAACGCGCTGCCGCTCTACGAGTTTCCCGAGCACGAGATCGTGTACCACCGGCTGCTGGACATGCCGCTGCGCACCTCGGCGATGCGCGCGCTGGGCGGGTTCATGAACGTCTTCGCGATCGAGTCCTTCATGGACGAACTGGCGGCCGCGGCGGGGGCCGACCCGGTCGACTACCGGCTGCGGCACCTGCGTGACGAGCGGGCCATGGCAGTTGTCGAGGCGGCCGCCGGGCGCGCGGGTTGGCCCCTCGGCGACCGGTCCGCGGAGTCCCGAGGCACCGGGTTCGGCTTCGCCCGCTACGGCAACAAGGCCGCGTACTGCGCGGTGGTCGCCGAGGTCCACGCGCAGAGCGAGGTGCGGGTGGAAAAGCTGACCATCGCGGTGGAGGCCGGCTTGATCGTCAACCCGGACGGCCTGCGCAACCAGATCGAGGGCGGCGCGATCCAGAGCACCAGTTGGACCCTCAAGGAGCAGGTCCGCTTCGACCGCACCCGGGTCACCAGCGCCGACTGGGAGAGCTATCCCATCCTGCGGTTCTCCGAGGTACCCCAGGTAGACGTCGTCCTGCTCGACCGGCCGGACCTGCCCTCGCTCGGAGCCGGGGAAGCCTCGATGGGCCCGACCGCGGCGGCAATCGCCAACGCCGTCCACGACGCCACGTCCATCCGAGTCCGCACCCTGCCGCTCACCCCAGAACAAGTGATCGCCGCAATGCAAGACTGATCGAGCCGGCGGCGGACAGGCTGGTCGCAGGCCTAGGCGGGGTCGGTGTGGGCGGTTCGCTCGAGTGCCTCGGAGGCGGTGGCGGCCACCTGGAACAGGGTGATCAGGCCGGCCAGTTCCAGCGGGCGGCGCACTGCGGGGGTGGCACACACGAGCACCAGGTCGATGTGCCGCTCCCGGCTCGTGGAGAGCGCTTCCACGAGCACGGCGAGGCCGCTGGTACCCATGAACGTCACGGCGGCCATGTCGATGATCAGTTTCTGTGGGCTGGTGGCTACCTGATCTTCGATCGTCTTGAGCAGCGCGGGGGTGCTCAGCATGTCCACCTCGCCGGACACCGCGATCAGCGTTGTGCCCGGCACGGGATGCGCGACACCGACGGTCATCTCCACATCCGACACCTCGCGCACAGTATGGCCACGGCGCCCGGACCTCAACTCGAGCCATCGCCGCCGCGTGTGCGTGGCGCGAGCAGCACGGGCTCCCGGTGCTGTCGGGCGTCAAGGTCTGGTTCATCGGCCGGGTGTTGGACCGGATCGACCGCGGCGACCACGCCGGGCACCTTCTCGAGCCCATCCAGGCGGAGTTCAGCGGCGAGCTGCACCAACTCGGGTTTCAGCAGGTGAAAACGCTTGATCCGGGTCATCCACGTTGACCGGAGAACGCGTCCCGACAGGCCGATCACATTTTTTTGGTGAAATTCGGTTTCGGCGGACGCGGCCGAGGGAATACCAGCGTCTCGGACTTCGAGCTGGCTGCTGCTGGGGAGCGGACAGACCGGCGGGCGTAACGGGGCCGGTGATGTCGTGGGTGGCCCCAACATCACCGGCCCCGTTTTTCTTTCCAGGCCAGTGGTACTGGTGGCCGGTTTCCGCCTCCCGATTCCGGTGGCGCCGACCGATTCACTCGAGACAATTCGCTCGAGACAATTCGAGCTTTCAGCGCGAGCTGTGGGAGTCCGTCAGTACCCGCGCGGCGACCACGGCGCCGTCGGTGCGCACCGCGCCGGCGACGGCTTTGGCGCGGGCCGCCACGCCCGGTTGAAGGGCCTGGCCGAGAGCCGTGGTCAGCGTGTCGGTGCTCGGCACACCGTGCGGATGCGCGGTGCCGATGCCGAGTTGCTCGATGCGCTGGGCAAAGTAGTACTGGTCGTACATCTGCGGCATGATCACCTGGGGTGCTCCGGCCTGGGTCGCCGTGGTGGTGGTCCCCGCGCCGCCGTGGTGGACGGCGGCGGCGACCCGCTGGAAGAGCGCCTGCTGGTTGACCTCGCCGATGGATATGCAGTCGGGTTCGCCGTCCAGCAGCGGCAGGTCGGCCCAGCCGCGGGAAACGATCGCGCGGCGACCGAGTGCACGGGCCGTTTCGATCATGGTTTTGCTGAGGTCTTCCGGAGCGCGAATGCTGCCGAAACCGAAGTAGACGGGTGGTTCACCGGCTTCGAGAAATGCCTCCAGCTCGGCGGCCAGTGGAACCTGGTCGGGCAGGATCCAGGCGCCGGTCTGGAACACGTCCGGGTCCGTCGGCTCGGGCCATGGCGCCAACGTCGGGTCGGCGGCGAGCCAGGGCTTGTCGGTGAAGATGTGGCTGCGTACGTCATCGACCGGGGCCAAGCCGGCCGCTGCCCGATGTGTGTTGAGCGCCGCGCCCCAGGTGTCGTTCTGGCGTTGTTCATCCTCAGCCCAGAGAGTGCGGGTGTCGACCGTTCCGTCCGCCGGTTTCTGTCCCAGCATCCCCAGTACCGGTGGCGCATGGTCCGCGGAGGGCAGGGTGTTCGGGCAGTAGGCGGCGAAGATGTAGGGAATTCCCCGCAGCTGCGCTATCGAGCGGGCGGCGATCTGCAGCGCACCGCATCCCACCAGGGCGTCGCATCCTTCGGCTGCCGCCGCTACCACCTCGAACTGGGTGGCGACCGTGGCTTCCAACAGCTGACGCCGCTGCTCGGGCGAGGGTAGGACCCGGGCGCCCTGTGCGCCGGATTTCGCCGTGCCGCGCAGCTCGGGCCCGATGGGCACGAAGGGGATCCCGAGGCCCTCGATCCAGTCACCGAAGTCAGGCGGCGCGCAGACGCGAACCTCCTGACCGAGTTCCCGCAACTGCCCCGCCAGCGCCACCACCGGCTGGACCTCGCCACGAGACCCGATTGTCGACAACAGCACCCGCATCAGAACTCCCCCCGTGCACCGACCGCCGGTCACGATATGTGAGCCGGCGCGGCCCACGGCCACGAATTCTCGCCCCGGCGCCGATGCTGGTGGTCAGGCGGGCGCACCATCGGTACACCCGCCGGGGTCCCGCGCTTGACGGGTACCCCGGCGGGTTCAACTGACGTCAGCCGAGACGGGTGCCCCGGGAGGGCTCGCCTGACGTCAGCCGAGCTTGGCGTCCTTTGAGTTGCCGAGCAGGTCGAACTTCCCGCCGTGCACCCGATGGATGAAGATCGCGGTGCTCTCCACATTCCCGTTGGGCTGGAACTTGATCGCCTTCGCAACACCCTGGTAGCTGATCGTGGCCAGGTAGTTGTTGATCGACTCCGATGTGGTGTTCCCCGCCTCGATTGCCTTCGCGAGCGCGGTCGCCGCGTCGTAGCCCTCGGTCGCGTACACCCCTGGATCGGCGCTGTACTTCGCGCTGTAGGCGTCGAAGAAGGTCTTCAGATCACCCCGCGCGGAGGCCCGGCTCGGTACCGCGCACGGGCACCCCACGATGGCGCCCTCGGCGGCGCCCTGCCCGGCCCCGTTGATCAGCCCCACGTCCAGGCTGCCGTCCCCAGCGGCGAACAACGCCTTCACCCCGGCGTCCCGGATCTGCTTGAGCAGCCGGCCGCCCTGCGAGTAGTAACCGCCGAAGAAGATCACCTCAGGGTTGGCGGCCTTGATCTTGGCGATGGTGGAGGAGTAGTCCGAGGCGCTCTGCGCGAACTGGTCCCGGCCCACGGTCAGGCCCTGTCCGGTCAGGTCCTTCTGCACCGCGTCGGCCAACCCGACGCTGTACTCCTGGTCATCGTTCACCACGTACGCCCGTCGCGGATGGGTGCTCGAAACCAGGAACTTGGCGATCGCCGGACCCTGCTCGGCGTCGCTGGCGATGACCCGGTGGAAGTACTTCCACCCGTTCTCCGCCAAGCCCGGGTTCGTCGCCACCGGGGAGATGTTCGGGATCTTGGCCTGTTCCAGCACCGGGTCGGCGGCCTTGGACTCTCCGGAGAAGGCCGGCCCGATCATCGCCACGATCCCGTCCTGGACCGCCTTGGTCGCCAGCGGAACGGCCTGGTCGGGGGTGCCTTGGCTGTCGTACTCGAGCAGCTCGATCTTCTTGGGCGGATTCTTCGCGTTGTAGGCCTCGATCACCATCTTGGCGCCGTTGCGCGGTCCGATCACCAGACCGGAGCTCTCCCCGGTGAGATCGCCCAAAAAGCCGATCTTGATGGTGTCTGACGCGCGGGCCCCACTACCGCCGCCCCCAGCACCGCACGCCGAAAGTACGAGGGCGCCGGCCAGGAGCGCGGTCGCGGCGGGGAGCGCCCGCTTCCACATCATTCGAGTAAACCTCCTTGATCTTGAGCGGGCCTCGGCGGGTCGTGTCCGGTGCGAGGCATAGCCCGGCCACAATCGACTACGGGGGTTGCGTGATCCTTGCAACTTGCTTGAACAACCGCACCGGGATGGCCGATGGCCCAGCTCAACGGCGTGTGCGGCAACCGTTCCAACCTGAGGGGCCGGGTAATGCAGGGTTGCAAATCGGCGGCGGAGGGGTATGCCTAAGGCCATGAGCGATTCAGTTGCGGTGGTGCGCGAGACCGAGCGCAAGTACGAAGCGGACGACGCGGTGGTGCTGCTCGACCCTGCCAGGCTGCTCGGCCTGGATCCGGGCTCCCAACCAGAGGAACAGCAGCTCGAGGCGGTCTACTTCGACACCCCGGATCTGAGGCTGCTGCGCGCGGGAGTCACGCTCCGGCGCCGGGAAGGTGGAGCGGACGAGGGTTGGCACCTGAAGTTGCCGGCCGGGCAGGACAGCCGCGATGAACTGCGGCTGCCGCTGACCCGCGCCCGGCGCAAGCCCCCGGCGGAGTTCGTGGCGCTCACCCGGCTGAGCACCAGAGGCACCGCGCTGGGTCCGGTCGCCCAGCTGAACACCCAGCGTCGCCGCTGGGTGCTGTCTGACGCCGAGGGGCATGAGCTGGCCGAGCTAGTTGAGGACCAGGTCAACGCACACACCATGGGCAAGCAGACCACCGCGGTGTCCTGGCGTGAGGTCGAGGTAGAGCTCGGCGAACACGGACAGGTGGAACTGCTGGACCGGATCGAACGCGAGCTGCTCGAGGTCGGGGCGCACCGCTCGGCGTCGGGATCGAAGCTGGGCCGTCTGCTTGCGGATCGGCTCGAGCCCGCGGCGGGCAAGGACGCGGCCAACGGCTCGTCCACTAGCTCGTCCAAGGGCTCGGGCAAGAGCGGAAAGCCCAAGGTGAAGCGCGGGTCGGCCGGAGAGGCCGTGTTGGAGTACCTGGGTGCGCAGGCCGAGCAGCTGCGCGCCCAAGATCCCCTGGTGCGCCGGGACGTCCCCGACGCGGTACACCAGATGCGGGTGGCCGCCCGCCGCATGCGCAGCGTGCTGCAGGCCTACGGCAACGTGATCGACCGCGAGGCCACCCGGAGCTTGACCGACGAGTTGAAATGGCTCGGCGGCGAGTTGGCCGGGGCCAGGGACAGCGAAGTGATCGAGGAGCGGCTCACCAGCGTGCTCCACTCGCTGCCCGATGACATGGTGCTCGGGCCGGTCTCCGCGCAGATCACCCGCTCGCTGCGGCGACGCGGCGCGGAGGGTCGGGAGGCAGCACTGGCCACGCTGGACAGCGACCGCTATCTCGCGCTGCACGATGCGGTAGACCAGCTGCTCACCGACCCGCCGCTGACCGCCGGGGCCAGCCAGCCGGCTCGGAAGGAACTGGCCAGGAGCGTCGCGAAGGTGTGGCGGCGGCTGGAAAATCGGATGGCCGCGGCCGACGCCGCGCCTCCGGGCGAGGAACATGACATCGCGCTGCACGAGGCCAGGAAGTCCGGCAAACGGCTGCGCTACGCGCTGGAGGTCGCCGAGCCCAGCGTCGGGAAGCCGGCGAACCGGTTCCGCGACAGGGCCAAGGACGTGCACACCCTGCTCGGCGACCACCAGGACTCGGTCGTCGCGCGCCCGGTGCTCCGCGAGCTGGCCGCGCAGGCGCAGCTCGACGGCGGCAACGGCTTCACCCACGGCGTGCTGTACGGACTCGAAGTGGTCAGGGCGGAGCGGGCCGAACGCGAGCTGCCCGAGGCGTGGCGGCGGCTGGGTAAGCCCAAGAACACCAAGTGGCTGAAGAGCTGAGGCCCCGCACCTGAGCCCCGAGTAGGCCCCACCGGTCGGCCACGTCACAGAGCCTGCGTCCACGCCAACACCGGCGTCCAGCCCACCGGTCGGCCTCGTCACAGAGGCTGCGTCCGCGCCACAGAGGGTGCAGGGTCTGCGGCGTGGACGCGCGGTCTGTGGCGTCACCCGCGGCGCTAGCATCCGGTCGCCCGGCGTCGCCACGGCGCCAGCATCGGCTGCTCACCGACGTCACCAATTTCGACGCGATCGCTGCTTCGCGCGCAGCCAGCGGCTGACCACGGCCTCGAAAGCGGCGAGGTCCGGCCAGGTCCACCGGACCACTTCCCAACGCTCGTCGCGTAGCTGGTCCTCCCGAATCTTCTCCGCGAAGATCACGTCGCCCGGCGACTGGCCTGGCCGGAGCAGTCGGCCGTATTTGATCTGCCCATCGAACTCGCCTATCACCCCGTGGTCAGGCCAGGCGAAGTCCGTCCTTCCGACGAGCTGGCCGGCCTCATCCCGCACCACCCACTGCAGTTCCGGCGGGGGCAGCCCGGCCCGGGCAATCGCCACCCGACTGCGTGACTCACCGACACTCTCGGTGCGCGCATCGGCGAACGCCGCCGCCCGCCGGGCGAGCGGAATACCCCGACGCCGCACCAGCCGCTCCAACACCTCGCCCAGGCCCTCGGTATCGACGAGCCCGACTGCTAGCGCCGCGTCCGCGACCACCACCGCTTGCTCGAACGGGACCGTCCGGGCAAGGTCGACCACGGTGCGCGCCGGCGAGGTGACCAGAACTCCGTCCACCGTGACGATCTCGCCTGGGTTCAGCGTCGCCCCATGCATCTGGACGTACCGGGACCGGCGGGCGCCGTTGGCCCTGCTCCGGGTGATGTGTACCCGGTTTAGCGGGATCGACCAGATCGGCAGTCGGTGCAGCACGGCGGCCGAGACGTGGCTGACCACTGCGCCGGCGCCGAGCTCCCCCACCGCGGCCAACACCGCAACCCGGTGTCGCGCGGCGGCGTCATCGGGCAGCTCTCCGACCACGTAGGTACCTCGCCGGACCGACGTCAGCATGCCGTCCCTGAGCAACCGACGAACGTCGTAATAGGTATAGCCGTCGGCGCGGAGCGACGGAGTGCTGAACAGTTGAGCCGTCATTCCTCCAGCGTTCCGGGCAATCCGCCGACGCACCGTGTGTTATCCACAGGAGCGCGGATCACTGGGCGAGCACCCCACGTCACAGACCCGGCGTCCACGCCACAGACGCTGCACACCCTGTGCCGTGGACGTGCGCCCTGTGGCGCCGGGACCGGCGCCCGCCAGTCGGGGGGCACCGCGGCGATCCACCACGGCGAGCCAGGCTAGGACTCCGCCGGTGGCCCTATGTTACTGCTCGTCCATTATGGTGAATATCTGTGCTCGTCACTCCAGATATGTTGCACTCGCGTCCGCGATGCGGATACTGGTCTTGTCCGCGAGCCGGACGCGAAGCGTCGCTGAATTGTCCAGACGAGAGGAGTGAACGCGCGATGCTGATGCGAACTGACCCGTTTCGTGAGTTGGACCGTGTGGCGCAGCAGCTGCTCGGGTCCAACGGCACCAACCAGCGCCCGGCGGTCATGCCGATGGACGCATATCGGGATGGCGACCAGTTCATCGTCCACTTTGACATTCCCGGGGTAGACCCGTCCTCGATCGACCTCAACGTGGAGCGCAACGTGCTCACGGTGAAGGCCGAGCGGGCGTTGCCCGCCGCCGAGGGGGTGGACTACCAGGTCGCTGAGCGACCCCGAGGGGTGTTCAGCCGCCAGCTCTTCCTTGGCGAGACCTTGGACGCCGAGCACATCCAGGCGACCTACGACGCCGGCGTGCTGACCCTGCGTGTGCCGATCGCCGAGCAGGCGAAGCCACGCAAGATCGAGATCAACGGCAGCTCAGGAGTGAAGCGGATCAACGCCTGAGTCCAGGGTGCCCCCGCCGCGAGGGATCACTGGAGGGAGGTGTTCGATCAGGAACGTGACCATGTCGAGGCGCCGCACTGAGGCCGTAGCCCGGCCGACGCGGGCCTTGACACACACCCAAACCGACACAGATCGAATAGAAGTGGCCATCGCTCGACCCCGCCGGCGGCCGGCGAACCGCCGGCGGGGTCACGCCCCCGAAATGTGACGAGACCGGCAGATCAGGATCACGTGATGAGTCAGCAGAACCCGGCCCGCCGATGGAGCCAGTACCCGCCCGAACGGGCACGAGATCGCCAGCTTCGGCGGGAGACCGCCACCCGACTCCTGGCGGACTACCTGAACCGGGTATCCCTCGCGTTGCGCGACATCGGGTTCAACGTCACCGAAGTCCAGCTGGGCGCCGGCCCTGACCTGGAGGCCCGGATCACCCTCGGCGCCGGCACTGGGGAGTTCGCCGGCGTGCCAGCGGGGGGCGAGCTGGCCTGGGCCGAGGACGTGGGCTGGTCGGCGACCCACCCGCTGCTGGACAGCCCGGCAAATCCGTGGCGCTATCTGCACCTCGAGCTGGTCCCCGCCCCCGCCGCGGTGGCCAATTTCCTCGGCGCCCTGGTCGCCGACGGCGAGCAGGTCGGCATGCCCTACCCCGCCCAGTTCCGTCACCGGAGCCAACCTCTGCAACCGGTGATCGACGCCCTGGCTCGCCGCGCGGTCGCCCAGCCGCTTGTGTCCATGCCTGTTCCCAGGTCGCCCGGCGCCCCGCGCGCGGCGCTCACCGACCAGGGTGCCGCGGCTGCCTATCCCTGACCCGGTCGCCGGCGTGCCGCGTTCGGTGGCGGGGTGCACGGGGAGGTACGGCTTATACTCGAGACAGTAGATTATCTGCCCTGCCAGAGGGGGGTTATCCCGACGCGCGATGGAGGTGATGCCGGTGGGCGTGAATCGTCTCGATGATCAGGACTACCCGGCGGTCACCATGGGACAGGCCGCTGAGTTGCTCGACGTTCAGCCGGCGTTCCTGCGCAGCCTGGATGCCGCGGATGTGGTGCGCCCGGCGCGTTCCGCCGGCGGGCACCGCCGCTACTCGCGTCGCCAACTTGAGTTCGCCGCGCGGCTGCGGGCGCTGTTCGACGAGGGGCTCACCCTCGACGCGGCGCACCGGATCGCCCGCCTGGAAGACGAGCTGACAGCCGCCCGCGAGCGCATCAGTGCACTGGAGCAAGCGCGGGATCAGCCGAGCTAGCCGACACTCCGAAGCGCGGGCTGGCCGTCACTCCGAAGCGCCGGCCAACAGACATGCAAAGCCCGGTCAGCAGGAGCGAGGGAATGCCTCGAATTGCGTCCACTGGTCGTATGCGGCACGCACTGGAGCTCCTAGGTCCACGGATTCCGTAATCTGCATCACGAGCTTCCTTCACTCGACTGGGTAGACTCGGATTGCGCCCATTACCCGAGCTCAGGTTCCTTGGTGACGTTCCTCGGTGCGCTCGAATGCCTCGGCGCGCTCTTCGTGGCGCTCCGCCTCGGCGCGGGCCTCGTCGGCCTTTCTCTCCTGCTCAGCCTTGCGCTGCTGTAACTGCCCCTCCGCGCGCAGGCTGTCGCTTCCGGTCACGCCAGCGACAGCTTCCTTTGCCTTGCCCTTGATTTCCGCAAAACCGCCCACGGTCGACTACCTCCTCGGAATAGACCGATCGTTTCCATTCCAGGCCTACCCGGAGCGGACCCGTTTCACTCATTGCCCGCCACTCATTGCCCGCCACTCATTGGCAGGGGCGTGCACTGGCCACATTCCCCGCGATGGCCCGGCGAAACCTTCCGGGGCGACATTCGCCTGGCGGAGAGTCAGGAGTCGTGGTTAGGGGTACGGAGGAAACACCGGGATTCGCGCCGCGCCCGGAGCCCGAGGCCATCGGCGCGAGAGGAGAGCCGATGACTGACATCGACGCCAGCGCCACCGCCGCGGCCCCAGCACGCCGGGGCGAGGCCCCGACCGTGGTCGTTCCAGTGGAGAACCAGGGCGCCTTCTGGGATGACCGAGGCAGCCTGCTCGAGTGCCTGCGGGAACCCACACCTCGGATCCCGCCCGTGTTCGGCTACGACGAGGTCGGCTCCGAGCTGTTCGAGGCGATCACCCGGCTGCCCACCTACTACCTGACCCGAGTGGAGTGGCAAATGCTGCGCCGGCACGCCCAGGACATCGCCGCGCGGCTCGGCGCCGGCTCACTCGCCGAGCTCGGCAGCGGCAGCGGGAAGAAGACCCGGGTACTGCTCGCCGCCTGCCTGCGCCGGCGCCCGACCAGCTACCTGCCGATCGACGTGAGCCGGGAGATGCTGGAAGCCTCCACCTCGTCGCTGCGGGCCGAGTTGCCGGAGCTGGTGGTGACCGCCTTATGGGGTCGCTACGAGGCCGCACTGGAGTGGATGCGCGCCAACCTCGGCGCCGACCTGTCGCCCCGGCCGCTGGTAGTGAGCTTCCTGGGCAGCAACATCGGCAACGCCACCGGCCCAGAGCGCGAGCGCCTGCTGGCCGACATCGCCACAGTGCTGCGCCCGGGGGACGGGTTTCTGTTCTCCGCGGACCTGCGCAAGCCCAGGCGGGTGTTCGAGCGGTGCTACAACGACCCGCCGGGCCATACCGCCTTCCACGATTTCCGGCTCAACCACCTGACCCACCTGAACCGTCGGTTCGGCGCTGACTTCGCCATCCATCGGTTCGACCCACGCGCGCACTACAACGAGACCACCGGCATGGTGGAAGGCCACCTGTACGCCCGCGCCGACCATTCGATCACGGTGCGTGATACGGACCTGACGCTCCGGCTGCGCCGCGGTGACTCGATCAACGTCGGTTTCTCCGCGAAGTTCAATCCCGAGGCGCTGGCCGAGGAGATGGCCCGGCACGGGATGGTGCTGGAGCACCACTGGGTGGACCCGGAATGGCGCTACGGGATCTTTCTGGCGCGCCTGCCATAGCCGGAGTGCCACCGGTTCATCCGGCTGGCGGACGTCGGTGGCCGGGCAGGCACGGCGGTCGCCTCGCTCCTCGACGGCACCGCCCAGCTCACCCCGGAACTGGTCACCGACGCGGTGGTTGACCAGTTAGCCCGCGGGGTCTGCGCCGGCCTCACTGGGTCTGCGCGAGCCGATCTGGCTCGGCGGCACGTTCCATCGCGGCACGTTCCATGGCGGCGTGGAGGCGCTGGTCGTAGGAGTCGGCTAGTCCGTGCAGCGCGGCGACGGTGTCACCGGAGTAGGCCGGCCCGTGCATGAGCGCCAATCTGGCGGGGGGCTCGGCGGCCAGCCGTCGGATGGTCGGGCCAGTGTCCGGGGTGAGCGCGGTGGCGTGGTACTTGTCCTCGGCGGCGAGCGCCGGTCCCACCGGTTCCGACTCGGACAGGGCGGGGTGCTCGCCGGAGGCGGTGAACAGGTCGCCGCAGAACAGGGTCTTGGTCTCCTCCTCGCGCAGCAGGCCGGACTCCCAGCCGTGCGGCACGTGCGAGGTGTCGATCCACCGAACCCGCTTGCCGCCCAGGTCGAGGATCTCGCCGTCCGCCAGCACCCGGGGCGGCCGGTCCGCGAGGTCCTGCAGCGAGACCATCACCCCGAGCACTCCGTGCACGATCTGGGCCTGTGGTGCCCTGGCCAGCCAGTCGTTCATCGATCCGCACTCGTCGGACTCCACGTGGCCGAAGCTGATCCAACGCAGCCGATCCAGCGGCATCACCCGTTCTACCGCCGCGCTGACCAGCGGGAAGAGTTGGCGCCCTCCGCAGTGGAAGAGCAGCGGCTGCTCAGCCGCCACCAGGTACTGGTTGAACACGATGTCGGCCTGGTCGACATAGGTGGACAGCCGGTAGATGTCGGGGGCGATCTCGTCGACCGTGGTCTCCATCAGACGGGTCATGTCCGTCCTCCTCGAACCGTGAGCGGGCCGAGCGCGCCGACGCGCGTCAGGCACCGCTGAGAGTCCACCCGCCGCAGCGACCTCGGCAAGCCTTTAGCCGCCGGTCCAGGGCACGATGGGGTATGCGCTCCTCGGGCATTCGCTCCTCGCTCGCGCTCGCGGCGGCCACACTCGTGGCCTTCGTCTCGGCATGCGGCAGCGCCGCGCCTGGCCAGCGGGCCGGGGCCGGCGGCGCACCGGCAGCCAGCGCGCCGAACGGGCTGGAGCCGACCTCGGTGACGGTGCCGCCCGGGCTGGACAGCGAGCCGTTCGACACGCCGAGGCAGGCACTCGTGCCAGCCGGCTGGACGATGTCGGTGTGGGCCCGGGTGCCGAAGGCACGGTTGGCCGCCTGGGCACCGGACGCCACGCTGCTGGTCTCCCGCCCGAGCGCCGGGCAGGTGGTTCGGCTGGTACCCGGCCCCGGCGGGGCCACCGCGTCCGTGCTGCTGGACGGGCTGGACCAACCGCACGGGCTGGCGTTCCAGGACAGCACGCTCTACGTCGCGGAGAGCGACAGTGTGGACGCCTACGACTACGCCCCGGGCGTCGCTTCGGCCCGGCGGACCGTCGCGCCCGGGCTGCCCGACGCCAGGACTCCCGAGCTGGGCGGTGCCTACGGGCACGCGTTGAAGTCCGTCGCGATCGGCCTGGACCGGTCGATCTACCTTTCCATCGGATCCACCGGCAACATCTCCACCGACGACCGCGACGCCGATCCGCAGCGGGCGACGATCATGCGGGTGCCGCCCGGTGGCGGCGCGATGGAGGTGTTCGCCAGGGGCGTGCGCAATGGCACCGGCATGGCGATCGCGCCGGACGGATCGGTGTGGACGGCGGTGAACAACCGGGACGACATCCAGTACCCGTACGACCGGGGGTATGGCGACGAGTCCGGGTCCTCCCGAGGCGACGTCATCACGGAGTACCTGGCCGACCATCCGCCGGAGGAGCTGGCCAGGCTCACTCCGGGGCGGGATCTGGGGTGGCCGTACTGCAACCCCGATCCAGACGTCGAGCCCGGGGTGGCGGGCACCGCCTACAACCACATGCGGCCCAGGTTCGTGCCGGACGTGCAGACCAACCCGTACCGCGACCAGCTGGACTGCGCCGCACTGCCCCCGATCGAGCGGACCTTCGACGCGCACGCCGCCCCGCTCGGGCTGAGCTTCACCACCACCTTGGCCGCCCCGTACCAGCGAGGCGCCCTGGTCGGCATCCACGGCTCGTGGAACCGCACGCCGCCGCGCGCGCCTGAGGTGTCGTTCTTCCCGTGGGCGCAGGGCACACTCGGTCCGCAGCAAACGCTGGTTGGCGGGTTCCAGGCCGCGAACGGCTCGAGATGGGGGCGTCCGGTCGCGGCAGTGCAAGGTCCGGACGGCGCGGTGTACATCACCGACGACGA
>Ga0137412_10002490_pt1 | contig 14589 bp, 15 predicted proteins | sample CZODoug2_1_16fun_FD_122160 | JGI IMG/M metagenome (GOLD analysis project Ga0137412, IMG submission 122160) | Vadose zone soil fungal communities from Angelo Coast Range Reserve, California, USA - CZODoug2_1_16fungal (Hybrid Assembly) | ecosystem: Environmental > Terrestrial > Soil > Vadose zone... | reverse complement strand
CCTTCGCTGGCTCGGCCTTCGCAGTGTCAGCCTTCGCCTCTGCCTTGTCGGCCTTCGGGGCGGCCTTCTTCCTCGGCGTGGTCGCGTCGGACTTGGGCTCGTTCAGGCTCTCCTTGGCGGCGGCCTCGAACAGCGCCTTCTTGTCCGCCTTGGGCTCCTTGACCTTCATCGCCGGCGGCGCGGGCAGGCCCTTGAACTTCTGCCAGTCGCCGGTGACCTTGAGGATCGCCTCGACCGCCTCGGTCGGCTGCGCGCCGACACCCAGCCAGTACTCGGCGCGGTCGGCGTCGACCTCGATGAACGACGGGTCTTCCTTCGGGTGGTACTTGCCGATCGTCTCGATCGAACGGCCGTCCCGCTTGGTGCGGGCGTCGGCGACAACGATGCGGTAATACGGCGCGCGCATTTTGCCCAGGCGCATGAGCTTGATCTTGGTTGCCACGAGTGGAGTTGCTCCAGGTTTCGTACTCGGAGGGTCGGCGTAGCACCGCGTGGGGTTGCGGAGCCGGTCGTCCCAGGGACTCGAGCGAGCGAACGGGTAGAGGGCCGTGCGCACGCCGGGTACTCGACCGCACATTGTGCCAGAGGGCTGTGGACAACGCGAGTCAACGGTCATCGTTGTGTGGGAACCTTGGATCTCGACCGCACGCAATTGAGGTGAGTTGATGAGTACGGCGGCGTTCGCGCAGCACACCGAGTGGGAGACGTTGCTGCGCGCGTGGAGTGAGCTGGATGTGCCGGAGGGGTGGCGGGCCGAGATCTTCGACGGAGGAATCCACTTGTCGCCGGCCCCGGACAACGATCACAACATCATCGCCGCACGGATCCTCCGGGCGCTGAGTCGCGAACTACCCGATGACTGGTATCTATTTCAGACCTCCGGGGCAACCATCGAGCGAATCAAGCGGCTGCACATACCGGACCTGCTGGTCATACCGCGCTCCGCGGTCCAACCGGGAGGCACGACGGTTACGGCCGCGGACATCTTGCTCGCCGTCGAGATCACGTCGAAATCGAACGCGAATCATGACCGCAAGACCAAGCTGTGGAGCTACGCGCACGCGCCAATTCCGCTGTATCTGCTGATCGATTGCTTCGATCCCGATGGCCCGCACAGCACGCTGTTCTCCGACCCGACAGACGGCAAATACAGGCACGCCAGCCGGATTCCGTTCGGCGAGTCGATTGCCCTGCCCGAGCCGTTCGACATCGAGATAGACACGACGGATTTCCCGACTAATACGAGCGCCCCACGTACGCGACGAGATCCGACTCGGTAATCGAGTCCGGCACCGACCCATCCGCCCGGACCAGGCAGCGCACCGTGACGGCGGTCTGCGCCAGCGTTGCCTCGCCCGCCACGCCAATCGCGTCCCACGGGACCCGGGCCCAGCCGGTCTGCGCCGCTTCGCTGGCCTCCTCCAGCGTCGACACCTCGGTGGTCGAGGACTCGCGGTGGGCCAGCGCCGCGTCGTAGAGCGCCTGCTGGTCGGCCACCAGTGCCTCGGCGACCGCCTTCTCGATCGACTCGAGCGAGATCTGCTCCTTGGTGCCGGCGATCCGGCGGACCAGCATCGCGTTGCCGGCGGCGAGGTCCCGTGGTCCGATCTCGACCCGGACCGGGACGCCTTTGAGCTCCCAGGCGACCGCCCGGCGACCGAACGCGACGTCGGTACGGTCATCGACGCCGACCCGGACTCCGGCCGCACGCAGGTTGCCGGCGATCTCGTGCGCCTTGTCCGCGGCCTCTTCCTTGATCGCCAGCACCACGACCTGGGTCGGGGCGAGCCGCGGCGGCAGCCGCAGCCCGTTGTCGTCGCCGTGACACATGATCAGCCCGCCGACCATCCGAGTCGAGGCGCCCCACGACGTGGTCCACACGTTCTCCCGCTGCCCGGTGGCGTCCAGGAATTGGATGTCGAACGCCTTGGCGAAGTTCTGCCCGAGCTCATGGCTGGTGCCCATCTGCAATGCCTTGCCGTCGGCCATCATGCCTTCGCAGGTCATCGTGTCGATGGCTCCGGGGAAGCGCTCCCCCGGCGTCTTCAGGCCGGCGACGATCGGCATCGCCAGCACGTCGACCATGAACTCGCGGTAGACGTCGCGCAGGATCTGCCGGGCGTACGCCGCGGCGTCCGTCTGGGTCGCGTGCGCGGTATGACCTTCCTGCCAGAGGAATTCGCTGGACCGCAGGAAGAGCCGGGTGCGCATTTCCCAGCGCACCACGTTGCACCACTGGTTGAGCAGCATCGGGAGGTCGCGGTAGCTCTGTATCCACTTCGACATCGACTCGCCGAAGAGCGTCTCTGAGGTCGGTCGGACGACCACAGGCTCGTCGAGCTGTTTCCCGCCGGCATGCGTGACGACCGCCAGCTCGGGGCTGAATCCCTCGACGTGCTCGGCTTCCCGGTTGAGGTAGCTCTCCGGGATGAACAGCGGCAGGTTCACGTTCTGCGCGCCGGCGATCTTGATCCGGGCGTCGACCTCGGCCTGCATCCGTTCCCAGATCGCGGTGCCCCACGGTCGGATGATCTGGGTGCCGCGCACCGGACCGTTCTCGGCCAGCTCGGCCTTGGCGACGACGTCTTGGTACCAGCGCGGGAAGTCCTGCGCCTGTGGAGTGAGTACGGATGCCATGCTCGGAAGGCTAGCGAACGGAGCCATACGGCCTGCGACGCGACTCCGGAGCGCCCGTTGATTCGTGCCGTCCCGGTAGAACATCTTGTTCTACACTCGAATCTATGGAACAGATCGGCGTGCGAGAACTCAACCAGCAGACCAGCCGGGTGCTCGCCCGCGTCCGCGCCGGCGAGTCGCTAGAGATCACCGACCACGGCGAGGCCGTCGCCCAGCTGATCCCTGTTCAACCAGGTACATCCGTGCTGGACCGCCTGGTGCGCGAGGGCAGGGCAACCCCACCTACGCTGCCACGATCAAACTTTCTGGATGAGGTCCCCGAGCTCGGTGACCCGGAAATCAACGTAGCCGCGGAATTGGTTGCCGCCCGCGAGCAGGAACGTTGGTGATCTATCTCGACTCATCGGCCGCCGTGAAGCTCCTCCATCGCGAACTACACTCCACTGAGCTGCAGGCGTTTCTCGACGCCAAACCGCGAAGTCCCCTTGTTTCGTCAGCCCTGATAGAGGTCGAGCTACCGCGAGCCCTGCGTCGATGGACTCCTGACGCGCAGCCGCGGATTGACCGATTCCTCCAGCAACTCTATCGGCCCGACATCGATCGAGGTGTGCGTAGCCTTGCCGCCGGATTCGAGAATCCGTATCTGCGGTCGCTCGACGCAATTCATGTAGCCACCGCGTTGATGTTGAATCGCGAGACCGACGGCGAGCTCGATCATTTCGTCGCGTATGACCACCGCCTACTCGCGGTGGCCGCCGCGCTCGATCTGCCGACCGCCAGCCCGGGATTTCAACCGTAGGATTCGGACCGGATAATCTGGAGCCGGCGTTCAGCTGAACGCGGCAACCATCCCGGCTCGCGCCAGGTGATCATGTCGACCGGCGGTGTGGCCTCAACTCGTCCAACCTGCGCCGCCCACTCGCATGGACACCGGCAGCGCAGGCGTTACCCAATACGGGTCGGGTGACCAGTCGAGCCAGGCAGGGTCGAACGGCCCGATCCGCCGACCGTGCTGGGCGAGCACCCCTTCGGCCGCTGTCTCGAGGGTCGGCCGCAAATCGTCGGGAAACAGGCCGAACGCAACGGCGGCGTCGAACGAATCCCGATCCTTCCACTTCCAGGCGCCGTCCGGCGCAATGTGCATATCGAGCACCAGATCCTTGGTCTCCAGGCCGTCCGTGCACACAGAGATCGGCGTTTCGAAATTGACGTACCAACCGGTAAACGCGCTCTCGGCGGTCCAGCCGAGATTCACCCGTGCCCATGACCCGGCCATAAAGAAATGCAGCATCGACAGCTCGATCGATCGCTCGACCACGTGATAATTGCAGGTTCGCATCGCCTCGATCTTCCGCTGTTCCCGGGTCATCGCCTCCGTGCCGGGCAAGCCCTTGTTGCTGACATATGCGGCGACTGTGCCGCGCGGGAGGTACGTCACCCACCAGTCGCCACCCTGCACCCAGATATGCGGCACCGCGCTCCACAGTCGGTCACGCCAGACTTCACGGACCACGATCGTCTGCCCGCGGCGGGGCATCAGCCGTAGACGGCTTCGGCGGCGCCTTTGGCGATCCGGCAGACGACCGTAAAACAGCGGTACGTCTCCGCGACAGTGTCGAAGGTAAAGGTGACCGTACGGTCCGCCGACCGTTCCACCGAGGGAATCAATTCCGCGGCGGCCGCGGAATTGGTCGCCTGGAATTCGACCACGCAGGAGTACGGCGCGGGCGGCAGCGGGCAGATATCCGCCCGCTTCACCGAGTCCCGGGCGGCCTCGCGCAGCAGTGATCCGGATGCCGCCGGGGTGAGGCAGAGCGCGGTATGCCGATCGACCGCCTCCTTGACAGCGACGCATTGCGCGGTCGGGGCATAGTCGCGAGCATCGGCGCACGTCACATCGTCGCCGGCCACGAGGGCGAGCTTGGCGCCGTATTCGGCGGCGAGCAGCGCATTGAGATAGCCCTCACTCATGATCCGCCCGTTCAGCCGGACGTCGGTAATCTCTCGGCCGAGAAATGTATGGCTGAGAATTCCCGGCGTACCCGGCGCCGAGTGATATCCGACGAACGCGACAAGCTCGGGTCGTGACTGAATTCCTTCCAGCATCGAATATGTCTTGTGCCGGCCGGTGACCATTCTGACCCGCGGGTCGAGATGTTCCAGGTGAATGTTGCGCATGCTCGAATGCGCCTCGGTGACAATGACATCGTCGATCCCGGCGTCGACGAATCCGGCCGCCACCGCGTTGACATCGCCGGTCAGCATCACACGGAATCGCTCCCACTGCCGCGATCCGGGTCGGCAATCATCTGGGCACGTGACGCCGGTAGCGCCCTCCATGTCCGCCGATATCAACACGCGCATTTACGTTCCTTCCTCGGTGCGTTGGGGCCAGGCGAAATGACAGGCGGCGGCCCGATCGGGCGGACCGTCTCGCAAAACGGGGTCGGAGTCCAGGCATACCTGCGCCGCCAGCGGGCAGCGCGGGTGGAATCGGCAACCACCCGGTAGATGTGCCGCATCCGGGGCTTCGGTGTCCGCCGCGGCCGGCAGCTCGACCCGATCCAACCGCGGCACCGACTCGAGCAGCAGCCGGGTGTAGGGATGTTGCGGGTCGGAATACAACGCCTCGGTAGGACCGGTTTCCACGATCCGGCCGAGGTACATCACCGTGACCCGGTCACAGATCTGCCGTACCACGGCCAGATTGTGGCTGATGAACAGCACGGTCAGGCCGAGGCGGGCCTGCAGATCCAGCAACAGCCGCAGCACCTGAGCCTGTACGGACACATCCAGCGCCGAGGTCACCTCGTCCGCGATCAGAATCTCCGGCTCCAGGGCGAGCGCCCGGGCGATGCTGACCCGCTGTCGCTGCCCGCCCGACAGCGAGCCGGGCCAGGCATCCAGCACATCGGCGGGCAGCCCGACCGCCGCGACCAACTCCCGGCAGCGCTCCTCGACCGCGGATCGCGGCACCATCCGGTGCACCCGCAGCAGCTCGGTCAGCACATCGCGCACCCGAAGGCGTGGATTCAGCGCGGAGATCGGATCCTGGAACACCATCTGTACGCGGCGTTGCTCATCGTGGGAGCGCCGTCGCGGCAGCGTCTGGTCGCCGATCGCCACCTCGCCGACGTCGGGCACGGTCAGGCCGACAATGCTGCGGGCCAGCGTGCTCTTGCCGCAGCCGGATTCGCCCACCAGTCCGTGCGTCTCCCCCGGCCGCACGGTCAATGTCACGGCATCGACCGCGGTCAGCCGGTGCCGCGCACCGGCGACCGGAAAGGTGACGGTCAGATCCCGTACCGACAGCCCCGAGGTCATCGCGCCATCCGTTCCAGTTCCGGCAGCCCGGTCCGGCCATGCACGCAGGCGCTGCGCCGGCCAACCATCACCTCGACCAGCTCGGGCCGCTCGGTCGCACAGTCCGGCAGCGCGTAATCGCAGCGCGGATGGAATGGGCAGCCGGGCGGCGGATTGCGCGGATTCGCCGGCTCACCGGGGATCGGCTGCGGCTCGCTCGGCGCGTCCACATCGGGCAGCGACCGCAGCAGGCTGGCGGTATAGCCGTGTCGCGGCCTGCCGAAGACCTCCTCGATCGGGCCGGATTCCACGACCCGGCCGGCGTACATCACCGCGACCTGCCGGCACAGCTGCCGTACCACGGCCAGGTCATGGCTGACGAAAAGCAGCGCGGCACCTAACTCCGAGCAGGCGGAATGCAGCAGCCGCAGCACCTGTGCCTGCACGGTGACGTCCAACGCGGTGGTCGGCTCGTCGCACAGCACCACTTTCGGCTCGCAGGCGAGGGCAATGGCGATCATCGCGCGCTGCCGCTGCCCGCCGGAGAGTTGGTGCGGGTATCGACGAGCGGTGGCCGCCGGATCGGGCAGCCCCACCTTCGCCAGCAGCTCGAGCGTGCGGGCAGCGGCCTCGGCCCTGCCGAGCCCGAGATGCAGCCGCGGCCCCTCGGCTATCTGTTTGCCGATCCGCTGCACCGGATTCAATGCCGCCATCGGATCCTGAAACACCATCGCCAACTGGGCTCCACGCAATCGCGACATCGCCCGCTCACCACGGCCGACGAGCTGCTCACCGGCAAACATGACGCTGCCGGTGACCCGCGCGCCCCGCGGATCAAGACCGAGCAATGCCCGCAGCGTCAGCGTTTTGCCCGAGCCGGACTCGCCAACCAGGCCCAGCGCCGACGATTCTTCCAGCGAGAACGACACGTCCTGCACGAGCCGGGTAGCGCCGATCGACACCGACAGATCTGATACCTCGAGCAACGCGCTCACCGGCGCCGCCGCCCCACGACACCGTCGGAAATCAGCGCCAGGCCGATTCCCAGCACGACAATGATCAGCCCGGGTGCCACCGACAGCCACCAGTTGGTGAGCAGGAAATCCTGCCCGTCCTGCACCATCACGCCCCATTCCGGTGTAGGCGGCTGAATGCCGATACCCAGATATCCGAGCGCGGCGATCGTACCGATCGCCATAACAATGTCAGAAGCCCACAGTACGAGCAGTTGCGCGGTGATATTCGGCAGTACGTGTTTGGCCATGACACGGGCGTTTCCCAGACCACCGAGCTTTGCGGCGGCGACGAAATCCTGCTCGCGGGTGACCAGCACCTGGCTGCGGGCCAGCCGGGCATAGCTCACCCAGCCGGTCACCGCGAACGCCGTAATCACGCTGGCCGCGCCCGAGCCGAGCGTGAACAGCAGCAGCACGAGCAGCGGATAGATCGGAATGGTGAGGAGCAGGTCGACAATACGACTCACCACGATATCGACGACACCACGGAAATAGCCGGCGACCAGACCGAGGAATGCACCGAGCAGCAGCGACAGCAACGTGCCACTGACCGCCAGCAAAAGATCGTACCGGCTGGCGTACAACAATCGGGAGAACACGTCCCGACCGAGCCGATCGGTGCCGAGCACGTGACCCCAGGACGGGCTGGCCAGCAGATTGGGAATGTTCTGCCGCAGCGGGTCGTATGGCGCGATCAGCGGCGCGAATACCGCGACGATGAGATAACACGACACGATCGCCACGCCGATCCGCATTGCCCACGACCACTCGCGCACGCTGCGCACCCGGGCCGCCCGCTCCTCGAGCGCGGGCCCGACCACGACCTCGGCGGTACTCACGACAGCCCCACTCTCGGGTCGAGAATCGAATACAGCACATCGATCAGGATGTTCACCAGCAGGATTCCGACCGCCGAAATCATCGTGATTCCCTGCACCAGGGCGAAATCATGGGCGTGAAAACCGTTGATGAGCAGCGAGCCCAACCCTGGAAGGGCGAATACCGACTCGACGATCAGCGCGCCGCCGAGTAATCCGGCGAAGATCAGGCCGACCAGCGTGATGGTCGGGATCGCGGCGTTCGGCAGTACGTGCCGGAGCACCAACCGCACACCGTGGACGCCCTTCGAGCGGGCGGTGAGCACGTGGTCAGAGTCGAGCACCTCCAGCAGGCTGGAACGCAGGCTGCGTACCAGAATTGCGGTAAACAAGATTGCCAGCGCACACGCGGGCAGGAACATCGAGCTGATCAGGCCGGTAAAACCGGGCTGGACGCCGCCGGCTGGGAACAGCTGGAATTTCAGCGCGAATACGAAAAGCAGCATCGTGCCGATCCAGAATGTCGGCAGGCCGAGCCCGGCGACCGGGACGCTGCGGATGAGATGATCGATCGGCTTGTCCCGCTGCATTGCGGCAACCGTCGCGAGCACGACGGTGACAATCGCGGTCAGTACGACGGCGTATGCCGCCAGCTCCACGGTGGTCGGCAGCGCGTCGAAGATCACCTCGCGGGCCGGCCGGTTGTAGGTGATCGAGGTGCCGAGATCGCCACGAAGCAAATGCGTCAGATAGTGCCAATACTGCGTCCACAGTGGCTTGTCGAGTCCGAGCTCGTGATTCACCCGCTTGATATCGGCCTGGCTCGTCCGGGCGCCGAACATCGCCGCCGCCGCATTTCCCGGCAGCGCCTGGAACATAAGGAAAACCACGACGGTCAGCCCCCACAGCGTGATGACCGCCTGGCCCAGCCGGCGCCCCAGGAATCGCCACCTCATTTGCTCAACCACAGCTTCGAGAGTGAATACTGGCCGGTGTTGACCACCGAAAAACCGTGCAGCCGTTTCGACGTCGCATACGTCCACGGCACCGTGTAGAGCGAGACGATCGCGCCGTCGGCCGCGACCTGGTCGGCGATCTTCTGGTAGATATCCATCCGCTTCGCGTTATCGAACGTGCTGTACGCCTGCCGGTTCAGCTTCTTCATCGTGGTCGCCGGGAAATAGCTGTGATAGTCATCCGAGCTGAAGTAGTAGTCGACCAGCTCGGACGGGTCGGGGATGTCGTAGGTGAGCAGGCTCATCAGCATGTCGAACGACTTGTGCTCCTCGGCATCGCTGACCGTATTGGAGTCCGCGTTCTTGATATCCAGCTTGATGCCGATCTTGGCCAGGTCGGCCTGCACAACCTGGGCGGCAATCCCCCACGCCGGCGAGTTGCTGCCCACATAGAGCAACGTGGCGTGAAATCCGTTAGGCACTGGCGACTTCGCCAGCTCTGCCTTTGCCTTGGCCACGTTGAATTCGGTGCCCTGCGCCGGCAGGTGCCCGTCCAGAATGGGCGGCGCCATGAAGCAGCCGGCCGGCCCGCCGTTGCCCATTACGGCCGCTTTGACAATGCTGGCCCGGTCGATTGCCAGCGATATCGCGTGCCGCACGTGCACGTTGTCGAATGGTTTTCGAGTCGTGTTGAGGCTGAAATAGTCGACCTCGGTCGACGGGAACCGGTTGACCGACAGCCCGGCGGAGTGGTTCAGCGTCTGCAGCTGCGCGTCCGATGGATGCTCGACAATCTGGGCCTGCTGATTGCGCAGTTGCAGAACGCGGGTGTTCGGATCGGCCACCGGCTTGAAGGTCACGCTGTCGAGATACGGCTTCGGACCCCAGTAATGCTTGTTGGGCACGAGGGTCAGTCCGCTGCCGGTGCGATAGCTCTTCACCACGAACGGCCCGGAACTCACCGGCTTCTTCCAGAAGTCGTTCTGCTTCTGGCCGCCGAAATTGGCCGGAATGACGCCCGAGTCAAACATGGTGAGCTTCGGCAGCATGGCCGGGTCGGGCGACTTCGTCTTGATCACCACGGTGTGCGGATCCGGCGCCTGCACCGCGGTGATCAGCGAGTACAGGCTGCCCATATACACGCCCTTTTTGGCCAGCAGGAGCGAGAAGCTGACGTCGGTAGCGGTGATCGGCCGTCCGTTGCTGAATTCGGCGTTCTTGCGGAGTGGACAGGTCCAGGTCAGACGGTCGGCCGACGACGTGCATTTTGTCGCCAACGACGGCACCGGCTTGCCCTTTGCATCCAGCACGTAGAGCCGATCGAAGATGTTTTCCACGACCCGCAATGCCTGGTTGCTGGTGACGGCCCGGTCCTTGTCGAGTGTCGGGATGTCCAGCGCGTTGGCAACGGTGAGATCGCCGCCGTAGCGTGGCGGGCCGCCGGTGTTGCTGGACCCGGCCGCTGCCGTGCACCCGGAAACACAGAGTGCGACCGCCACCAGCGCCGCCACCAGACCCCGGTGATCATGCGCAAAGTATCGGCGACACGCCGGAAAGCCCCGTACTTTCCGCATGATCAACATCAGTATTAACACGTGAGACGCGTAGCCCTTCTGGTCCGCGCGCACAGCGGCGTGCCCGGCTGCGGTAAAACGTTTTCGTATTACTTACGCCGACCGTGAAGGAGTGTCAAGCGACCTCGAGCGAGGTTTACGCCGGCGAAACAGCGTCCCAATCGATCCGCTCGAATGTTCGGCGTAGGCGCGCGCCGCGACCGGCATTCACCGACTCCACCCAGCTGATCCGGCCGGCCAAATGCGCGCGGAAGTCGGCGTGCCCATCACGATTTTGGCTGGCCGGCCCATCGATCAGGCAATTGTGCAGGGTCGCCTTCAGCCGGTCGAAATCGGCTCTCGGCACATTCAGCCGCTCGTTGACAACCACACCGGTGAGCTGCTGGCGGGTCCGGTTGGTCACCACGGCGGTCTTGAACGGATTGACTACGAAATTTTCGGCGGCGGCGATCCGGCGTACCAACGGCACAAATCCGGGCACCGCCCGCGCCAAGCGATCCCCGCCGGAAAAAGCCAAGTCGTCGGCGTAGCGGGTGTATTTGGCGTCCAGTGTGGACGCGAGCTTGGCCAGGCGCCGATCGAGCCCATACGCGGCCAGGTTCGCCAACGCCGGCGATGTCGGTGCACCCTGCGGCAGATGCGGGGCACCCAGCCAGAATGCCAACCCACCCGCCAACTGCCGGCGTACCGGAGCCGGCACCGCGTTGGTCACCAGGCCGGTCAATACGTACGCGACCGGCTCGGGATATCCGACCAGCCGGAAGATTCCCCAGACCCGGCCCGCGGTCACCCGGCCGAAGAAATTCTCCAGATCGACCCGGATAACACAACGGGCACCGACGTGCGGTGCCGCGTAGGTCAGCGGCGACCGGCCGACCCGAAATCCATGCGCGGCATCGTGCACCGGCACGTGGTCGAGCACCTCATGCAGGATCCGGCGCTGCAGCTCGCGCAGCTGCCATTTCGGGCTTTCCAGCAGCCGATAGCCGCCGTGTCTTTTCGCCAGCATCCGATAGCGGTAGTGCCGCAGCCGTTCATCCCGGACCCGGGTCTCCCGGCCCTGCGTGTCGGCAAACCATGCCAACTCGCCAATGGTCAGGCCGAGATGATTCGCCAGGTCGGCAACGGTGTGCCAGGCCGGGATCGACGCCGCCGTCGGAGCCATCCTGATGGTGGGAATCAGCCGGCGCCGCACTACCGGCGGCGACCGGTCCGAGGCCAGCGCATGGGCGAAGACGTCCGGCAGCGGCGCGCTGGTCATCAGAAAGCGAGTCAGCTCACCCGGCCGATCCAACGGAGCCTGCGGGTAGCCGAAATGCGCCGCTCGGGCCAGCTCACCGATCCAGCGGCTGGACTCCCCGACCGTGCGGCGGGCCCGCTCGATCATCCCGTCCACGGTCCACGGACCGGCCAGCAGCGCATCGGCCAGCGCGGTGGCCACATCACGCAGCCAGCCGCGCTCGGTCTCGGTGAACTGCGGCCGGTCGGTCACCGAAATCCGCGCGGTGGTGGCAGCGCGTCCCGACCTATCCGGTCGTGCGTGCGCGTGCCTGCATATTCGCGCAGCGTGGCGCATGCGAAGCGGTGCCCAGCGAGGCTGGTCGACCCAGGGGTAACCCCAGGGTGATCGGCTCGCACCCGCGGATGCGAACTGACCTGCTCGGGAACGCGCTGCCACACAGCAGCGAACCATACGCCGATGTCAATCGATCAGACCGCGCGAATGCAGATACGCCAACACCCGCTGCCCGGCCGGCGGGCAACGGGTGGCATCGGCGGTGCCGGTCCAGGTCAGCTCGGCGATTTCCCGACCGGGCGCCGGGTCGCCGCCGTGCGCGGCGGTGTAGCAGAGCATGGTGACCTGCCGGCCATCGTCGAACCCGTCCGCGGTGGCCGTGACCGATCGCTGAAAGCTGAACGAGTCGGCGTACAGCGTCACGCCCAGCTCTTCCTGAATTTCCCGGGTCAGCGCCTGCACGTCACTCTCCCCCGGCTCGCGCTTGCCGCCGGGCAGATAGAACAGTTCCTTGCCCCTGGTACGTACCATCAGCAGCCTGCGGTCCCGGATATGCAGCCAGGCAAGCGAGTCCACCGAATCAGGGCCGGAGCCGGTCGGCTCGTATTTCTGGCGTGGCGGCTGGTAATTGGCGAAATACTCGAGCAGCTCGATGGGATCAGTGTGCAGCGTCAGCATTTGCCGGTACGCCGTGACCAGGAATTCTTCGTCGACCATGTGGTCCAAAAAGCCATGCAGCTGGCGATAGTAGCCGTCCACATCGAGCAATGCGCATGGCTTGATATGCAGCCCGAGCTGACCCCACGTCCACACCTCGAACAGCTCCTCCATCGTCCCGGCGCCGCCGGGTAAGGCGATGAAGCCGTCGGATAACGCCGCCATCGTGGCCTTGCGCTCGTGCATATCAGCCACGACCCGCATATCGGTAAGGCCCCGGTGCGCGACCTCACGATCGAAAAGCCCGTAGGGGATGACACCGATAACCTCACCGCCGGCATCGAGGGTCGCGTCGGCGACCTCGCCCATCAACCCGAGACTGCCGCCGCCATACACCAGCCCGATGTTTCGCTGGGCGAGCAACCGCCCCAGGTGCCGGGCGGCCTTGACGTACTCCGACCCGGCTCCGGGCTTGGAGCCGCAGAACACGCAAATCCGCATGGCGCGAAGTCTATGTGGGCGGCCGACTGTGGCCCGTAGCCCGGGCGGACTTTGCTGTCGATCCGGGCGATCTCCGTCCGTCGTTAGATCGAACGCGCCAGCAACGACGAAAGGGACTAGTCATGGGGCAGCCGGTCGTGCACTTCGAGGTCATCGGCAAGGACCCGAGGAGGCTCCGAAACTACTACGGCGACCTCTTCGGCTGGGAGTTCGACACCGACAGCCCGGTCGCGCCCGCGGTCTCCGAAGCGGGGAACTACGGATTTGTGAATCACGACGCGACCGCCGACGGTGTCGGGATCCCGGGCGGTGTCGGCGGCGGCGTCGGCTACGACGGGTACGCGATCTTCTACGTCGGCGTTCCCAACGTAGAAGCGGCGCTGCAGCAGGCCGAGAGCCTCGGCGGCACCCGCGTGATGGGGCCGCACACCAATCCTGCCGGACATCTCGTGGTCGGGCACTTCACCGACCCCGAGGGCCATCTGATCGGCGTCACCGGCCCGGCGTGATTATCCCGGCGACGCCGTTCTGGCACCTATTCCTGGACGACTTTTCGACCAGGACGCCAACTACTGAAACATCAGTTGCGCGCTATTTCACCGGCAGGTGCTTCCAGTCCGGCTGCCGGCTGAATTGGTAGGTGGTCTGGAAACTCCATCCGGTGCCGGGAATTCCGCCGTTCATCACCGGCGCCAATACGACGTGGCCCACGGATTTCACCGGAAGATGATTCACCGCGTTGATCCAGTAGGTCGCCTGGAATCCGTCGATAGATGCTCCGGGAGTGTTGTACGGGAAGTTCGTACCGGTCAGCTTGAACAGGTCGAGGAGGAGATAGCCGAGCCCACCCTGGCTGCTCCGCTTGGGGGACGGGGTGATCGAGACGTCGACCACGACGCTCCGCTGGCCATTGACGACAGCCGTGCGGGTGGCAGAGAAGGTGAAAAGCGGCTTATCAGCGTCGGGGTCCTTGGTACCGGCGAGCTCATCGACCCAGTCGGCGGCCCGGCCCGAGGTGAGGCCGCCGGTGAGGATGCCGTCAATTGGCGGCATGCCTCCGATCGCGTTCTTCAGATCGCAGTCATCCGGATTGCGGCCCTCACGGACCCACTTGCCCAGGTCGGGCCCGTCGACGATGCCGGGCACGCCATACCGGTATTCGACTCCGGCAACGCACCGGAGCATGTACCCCTTGTACGCGATGGCGGCACCCGGCGTGGGCAGCGTTTGGTCGGTCCAGCCTCGCTTGGGGTAGTCGATCCAGAATGCCCGATGCACCGGCGCAGTATCGTGCGCGTCCTCCCGCTTGAGCTGCACCCCACCCAGAGCGGGCCGGCGGGCCACCGTTGCCATCATCGTGAAGAACGCCTGGGCGCCGGGCGAGCTCTTGGTCGCCTCGTCGGCAGCGTGGCCGTTGCCGCCGGTCTTGCCACAGGCGACGACGGCCGCTGCCACGGCGACCACCATCATCAATCTGCCCGTCTTTACCATGGGGCGGGACTGTACCGGATACCAGGTATGCGAGATATGCGAGGTATGCCGCGAGCTGGGTGCCGATCCAGGACGCCACTTCGGTGAGCACCTTGATCCCAACGAATCCGCGACGGCACG
>Ga0137412_10002489_pt1 | contig 14593 bp, 14 predicted proteins | sample CZODoug2_1_16fun_FD_122160 | JGI IMG/M metagenome (GOLD analysis project Ga0137412, IMG submission 122160) | Vadose zone soil fungal communities from Angelo Coast Range Reserve, California, USA - CZODoug2_1_16fungal (Hybrid Assembly) | ecosystem: Environmental > Terrestrial > Soil > Vadose zone... | reverse complement strand
CGTCGTAAAAGCGGTCCAGCTTCACCTTGAGATTTTTGTCATGAAGACCCGCGATCAAGCGTGCGAGGACCGTTGCCGGATTTTCCACCGCACCGCCAAAAATTCCCGAATGCAAATCCTGCGCCGCCCCCGTGATCTCAATCTCGTAGTAATTCAGGCCGCGCAGCGCATAAGTGATCGAAGGCACTCCCCGCGCAAGCATTCCGGTGTCCGAAACCACCAGCGCGTCGGCTTTCAGGCGCGGCTTATTTGCGTTTACAAAATCCCAAAGACTCACGCTGCCGATTTCCTCTTCCCCTTCGATCATCACCTTCAGGTTGATCGGCAGCTTCCCCGCCGTTTTCATGATCGCGTCGAGAGCGCGGATGTGGATATGCACCTGGCCCTTGTCGTCGGCGGTGCCGCGGCCGAAGATATTTCCGTCGCGGACGGTGGGCTCGAAGGCCGGCGAGGTCCAGAGATCCAGCGGTTCGGCAGGCTGTACATCGTAGTGGCCGTAGAAAAGTACCGTGGGCTTGCCGGGGGCTTCCAGGGATTCCGCATACACCAGGGGGTGCAAATTGGTTGGAACGATCTGAACGGTTTTGAACCCGGCAGAAGTGAGTTTGCCGGCAACCCATTGGGCGGCGCGCTCGACGTCGGGTTTGTGCTCGCTCTTGGCGCTGACGCTGGGAATGCGCAGAAATTCGCACAGCTCCGCCAGATGCTGATCGCGGCAACCTTCGATAAATTCTGCAAGGTTCAAGAGTACGAGTCCTTTCCGGTATAAATAAAATTCTAGAAATGCGAATGTTGCGACCAGGCAAGAGTGCGGAACGGCAAATCGAAAGCTCCGAGCCGCTCACGAATATTCTAGGGCTGTGAAGGCTTCCGCACAAGGTTCGAGAGGATCCTTCAAAGAATTACCGGATGCGTCGCTAACGCTGTGAGTGATCGCACATGCCCGCCGATGTGGGGCCGGATGAAACTCTCAAACGCTTCAAGTCCCGGTGATTGCTGAACGACAACTTGAGATTTTTCGCGAATCCTTATCGGATTGGCTCGGGATGACAGTTTGGCGGAAGGGCGTATCCGGTTCGAAGGTTGGGTACGTCAGTCGCGCGACCGGCTAGGAGGGCAAGGGTCGGGAGAACGCTCGCGAGGCGCTCGCTGGGACGCGCTGAGGCTCGCCCCTACATTGTGTGCGTCAGCCCGGATACCGGATTCCCTGCTTGTGCGTCCATATAGTTGTCCTCTATATGATTGGGTGAGGGCAGCGAGCGATAGGAGGGGCCATGAAACGGAGAGAGTTTCTACGACATGGAGCGTGCGGAGTCGGGGCGGCTTGGCTGGGTGCACGGGGATTGGCGGCGAGGGTTGCGGCGCTACCCAAGCTGGATCGGAAATTCAGCGCTTCGGATACGGTAACGCTCGGCAAGACCGGGATTCAGACTAGCCGTCTGGCGATGGGGACGGGAACCGTTGGAGTGGGTCATCACTCGCACCAGACTGATCTGGGAGTTGCGGGGCTTTCGGCGTTGCTGCTGAACGGCTATGACAATGGCTTGAGATTTTTTGATGCGGCGGATTCGTATGGAAGCCATCCGCATGTAGCGGAGGCGCTCAGGCATGTGCCACGCGACAAGGTTACCGTGCTCAGCAAGACTTGGGCCCGCGATCCGGCGACGGCGCGGGCGGACCTGGATCGCTTTCGGAAGGAGCTGGGCACTGAATATCTGGACATTTGCCTGATGCATTGCCTTACGGAAAGCGATTGGACCGAACGTTATAAGGGCGTGATGGACGTACTCTCCGAGGCTAAGAAGAAGGGGGTCATTCGCGCGCACGGGTGTTCGTGCCACAGCATCGAGGCGTTGCGGGCCGCGGCCAAATCACCTTGGGTGGAAGTCGATTTGGTACGCATGAATCCGATTGGATCGCACATGGACGCCGATCCCGAGACGGTGGCGAGCGTGATTCGCGAAATGCGGGCGGCGGGAAAGGGGATTATCGGCATGAAGATTCTGGGCCAGGGCGATCTGCGCGGGCGGCAGGATGAGGCGCTGAAATATGCGCTGTCGCTGGGATTGCTGGATGCGTTTACGATTGGCGCGGAGAGCAAGGCGGAGCAGCAGGACTTGATGCGGAGGATTGCCGCGGCTGCATAAGCGTATAGGTAAAGGAACAGTGGCGTCGCGATAGGCTTCGGCCGTCGTTTGCCAGGAAAGTGGCAAAAAAGAGGGATGCAGATAACGCTGAGCCGCCGAGGTGCGCGGAGAACTGGGAGACGAGGGCCACGTCCGTCGAGTTCCTTGAGCATGATGAGGTTGTTCTGGGGACCTTGGAATGTTGCTTATGGCTCACCCGTGCTGCGGCGGAACACCTGTCCTGTCGGGCAATTGACCCTGGTGCGGGGCGGTCTGAAGATTGGAGCATGAGCGAAGTCACTTTTACCGCGCCACGACGCAGCGGGCGCGTGTTTCACAAGATGCGGGTGCAAGCACAGGGCCGGAGCCACGGCGGCCGGAAATTTCGCGAAGTGTGCCAGACGCAAGTGGTGAATTCGCACGGCGGGCTGCTGCTGCTGAAGCATGAGGTCGATCAGGGGGAGATGCTTGTCCTGACGAATCCGGAGACGCAGGAGGAGCAGGAATGTCGGGTAGTTTTCTTGGGGGAGCTTGGAGACCGCGGGCAGCGAGTGGGAGTGGAGTTTTTGACGCCGGCGCCACGGTTTTGGGGTGTGGAATTTGTGGATGGCGTCTTGTCGGGTAACGGCAACGATGCGGGACAGTTGGTTTAGCGACAGCTCACTTTAGGAAACGTTAACGGAAGCTCGGTCCATTCTCCTTCTTTAGCGGGCGCCACGCGCCTTTTTTACAAACCAATCGCCCAAACGCCAGAGCAGTAAAATGGAAACGAGTGCGGCATAGAAGAGCGGATTGCGCACGTCGGATTTCACCGGCCAGTAGTAGTAAATCACACTACAAGAGCCGCAACGTAGATCGAACGATGCAACAATTGCCAACGCTTGCCGCCGAGACGACGGATCCATCCTGCCGGTGAGGTGATGGCGAGCGGAATCAGTAGAACGAATCCCAGAAAACCTACGGTGATGAAGCGGCGCTTTTCTACATCTTTCCACATGGGAGCCCAGGTCGAAAGATTGATCAGGGCCATTGCCGGCTTCCAGCAGTGAATTGTTTCGCGGGCGTATTTCTGCAGCACGATGGGCGGAATGTCTCACGCTGATTTATCTTGTCACCATTCCTTCGCTGTGCAGCACCGAATGAATGACATTAAGGGTGCGGGCCCACCGCCCGTGCTCGCGGGCAATGGCAACTCCGCTTAGTTGCATTGCCGTGTGTCTGCGTTCCAGGACTTCACCAAAACCGCGACGGTTTTGAATCTCGGAACGCGCTGCGATCTGGTGGTTTTCGAGCGGCTTGTTTTCTGCCGAGAGTCGTACGCCATGGCCTTTGTTTTTGGTAGAGTAGCCCTGGCAACGAAGTGTAATTGCTCCCTCCGAAACTTCGCCCGGAAATCTGGAGAAGTACAGTGGATATACACCAACTTAACTTGTTCCTCGCGGTCATGAACTCTCCGAGCATGACGCGCGCGGCAGAGAAAATTCACTTGTCGCCGGGTGCCGTTAGTCTGCAACTGCATAACCTTGCGGATGAGCTTCACACGGAACTGTTCGTACGCCGCGGCAAACATTTGATTCCTACACCCGCCGCGCAGCGCCTCGCGGAACGCGCCAAAGAAGTCGTAAAAATGATGAACCAGATTCATCAGGAGTTTGAAGATGACCTGTCGAAGGATGTCCGCCCGTTTGAACTGGCGACCGGCGTGACGACTCTGATCTATCAGCTTGGACGCCCTTTGAGGCAGCTCCGAAAAAGCTATCCCAACGCCGAGATTCGAGTCACTGTTGGCGTGACTGAAGAAATGGTCATTGGTTTGCTCGATCGGCGTTTTGATTTGGCGCTTATCTCGCTTCCCGTACTGGAGCAAAATCTGAAACTCACGCCGCTTTTCGATGAAGAGTTGCTCGTCGTACGTCCTTCCGCCAACGGTGGCGGCACCGGGCGGGTCGGCACGATCCGGGCCGCGGAACTCGCCGGCGTTCCGTTTCTGCTTTACCCCAAGCGAAGTAATATGCGCTTGGTAATCGACAGGTTTTTCAAGGAGATCGACGTCTCTCCCCGCATTGTGATGGAGGCGGAGGATACCGAAGCCATCAAGCGGCTCGTGGAGTCCGGCTTCGGCTATTCGGTACTTCCCGAGCATGCCGTGCGCAGCAAATCTCGCTTTTTCCAAAAATTCCGCATTGAAGGCCATCGTTTGAAAAGAAGTCTGGCGCTGGCGACGGTCCGCACCGACTGCCCGCGGAAGCTCACCGAATCCATCACCAAGTTTTTGCATGATGCGTTGGTGAACGAATCGAACGCCACCCAGCTGTAGTCAGTCGGGTCTGCGGCGGGTCCACTTCTCGAAGTTCGTGCGCAAGAGGCGATTGACGTCGCGCTGAATATCGTGGCGCGACACTCGACGACCATCGGCGTCCAGCAGGCGGTAGCTGTCCGTCAAGACTTTCCCGAGGACTCCACGCATGTTTCTCCACTTGTAAATAACTTGCTCGAGGACGCGGGCGTCGGAATGCTGCGGAATGAAACTGGTGCCCAGCATCTCGATGCGTTCGCGCGTGATTTCTTCCACAATCGAGCCGTTGTTCATGAACCACCAGCACCCGAAGGGCATCAGGTTACTGAATTTTCGCGCGTACACGCACAATTCATGCTGATTTTCGCGGCTCAGCAGGCTGACCAGGAACCGATTCGCGGGGAAGTCCCGACACAGATGCTCCACGGCTCGCAAGTCGGCGATGCCAACCGCGTCTCCCGCCAGGCGGATCGCTGGATTCACTTGCCGCCGCACGCCGATCATCAGCGACATCGGCACGTCGAATTCCCGGCACGACGGCAGAACCGCTTCGCTCAATATCTTGCTGGTGATGCTGGCGTCGGGAAATCGGAACGTGTCTTCCAGCGACACCGCCATGTACAGCGGACGCATGCGCCCGCACCAGTCCGCGATAAATCGCCGGATTTCGCTGATTGAGTTTCCCGAAGCATGCTCGTCAACTTTGTAGCCTTGACTGACGAGCAACTGCCAATGCAGCGGCCAGCCCCACAGGATGCGATCCAGCCGCAGCACTGCGTGGAATTGCGTGTCGGTCAGGCCGCCATTCATCCAAACCGGAGATTCGGCGGGATCGAGCGGATCATTGGTCATCACCACGGAGCTGACGCCCGCCATCTGAAGCACGCGGCGCGTGTGCTGCTGGATGGTTTGCGCCTGGAAAAACGCCCGCGCGTCGGCCAGATCCGCGGTGTCGGTCGGAAGGTCGAACGCCTTCAAGACGGCGATGATCCCCCGCGTCGCGTCGGAGATGGGACTGTTCTCGACAAACAGCGCGCGCCAGATCGCGTCGGCCTGATCGCGCTTGGAGAGCGCCCAATATTGTTCCGGAGTCGTGGGCGAGGAGCGAAAGAATTCCGCTTCGAGGTAGTGATAAGTCAGCAGTTCATCGATGCCCCACAAACCGATCTTCCCGAATTCCGGTGCGAACAAGTGCGTGTGAATGTCGATGAAGTCTGTCGAAGACAATACGCTTTCCACTGCGGATGGGATCTGCTCGCTCGTGAGCAAACCGGCGGGGCGTGGATCGCCTTTGAGGTCCGATGGTTTCAAGGATGTGATTCCCATAGGCATACCTTTACTCGGTGCGCTAAGTGCCGGCGCTTTCTTTCACGGGACAACGGAACGACGACCACAAGAATTGGCAGGCGCACTCGGCCCACAACTTCAGCGACGAAAACACGTAGTTAGAATTCAACCACGCGTTCGTGTCCGCCGCAAAATATAAAAGCCTGCCGTCGGGGTGTCAAACCGAAAAAACTGAGGGTAAAATTCAGCGGGACTCAACGGAACCCGCCAGACCTCAGATATGCGCTCAAGTCAACACCCATAAACGATCCCTTTAGTAAGTCTCAATGTTACGAACCCTTCTTCTTGCTTTACTATCTGACTTTGTTCGCGCAATCCATCGGCCCGGCAACATCAGCGCGATACAAAAAAGGCAAGTCGTTGCGATGCCAATCAGAAAGTTGCCTGGGGAGGGCACAGCGATCATGCGCGATCCGAGCGCGGGAGTAGGTCTTGCGGCGGCGGTTGCAACCGTTCTTCTGGTATGCTGCGCAGCCGCGCAGCAAAATTCTTCAGGCGACCGCATCAAGGTCGTCGCCAACGAAGCGGCTCGCCGCGTCGATATCTCCATCGACGGCAAGCCCTTCACTTCTTACATGTGGCCGGCCTCCCTCGCCAAGCCGGTGCTCTATCCGCTCCGCTCTGCCACCGGCAGCATCGTTACTCGCGGCTATCCGCTCGAACCGCGACCCGGCGAACGCGTCGATCATCCTCATCATGCCGGCATGTGGTTCAACTACGGCAACGTCAACGATTTCGATTTTTGGAACAACTCTGAAGCCATCAAACCTGAAGACAAGCCCAAGATGGGGAATGTGATTCACCGCGCCATCGTTACTGCCAAGAACGGAAGCGACCACGGCGAGCTCGTTGTGGACGCCGACTGGGTCTCCGGGAAGCAGCAACTCATTCTCAAGGAACACACGCGGTTAGTCTTTCGAGGCGGACCGAAATTCCGAAGCATCGATCGCATCACTACGCTGCAGGCCCAAGGCGAAAAAGTGGTCTTCCATGACGACAAAGAAGGCCTCCTGGGCATGCGTGTGGCGCGCGCCCTGGAAGCCCCATCGGACAAAGCGGAAGTCTTCACCGATTCGAGCGGCCGGCCAACGCCCGTCGCCAAGATGGACAATACCGGCGTCAACGGTGTCTATCTCACCAGCGACGGAAAAACGGGCGACGCGGCTTGGGGAACCCGCGGCCACTGGTGCATCCTGACCGGCCGCGTCGGCGATGACCCGGTAACGATCGCCATCCTCGATCACCCCAGGAATCCCGGATTTCCCACCTACTGGCACGCCCGCGGCTACGGCCTCTTCGCCGCAAACCCTCTGGCTCCCAACATCTTTACCAACGGAAAAGCGCCCCCAATGAACCTCTCGCTGGCCCCCAACGAAACCGTCACCTTCCGCTACCGCGTCCTAATCCTTTCAGAAATCGCCACAGCGGACACCGCAGAGTCTGAATACAAAAACTTTATCGCCAGCTACCGTTGACGCGGAAAGCTCAAAAGGCGCCACCGCCGCCAGCGTCCGCTAAGCCTCCGCCCCACCATGACCAACGTTCCAAAATGGAACGGATTTCCAAGGCCTCGTAGAGTCAACGGTTTGACTCGAAGCATCCGAATTCCGATAATTTCCCTTGACTTCCGTAACCAATTTGCTATAATCCTAACTAGGTACCATAGTGTTTCATCTCTAATCGAATTCACGAATCCCCAGCGCTCCTCTCTCACCCTCACGAAATGCTCGCGTCAAACCTTCGAGGCCAATCGGGTCGTTGAGCTGCATGGTCCAACCTAGCGAGCGATTTTAGCTTTTGTTTTCAATGCAAGGTGAGTTCGTGCTGAGTGTTGCGTCGACCCATTGAGACCACCGCGCCTACCAGACATGTGAAGTACTGGAACGCCGGATCTTCCGTCGAACATCGGACTGAGACATTCGCGAAAACCTACGACCACAAAACTGCTGGACCACGTCTAATCTCGACAGAACCGCCTTGTCGGTTGGCTGGAGAATTGAGCGTCTAGACTCTGGGCCAACGGGAGGAGCAACCATGAGGTCTCGGTGCACCATCACGACCATTGTATTCACCTTGCTATGGTCGTTTGGAGAGGTAGCCCTTGGAACAGACGGCGACCAGCGCCAAGAGATCACTCGGCTGGCAGAGTTGACGCAATGGAAGGCAGGGACAATTGTGGCGGACGTTGGCGCGGGCGACGGAACGTACAGCTTCGCGGCCGCTCAAAAGGTTGGGCCGCCGGGCCGTGTTTATGCGACTGAAATTGACAATGGGAAATTGAAGGTTCTCAGAGCGGAAGTTGCGAAACGCAAGCTTGAAAACATGATTATTGCGGAGGGAACGGCGGATGACACGAAGCTTCCGTCGAGTTGCTGCGACACGATTTTTCTGCGCCATGTATATCACCATCTGACACAGCCGCAGGACTTTGATAGAAATTTGGTTCGCTCGCTCAAGCCGGGGGCTTATTTGGCAATCATCGACTTCCCACCGAGCCCCAATCTGGGGCCAGTGGAAGGAGTCCCGAAGAATCGAGGCGGGCACGGCATTCCAGAAAAAGTGATGATCGAAGAGCTGACCACCGCGGGACTGCAGGTAGAGAAGGTTATCGATGATTGGTCGGCGCAGGACTATTGCGTCATCTTCGTGAAGCACAGTCCATGAGCAAATGGGACGCCAATCCCTATCATAAACCCCATTTCCATCTGGCCAATCGCCCTACTACTGCGTTCGGCAACGAATCGGCATTCGCTACTTCGATGCACCCTGCAATTCGCTGAGCGCGGCGAGCACTTCCTCGCTGTGTTTGTCGGGCTTGACGTCGAGCCACACTCTTTCGACTTTGCCTTGAGGATTGATCAAGAAGGTGTGGCGAGCCGACAGCTTGGCCACGCCCATGTTCATGATCGAGTCGTATTGCGTGGACACTTCCTGCTTGGTGTCGGCGAGCAGCTTAAAGCTCAGGCCTTCTTTGGTGCAAAACTTCTGGTGGGAGTCTTCGTCCTGCATGCTTACGCCGACGATGGCGGCTCTTTTCTGCTCGTATTGAGCCAGGTCGCGCTGGAAATTGTGGGCCTCGACAGTGCACCCGCTGGTGAAATCCTTGGGGTAGAAGTACAGCACTACCCACTTGCCTTTGAAGTCGTGCAGGCTTACCGGCTTTCCTTCTTGCGAATTCAGCGTGAAATCGGGAGCCGGCGTTCCCACGGCGGGGGCCTTGTCTCCCGCGCGCAAGGAATTAATTCCGATGACCGCCGCGAATACGGCAATTAAAAGCAGCGTGATCCAGACAAACTTCATCTCCCACCTCGTTTCTCTGTAAGCGCACTCCAGGTCCATTTTCGGAGAGCTGCCTTCGGAGCGTACTGCATGGTAGTGAGATGTGAGAATAAATGCCAGGGTTTCACGGCCCCGCGCGGACCGTCGTGCCGGCGGGCCCTGCTACTCGGGCTGGGTGAAGCGGCCGAAGCCGAGACGCACTTGAATGGTGTTAATGCCCGGATTCGGAGTGGAGAGGCCGGCGTTAGAAATGTGCATGAAGCGGATCTCGGCGCTCCAATTGTACTTACTCTTGAGGAAGTGCGCGCCGATGGCTCCGCTAGTCGTGAAGTTGACGCGCGATGTGCCGGGAGGAGCTTGTTGATTGGTGAAGAGCGTGCCACCGCCAATGTCGATATAGGGCGAGACGTTGTGGTGCTCGACGAAATTCCATTTCAGGGCGAAGGGATTCAGGCCGAAACCGTATGCGGTACCGGTTTTCTGGACCAACCAGAAGACTGGTACGACGTCGACGGCATACTCGAAGCGTCCACGGAGCGGACCGGGGGCGATTGGATCGGTGAGGATCCAGCCGTAGCGCAACCCTACGTTCCATAGGCCGGTGCTGGCAGTGCTGCCGTTGATTCCGTGGCCGCCGCCGGTCCAAACCTGCAAATCATGGCCGCCGTTTTCCGGTCCGGATTGGGCGCGGGCGGCTGGCGCCAACAGAGCAATGCCAAGTATCGTTGCTGCGAGAATGCTTTTCACCCGCTAGTCTCCTCAATTGTTTCGTCATGCGCACGCTTGCGAAGGCAATACGATACCTTAAATCGAGGGCGGGTTGCGTCCGGCGGGGTTGTCGACTCGACCAAGCGTTCCGGTTGCGAGCCGATGCCAAGTTAAGGCGTAGCGGCGGGCAAAGCTAGCTTGGCGTAGTCCTTGCCGAGTTCGGCGCACAGCGTTTCCACGACGAGTTCATGGTCGGCGCGCTGTGGCAGGCCGGAGACGGTGACCGATCCAATCACACCAGCGCCGTGGATACGAATCGGAAACGAGCCACCGTGGGCCGCATAGTCGGTGATCGGCAGGCCATATTTTTCAAAGAGGCTTGCGCCCATCTCCAATCCGATGGCGTAGGAACTGCGATGAAATCTGGCTACGAGATTGCTTTTGCGGCGCACCCATTCGGCATTGTCGGGGGAAGTGCCTGCGAGGGCGGCGTAGAAGAGCGCCTGACCGAAGCGGCGAACGTCAATCGCGATTCCCATTTTTCGGGAGGTCGCGACTTCGCGCAAGCGCGAGCCAAGACCCCAGGCGACATCTTCATCGAATCGCGTGAACTGGAGTTCTCGCTCTTGCGCGGCAATCGCCGCCAAATCACCTTCGCGCGCCATCACGAGGACCTCGCCTTCTGTTGTGGTAGCTGAGGCATTCTGCTATGCGCGACGGGTGCGCGGCAAGTGGGCAGTATGGGTTGAGTTTGAGGCAACTCAGATCAAATTGACGTGGGACCTTTGCTTCATCCAGGCGGCGTATGGCTTAAGAACTACGAGCGCGGTTTTTCCGCGGAGCTGGCGGAAGAAAGCGCGCTCTTAGCGCGCGCCGGACGCTGTCCGCAGATCGCTTGCGGGGTTGCGGCCTTCGCCGCGTGGCGATAGCGCGATACCAACATCCGCAGCCTGCACCCTTGCACGGTCTTTGTTTAGAAAATCTCCGAAGGCGACGGCTTCGTTGATCTTGAACGCAACGCTGCGATCCAGATTGAGCTGTTGGACGCGCCCTTTCAATGACGTGAGCGCCTGCTCCAAGCTCTTCCGGTCGAAGCGGGGCGATTTCGCGCCGGAGACGATCTCTCCTGAGGGAGTTGTAATCCATTCAGCGTTGGATTGTGCCGGCCGAACATATCCCTGAGCCTGTAGCAAGGCGATCACTCGATCGGCGTCGCTGCGATGAATTTTCAGAGTGTCCGCCAATTCACGCACGGACCACGTCAACGCGCCCTTGGTATCTTTGAGAAAACTGAGCGCTACCTCCGCGGAAATCGCCACTGGCGTGGAGGGACGAAGTGTCGCCGCGTCTTTCGGAATTGTATTTGGTGGGCGATGTTGTCTCTTCGGCATCGTTGCGGGAACACGGCGAAGAATAGCACGCAATTCCATATGGCTGAAGGTCGCGCTAGCCGCCCGGGGAATCGAGGGGAGACGAGTCACGCCGGGGCGCAAGCGGCAGGGCTGCTGTCCATGGCGAATAAAAAGCGAATATGATAACCTCGCCTCGCTTATGCCCACTCGTTCGTGCCGGGTCACCATCACCGATCTCGAAGGCGTGTCGCACACCGTGGAAGTCACCGCCACAACTTTGTACGAAGCGGTGGCGATGGGATTGGCGGCGCTCCGCGGCAGCCAATGGGTGAGAGGAATCCCCGACGGATTCCACCCGGTGAAGGTCCGAGTCATGGACATCCCGGTCGATCATGAAGTGCAGATGAAAGATTTTACGAGTTGGCTGGAGCGCCGTGGCAACAGTCCCAAGGAAGTGACCGACCGAAAGAAGATACGCGACATCTTGGGGTTGGCACGCTCAATTTAGCCTCAGCGACACTAGCGGCATTGAATGCTGGATGGTTGCCAGAAAATCGCGTAACCGTTTTTCGGGCAGGAGTCTTCTTGACAAGGTCGAGAGGTTGAAGATATAAAGAACGGGGTAATATAAACGCTTAGAACAGTACTTTTATGAGGAAGTGAAGATGAAGGGGATGAACGAACGGTTTCTGTTTGCCTCGGCGCCGGACAGTTGGGGAGTGTTGGACTACCCGGGACCATCGTGGGAGCAGTCCTACGAAAAGATGCTCGATGAGATGGTGGCTGCGGGCTACACGGGATCCGAACTGGGACCGTTTGGTTATTTTCCGACCGACCCTGAAACTCTGCAACCGCAGCTAGAGAAACGCAAGCTTAGTCTGCTGGGATCGTTTGTGCCAGTGCAGATGGCTGACCTTGGGGCGGGTCCCGCGGTTCTTGAGCGAATCCGCAAGGTGGGTACGTTGCTGGCCACGCTAAAAGCCCCTTTCTTGGTTTTGGCCGACGATCAGTCCGTGGCGAGAAACAACTTTTCGGGTCGAGCCTACGACGCAGCCTGTCCGGCCCTGAGCGCGGAACAGTGGAAGCATGTTGGAAAGATTGTGGCCGACGCGGAGAGGGTGGCGCAGGAGTTTGGGTTGGACTTGGTGTTCCACCCGCATGTCGCGACCTATGTTGAGACGCCCAAAGAGTGCGAGAGATTTTTCGATGCCACCTCGAATACAAACGTGGGACTGTGTCTGGATACGGGGCATTGCCTGTACGGCCATGGCGATTCCGTAACGGAAGCAGAGAAATACAAGAGCAAGCTGCGCTTAATCCACATCAAGGATTGCAGCCAAAGGGTGCTGGAGGAAGCTCGGCGCAACAAGTGGACGTTTGAAGAGGCGATCGAGCACAAAGTATTTACGATCATCGGGCAGGGCGATATCGATTTCCCGGCACTCTTTAGCACATTGTTGAAGAACGAATATTCCGGCTGGCTGGTAGTTGAGCAGGATGTGAAGTTTGGAGACACGGCAGTTGCGCCTGCCGAGAGCGTCGCCGGGAGCCTGAAATACTTGCGAGGGGTCGTTGGTAGACTTGGAGATTCCGTCGCGGCGTCCTAGTCCAAGCCAAGCCGTGGCCGGGAGAGGTGTTAGGAACGGATAGATGCGGAGACTGGGAGTTGGAGTGCTCGGAGTTGGAGAAATGGGGCGGCGCCACGCGGAAAATCTGCGTCGGCTGGTGTCGCAGGCGGAGCTTGTGGCTGTGGCCGATGTGGTTGGCGAGCGCGCGCGTCAACTGGCCAGTGAACTGGAGATTGAGAATTCTTATAGCAGCCTGGAAGCGATGCTGGAATGCAAAGGGCTCGACGCCGTCATTATCGCGACACCAGATAAGTTCCACACCTCCGCCGTGAAGATCGCCGCTGCTGCCGGTAGAGACATCCTCTGCGAAAAGCCGCTTGCCCTCAACCTGACCGATGCACAGGAAATGCTCGACGCCGTGTCCAGAGCCGGCGTGCGCTTTCAAGTGGGCTTTATGCGACGGTACGACCCAGCCTATGCCGCGGCCATGAAGCGCATCGAGGCCGGAGAGATTGGAGTCCCGGTCATCTTTAAATCGGTCGGGCGAGATAAGGATGGGCCACCGCTGTCGGCCTATCATGCGAATGCCAACGGAATGTTGTTCTACACAAATACTATTCATGACTTCGATCTGGCCCGGTGGTTGATGCAAGACGAGGTTTCTGAGGTTCACGCATACGCAACCAGTGCGATCCGGCCCGAGGTCGCGCAATTTGGGGACGTGGTCGCCAGCGTCGTTAACCTTAAATTTAGTCAGGGCGCGATTGGCAACATCGATTCTTACGCTCAGGCGGTCTATGGGTACGACGTGCGGACGGAAATTATCGGCTCCAAGGGCGCGATTCTGGTGGGAAGTTTGAATCAGACTCCAGTCACCGTTCTGACGGCGCAAGGAAGCGCACAATGTGTCGCCGACTATTTTCTTACGACGTTTGCAGACGCGTACCTGGCGGAAATCAACGATTTCGTGGAATGCATCTTGAACGACCAACCGCTTCGCGTCAGCGGAGAAGATGGGCTAAGAGCGCTCGCGATCGCGGTGGCAGCGGAAAGCTCTTACGTGCAGGCGAAGGCGATGAAGGTTTCACTAGGAAGTTCTACCGCGGCGTCTTGACTCTGAAGCGCCTCGAGTGAGCCGGGTGAGGTTCAGCGTTTTTTCATTTGCGATCGGCCTGAAACTAATTTCATTGGAGGAAGTTTGACTCAGGGCATTCATCCAACCTACAAGAGTCCTTTGCATGAAATGGTGCAAACTACGCCTACGTGTCTTTGGAATGATTCCGCCTCGATGCAGGAATTGTCGTATTCCATGGCGCACGGCGCGGTCGGAGCGACCTGCAATCCCGTTATTGTCGTTGGCGTTTTAAAAAAGGAGCTAAACGCCTGGAAGGGGCGAGTCGAGTCGCTGATCGACGAGCTCCCAACGGCAACTGAGGATGAAATCGCCTGGCAGCTGGTCCGCGAGATTTCCACCAAAGCCGCCGCGGTGCTCAAGCCTATTTTCGATGAACAGGGCGGAAAGAACGGCCGGCTCTCCATCCAGACGGACCCGCGATTGTTTCGAGACAGTGAAGCGATCGTGAAGCAGGCAGTCGAATTTAGCCAACTCGCGCCCAATATGATTGTGAAGATCCCGGTGACACAAGCGGGAATTCCGGCGATTGAGGAAGCCACATATCGGGGCATCAGCATCAACGCCACAGTGTGCTTTACCTTGCCGCAATGTTTAGCCGTCGCCGAGGCCGTGGAGCGCGGGCTTCAACGGCGCGAGCGGGAGGGAAAAGAAACCGCGTCCATGGGGCCGGTGTGTACGATCATGGTCGGGCGCCTGGATGACTGGCTCAAGCTCGTAGCCGAAAGGGACAATGTGACCATTGATCCCGGATACCTGGAGTGGGCAGGGGTTGCCGTTTTCAA
>Ga0137412_10002259_pt1 | contig 14595 bp, 14 predicted proteins | sample CZODoug2_1_16fun_FD_122160 | JGI IMG/M metagenome (GOLD analysis project Ga0137412, IMG submission 122160) | Vadose zone soil fungal communities from Angelo Coast Range Reserve, California, USA - CZODoug2_1_16fungal (Hybrid Assembly) | ecosystem: Environmental > Terrestrial > Soil > Vadose zone... | reverse complement strand
GTGGCCGAGAGCGTCCCGCAGCGCGCCAGCGCTACGAAATAGCGAAGGTCCTCCCAATCGAGCACGGCTGTGCGTTTTTTATCAGGCATGGCGCAAGGATAGAGGATCGCCGCGCAACTTGCCAGGGACTACGTGTTGTTCGGTTCGACGCCCTTGCACTTCGAGGAGCTCACTCCGATGCAATACCAGATCGCTCCGTTGTTCTGCCGGCCCTGGACGCTGAACGGAATCCCTCCGCGTCTGATCGAAAGTCATTACGAACATATCTACGGCGCGGCGCTGAATCGCCTGAATATGATCACGGCAGAACTCGGCGCGCTCGATGCCAGTGTGACGCCGCCTCATGTCATCAACCGTCTGAAGCGGGACCAGCTCACAGAGCTCAATTCCACGCTCCTGCATGAGCTGTATTTTGCCAGCCTCGGCGGCGATGGAAGAACGCTTCCCGAGACCATTGCGGGCGGGATAGCCCGGGATTTTGGTTCGGTGGACCGCTGGCGGCATGAATTCGTCGCTCTGGCGACCGCGCTGTCGGGAAGCTCCGGCTGGGTGCTGCTCACTCAACTGCCGCGCGATGGCCGGCTCATCAACCAGACCGCTTGCGATCATGCGCAAAACATCGCCGGCGGCATTCCGATCCTCGCCATCGACATGTACGAGCACGCCTATCAGCTCGAGTTCGGCGCCAACGCGGACGCCTATATTGCGGCGTTCATGCGCAACATCGATTGGAATGCCGTGCAGGCACGCTACCAGGACGCATCCGAGGTCAAGCCACCGAAACGGCTTGAGCAAAAGCAGTTCGGCGACTTGCCGTCCATTACGCCTGAAGAAATCAAGGCCATGCTGGATTCCGGCACCAAGGTGCAGATCATCGACACGCGTCCACGACACTATTCGACGCGGGCGCAAGATATGATGGAGGGAGCGGTCTGGCGCGATCCGGAGCGTCTGGACGATTGGATCGGCGAGCTTTCCAAGACCGATCCGGTCGTGACGTTCTGCGTCTACGGCTTCCACATCGGATGCGAGACGGCCGTGACCTTGCGCAAGGCAGGGTTTGATGCCCGCTACATGTCCGGCGGTCATTATGCGTGGAAAGCCATCAAAGGGCCGGTCAAGCTGTTCGCGTAGAGCCGAGCACGCCTAACGCGCCGACTATCGTTGCTTCGCCGGAGTTCCGGCGTCGGGTCTTCTCAGTCACCCGGTCAGGCCTTTCGCCCAAGCGCTGCACTCTCCCCGTCTGTGGGGCATAGGCCGTTCGTGGCATCCGCCGCGTCGACCTCGCCTCCCGACGGAGACCGGGGAAGGCAACAAATGGGTCCCGTCACCGTAGTCGAGCGGCCGCAGCCGCCAAGCGCACAACCGCCGAGCATCACACACGCCGCCACACCATCGACAGCCGTCCCGAATCCAGGCGCGGCGCGGCGGCGCCTGCTCCTCGAAGGCCCCATCGTCTCCACGCTCCTGCGGCTCGCGGTCCCGAACGTCGTGGTCAACGTGGTGCTCATCGCCGTGACGGCGAGCGTCGACGCGCACTTCGTCGGTCAACTCGACCCGAGCGCGCTTGCCGGGTTGTCGCTCGTGTTTCCGTTGCTGATGCTCATGCAACAAGTGGCCAATTCGAGCATGGGCGGCGCCGTCGCTTCAGCCGTCGCACGCGCTATCGGATCTGGACGCCATGAGGACGCCTCGGCGCTGGTCGTCCACGGGCTCGTGATCGCCTGCGGCATGGCGGCCGTGTTCGCATCGGTGCTGCTCGTCGCGGGCCCGACCCTCTACACGCTGATGGGCGGCAGCGGGTCGACGCTCGCCGCCGCGGTCGAGTACTCCAACGCGATCTTTGCCGGCGCGCTGGCCTACTGGGTCCTGAGCACGCTGACGAGCGTCGTGCGTGGCACCGGGCAGGCGACCGTGCTCGCGGTCGTCTATGTCACCGCGGAGATCCTGCACGTGCTGCTGGTGCCCACGCTGGTGTTCGGCTTCGGGCCGATCCCGGCCCTCGGGATTACTGGCGCCGGCATTGCGACAGTGACCTCCTTCACCCTCTCGTCGCTGGTGCTCGTCTGGTACCTCGCGTCCGGGCGAACCGCGGTCGTTTTCTTGCTGCGGGGCGTCCGGCTCAATTGGCCGGCGTTCCGCGAAATCCTGCGGGTGGGGGCTCCGATGTCGCTCCAGCCCTTGCTCAACAACCTGATGCTCACGCTGCTCACCGGGTTCGTCGGGTCGCTCGGCGCGACGGCGCTCGCGGGCTTCGGCGCTGCCGTGCGGCTCGAATACGTCCTGTATCCGCTGACCTTCGGCCTTGGCGCCGGGCTGCTTGCCATGGTCGGGACGAACATCGGTGCGGCCCAGACCGCGCGTGCGGCGCGGATCGCATGGACCGGCGCCGCCCTGGCGGCAAGCACGACCGGCGGTATCGGCCTGATTGGGGTCATGTGGCCGGAAGCCTGGGTCGGTTTCTTCAGCGCGACGCCCGCCATCCATCTCATTGCCGCGAGCTACCTCTGCGTCGCAGGCGTCGCCTATCCATTCCTCGGGATAGGGCTCACGCTGTCATCCGCATTCCAGGCCGCCGGACGGCCGCTCTGGCCCCTGCTCGGGATTGCCAGCCGAGTGCTCGTCGTCGGTGCAGGCGGATGGGTCGTGATTCACACGAGCGATGCCGGTCTCGTCGGTCTCGCCTTCGTCACCGCCGCCGGATTGATCGTGTATGGCGCCCTCCTGGCGATCGCGTTCCGCGCCGGCGCCTGGCGGCCCGTCGGCGACCAGTGACGGTCTCGGCACAATCGGCTTTTCGCGTTTGCCGCGATGGCCGGGAGCATCATGCTCAGGGTCAATGAGCCGACCACGGCACCACCGTGACCAATCGGCCCCGGCGTCGCAGGTTACAGGTGAGCAAGATAGTGCGCGAGCGCAGTGATTTCCTCTTCGCTCAGGGGATAGGCGACCTCTGCCATCGCCGCAACGCCGCCGCCGACTCGCAAGTTCGACTTGTAGTCATGCAGTGCTTTGGCCAGGTATTCTTCTCGCTGGCCGGCGAGGCGCGCAACTGCCTTGGTTCCGGCGAATGTATCGCCATGGCACGACGCGCAGCGCCGTCCTGCGGCCACCTCTTCACCCTTTTTGGATAGATCGGGGTTGTCATCGGGTATCGAAGCCTTCGGCGGCGTCAGCGAGGCGAAATAGCCACCCAGATTTCGGATGTCTTCATTGCTGATCTGTTCGGCGATCGGCTGCATCACCTCACTTTTCCGGGAGCCGGCTCGGAAAAAAACCAGTTGCCACTGCAAGAAGGAATCGGGCTGTCCCGCAAGGGACGGCGTGTTCTCGGTTTGAGATGCGCCTGCTTCACCGTGGCATGGCGTGCATTGTGCGGCCTTTTCCCTGACCGATTCGTCAGCCGCGCTTGCGACGTCGGCCGACAGGACGAGCATCACGGCCGCTAATATTGAAGAAAAGGGCTCTGTGACGTTCATATGAATTCGCTTCATAGTAGACTTCCGTTTTGGCGCCGCAGCAAAGCCAGACCCGTGAATCAGACCGATCGTCCTAAATCGTTTCGGTTGGGAAGGTTCCAGCCCCTCGATAAACAAATTTCAACACACCACGATTTTTTGATCACTGATCAGCGGGCTCAGGCCACGCGGTTTGTGGAGATCCGGCGCGAAAGTTCGAAAAAACGAGATCTTCAACCGCGCCCGATGATTGTTCCTATTGCATTTTCGAATGGGGGAAATTAGTAACTGCCATAGGGGAAATGCAGTGTCCCCTTGAGACTCCGGTCCAACGACTGCGCAACGCTCGACTTGTCGAGGAGATTTGCGCATGGACCAAAGCAAGCACTCTATTTCACCCAATGAACTGTACGCGCGGCTGGGTACCGATGCTGCGCCTATCATCGTCGATGTGCGGCGCGAGACCGACTTTGCCGGTGCCGACACGCTTGTTGCCGACGCGTTCCACTGCTCGCCCGATAATGTAGAGGAATGGCGAACCGAGCTGTCGGGCGGCCGACAGGTCGTCACCTATTGCATTCACGGAGAGGCCGTTAGCCAAGGCGTCGCCGCGGCGTTACGCCTGATGGGGGTCGAAGCCGACTTCCTGGAAGGCGGTATCGCCGGCTGGACCGAACAGGGGATGCCTACCCGCCGCAACATCGGGGCTACCCCAAGCAAGTGGGTTACACGCGAACATCCAAAGATCGACCGCATCGCCTGTCCCTGGCTGATCCGGCGCTTCATCGATCCCAACACGGAGTTCATCTACGTTCCGAAGGATCAGGTCGTTGCGGTCGCCGAACGCATCGGCGGAATCCCTTATGACATCGACGGCGTGGAATTCACCCACGAGGGCGAGCGCTGCTCGTTCGATACCATCCTGCGCATCTACGACATCAGGGATCCGGCGCTCGACCATCTGGCAGCCATCGTCAGGGGCGCTGACACCTCGCGGCACGATCTAAGCCCTCAGTGTGGCGGCCTGTTCGCCATCTCGCTCGGCCTTTCGGCCAACTTCCCGGATGACCACGAAATGCTGAAGCACGGCATGGTCATGTATGACGCGCTCTACACCTGGTGCCGCTCTCTGCAAGCCGAGACGCACAACTGGCCTGCGCGGGCGGTGGGAGCCTGAAAGTGTCGCTAAGAATCGACCTTACGCGGGATCGCGCGCGCATTTTTTGCGCGTTCGTTGCCCTCGCGTGCGTCACGGGCGCCGGATCGGGTGCCCGTGCAGACGCTGCCACGCATATCGATATCGGGAAAAATGGGATTGGTGCTCCACCTGCCGAGTTCGATTTGCTGCGACGGGGCGAAAACGGGCAAGGGAAGTGGACGATAGTCCATGACGGAACGGCCATGGCTGGCCTCGCGATCGAGCAATCTGGCGTAGAAGCTACCGAGGACCGGTTCCCGCTCGCAATCTCCAAAACAGCACCGCTGAAAAATGCCGCGATCAGCCTTCGTCTAAAGGCGACTGGAGGCACGTCGGATCGGGATGGCGGGATCGCCGTGCGGCTGAAGACGCCGGACGATTACTATCTCGTCCAGCTAGACGCGCTCAGAGACAGAGTTCTGTTCTCGCTGGTGACCAATGGGGTGCCCGAGGAAATCGTCGGCGTCGACGCGGATATTTCCTCGCACACGTGGCACTCGCTGGCAGTCCGGGCCAAGGACGACCAATTCGTCGTCTCGCTCGACGGGGTTTGGGTGTTCACCGGGTTCGACAAGACCCTGTCTCAGGCAGGACGTATCGCGCTTTGGACCAAGGGCGACAGCGTTACGCGGTTTGACCAGATCGAGATCGCACCGTTGCCATGAGTTCGCAATGACCAGTCATCTGCCGCGTTCACCATCTGTGGGGCTGTCAACATCAGGAGATTCCGATGACCATCTCAACCGAACGTCGAAGCTTCATTCAGGGAGCGGGACTCGTTGCCGCCGCCGCATCAACAGCGACGCTGGCGGCAAGCCCTGCATTCGCCCAAACCAACCAACCGAGCGGAGCCAGATCGATGCCATATCAAGCAAAACCCCTGTCACTCGACCCGAAATCGATCAAGGGCATTTCGGAGAAGGTTCTCGTGAGCCACTATGAAAATAATTACGTCGGCGCCGTAAAGCGCCTCAACGCGATTGGCACGCAGCTGGCCGAACTGGATTTCGCCAAGGCGCCGAATTTCATGGTCAACGGCCTGAAGCGCGAAGAGCTGATCGCCGCCAACTCGATGATCCTGCACGAGATCTATTTCGACGGACTCGGTGGTGGTACCGGCGCAAGCGGCGCGCTGTCTGATGCAATCGCCCGCGACTTCGGCAGCCTCGATCGTTGGCGCGCGGAATTTGTCGCGATGGGTAAGGCGGAAGGCGGCGGCTCCGGCTGGGTGATCCTGTCCTACTCGCCGCGCGACAAACGGCTCGTCAATCAATGGGCGGCGGACCACACCACGACGTTGGCGGGCGGCCGGCCGGTGCTGGTGCTCGACATGTACGAGCATGCCTATCACATGGACTATGGCGCGGCGGCCGCGCGCTACGTCGACATCTATATGGAGGCAATCCGCTGGGACAACGCCGCGAAGCTTTACGATCAGTACAGCCGCGAAAGCTAGCCACGGCGCCTATCAATTGGCCCGCGTTACGCCGCTCGTATGACGGCGTTCGGACGTGAACTGCCGAGCGCCGTCTATCGTCGCACCAATCTCGTGTTGCTTTCACTAACGGGGGTTTGGTCAGCACACGGACAGGAAATGTTCAAACTGCTCGGCGAAAGAGAAATCCGCGCCAGGGTCGTCGGCAAGGATATCACCGACAGCTCTCACTGGGTGAGCTATCTCCGGTCAGATGGCGCCCTCTTCAGCAGAAGAACAAACTCTGCATGTCGAACCCGAATCTGGAACCGCTCGATTGCAATGAAGTCTGGATGTCAGGCGCCAACATACGGCTGCGGGCGCACAAGGATGCAGAGACTTTCGACGCGCTCGTCGAGAACCACAGAGCTAACTGATTCCGGTGACGAGCGCTGACACTAAGAACCGACTATCAGTCCCATCAAGGAGGACCAAACAATGCGTAAGATGTTTGGGATAATGGCTTCAATTTGCACGGCTTCGTTTGCCTCGGGCGCGAACGCGCAGCCAATCGACTGGCAGATCTTTTCCGAGCCATTCGTGACTCCCGCCCATGCACAGGACGTCAACTGGCAAGAAGTCGACGACGCCTTGGGCAGAAAGCCTGCCGTGTCAGGGGATGTGCACCGCTACGGCTTCCCGCGCAGCGATCTCAGCGTGACGCTCGACGGCATCACTATCAAGCCGGCGCTGGCGCTAGGCGGCTGGGTCGCGTTCAAGCCGATGCAGGGGGAAGCTGTGGTGATGGGCGACCTCGTTTTGCTCGAGACCGAAATCAATCCAGTGATGCTCAAGCTGATCGAAGGCGGACTCGAGATCACCGCCGTCCACAATCACCTGCTGCGCGCCAGTCCCGCGACGTTCTATATGCATGTCGGAGGCCACGGCGACCCGGCCAAGATGGCGGCCGTCATTCATGATGCCCTGGCCACGAGCAAGACGCCAATGGCGGCGCCCGCCGCAACTACTCCTCCTCCCGCCGTCGACCTCGATACCGCGCAACTCGACCAGCTTATCGGCGTCAAAGGACAAGCCAACGGCGGCGTCTATCAGTTCAATGTGCCGCGACGCGACCCCGTGATGGAAAGCGGAATGCAAATTGCTCCTGTGGGACCGATGGGCGTGGCTATCGCCATCAACTTCCAGCCGACCGGCGGCGGTAAAGCCGCTATCACCGGTGATTTTGTTCTGACAGGCGACGAAGTAAATCCCGTGATCCAGGCCTTGCGGGCGAACGGCATCGATGTCACGGCGGTCCATAGCCACATGCTGGACGAACAGCCGCGGCTGTTTTTCCTGCATTTCTGGGCCATCGACGATGCTTTGAAGCTCGCCAAGGGATTACGCGCCGCGCTCGACAAGACGGCGAGCGCCAAGAGCTGAGGCTTTTTCACTTCAACAACGAGCGGGGACGTCATGAGGATCTGCTGACAACGCTGATGTTTGCGGGCTTTTTCTCGACCGGCGACAGCGCGCAGGCTCAATCGAGCTGCAAGGTGTGCAGCGAGCAGCAGGCAGCGTGCATGCAGAATTATGCCGGACCGACCTGCAAGTCCGAATACAAAATGTGCATGAAATCTTGCGGGAAGAAGTCGTGAAGGGCTGCCCCTCGCGGGATTGGAAGTCGCCATGAAAGGGTTGGCAGTCATGCTCGCTGTCGCGGCGCTGTGCCCGGCCTTACTTCAAACCGGCGCAGCTGCCGCCGGAGGTTTTCGAAAGCTTTCCGGGAGTCAAATCCAGGCGAGACTCGCCGGAATGCAGCTTACCGACGAGGTGCATTGGCGCGACGTCTATGACCGCAACGGCACGCTGAGAAGCTATTCAAATGGAATGGCAAAGGTCGGCAAATGGGCCGTCGAGAAGAATGAACTCTGTGTCTACTTCAAGGAGCCGGACGATGGTTGTTACGAAGTGTCGCTCTCAGGGGACCGCATTGAGATGAAGCCGACCGGGTTGGGTTTGAGCATTGAAGGGATTCTCCAGACGCCAACCGATCGCAAATAAGGACGACACTTTCTGCAGACGGCAATTCATTCATGGGGCACACATGACGACATCGACAGAACAGGGACATATCGGCGAATTGGTACGCTACTTCCTGCGGCTCGGATTTCTCGGCTTCGGCGGACCGGTTGCGCTCGTCGGCCAGATGGAACGCGAACTGGTCAACGAGAAGAAATGGCTCTCGAAGGAGCAGATGCGTGAGACCATCGCGATTTGCCAGTCGCTTCCTGGTCCTCTTGCGATCCAGGTTGGCATCTACGTTTCCTATCTCCGTGGCGGTTTTTGGGGCGCCTGGGCGGGCGGCTGGGCCTTCATCCTCCCGAACTTCGTCATCGTCGCCGCACTGGGCGCACTCTACGTGTATCTCGGCGACCTGCAGCCGGTGACCGCGATCTTCTATGGCGTGAGCCCCGCCGTCATCGCACTGATCCTGCATTCCTGCTATCGGCTTGCCAAGCTCGGCATGGAAGACTGGCTGCAATGGGCAATCGCGGCGGTATGCCTCGTCGTCACCGTCGTTCTGCAGGCCGAGGTAGCATTGCTGTTCGTCGGGGCGGGCATTGTCGGCATTCTGTATTACGGCAGCCTGTTCAAGCGAACGCCAACAGCACTCTCGGTAACGGCAGCGCCCATTCTCGCGCAGCTTGCGCCCACGGCCTCAAGCTCCATCCTGGGCAAACTCTTGCTGTTCTTCCTCAAGGCAGGCTCCCTCACCTTCGGCAGCGGCCTCGTGATCGTGCCGTTCCTCGAGCAGGGACTGGTGCAACAGTTCGGTTGGCTCGATCAGCGGCAATTCCTGATCGCTGTCGCCATCGGCATGATCAGCCCGGGGCCGGTTGTCATCACCGCGACCTTTGTCGGTTATCTCGTGGCTGGATTCTGGGGCTCGGTGGTCTCGACGATCGGGATTTTCCTGCCGTCGTTCCTCCTGGTGCTGATCGCAGCACCGCTGCTCGCGCGTCATCGCGGCAATCCCAACGTCCAGGGATTCGTCAAGGGTGCCTACGCGGCAGCGATCGGAACGATCCTGGGAGCGTGTATCCTGCTCGGCCGCATCGCGATCGGAGACTGGCTCACGGTCCTGATCGGGGTGGTTTCGCTCGCGGTTCTGTTCCGCTGGAAAGTCAGCAACCCACTTCTGATTGCCGCGACGGCAGTCGTTGGCCTGATCGCGTTCCCGCTGCTGCAACCGACCTGGGTGATGAACATCCATTAGCCGGAAAAAAACTGGGGAGATGTCAACCCACCAATGGAGGTCAACATGACCCGAAGAAAGATATTGCTGATGACTGCCGGCGCGACGGTTCTTGGACTGGCTGCCCTGGTAGGCTTCGCCGATGGCAAATCTTTCGAAGCCGTGGTCAACCATGCGACTGGCAAGGTTTTGAAGATCGAGCCAATCACGGAGGGCGACGACCTCGCAGCCGCCAATGCGCAGAGTGCGGCGATGGCGAAGACTAAGACCTCCTTGAAGGAAGCAGTCGACAAGGCGATGGCGCAGTCCGCCAATGCGCGCGCGATAAGCGCGGTACCCAGTCTGAAGGACGGACGTCCGATGGTTTCAGTAGTCCTGCTCGATGGGGAGCAAGTCAAAACTGTCCAACAGCCTTTGGATTAGGGACATCCATTTGAGATGACGTATCAGTAGAAACGGCGTTCTTCGTCCCCAGGGGATGACATGGCCATGTTGCATTCATTCCGGGTAATCGTAACGGTGTTGGCCAGCGTCGCTGCGCTGGCTGGCTCCGCTGGTCAGGCGCTTGCTCAGTCGGATGCGGTCCCACTCCAGCTCGAAACCAAGATGCCGCTGGGGGACGTCCGTGGCCGGATCGACCATATGGCGGTTGATTTGAAGCGGCAACGACTGTTCGTTGCTGAATTAGGCAACGATAGCGTTGGAATTGTCGACCTCCAGAACCGCAAATTGATCCACAGGATTGCAGGACTGAAGGAGCCGCAGGGAGTCGGCTACGAGCCCTCGAGCGACACGCTCTATGTCGCCAACGCCCGGGACGGCTCGGTGCAATTGTTTGAAGGCAGCGACTACAAGGCCAACGGGCGAATCGAGCTTGGCAGCGACGCCGACAATATCCGCGTCGATGCGGCGACGCATCGGCTCGTCGTTGGATATGGCAGCGGAGCGCTGGCCGTGATTGATCCCGCAACCCGCAGCAAGGTGGAAGATATATCATTAAGGGCGCACCCCGAAGGTTTCCAGATCGATCCGGACACCGGCCAAATCTTCGTCAACGTTCCGGATGACCGCGGCATTGCGGTCGTGGACCGCATTTCGCAGAAGCAGACCGCAAAATGGCCGATCGGCAACCGGAGCGCAAATTTTCCGATGGCGCTCGATCACGCGCGTCGCCAGGTTCTCGTGATCTTTCGGGCTCCTGCCGAACTCGGCGTCTTCTCGATGACGGACGGCAAGCCGACCGCGACTGTGGAAACGTGTGGCGATGCCGACGACCTGTTCGTCGATGCCAAGCGTAACCGCATTTACGTTAGTTGCGGGGCTGGATTCGTCGATGTTCTGGAAGCAAAGGACGCGACGTACCGGCGGATTGCGCGCATTCCGACGGTTTCCGGCGCGCGGACGTCGTTCTTTGTACCCGAGATGGATCGCCTGTTCGTGGCTGTGCGGGCCAGTTCCAGAGAACCGGCAGCGATTTGGATGTTCCGGCCAATGCCTTAAGTTCGCAGCCGCGGCACGGGGGACCAACGGGTGTGCACAGGGCAGCAGATTTCAATACCGGTATTCCCGAAATGGCTGGTGCCGGGATCGGTCATCGTCATGTGTTTCAGCGTATGGTCCAGCTCTGCCTGGGCTTATCGCCCGTTCGACGGAACCGACGCTGCGGTAGCCGCGCCGGGAGAGCTGGAAATCGAGCTACAACCAGCCGGGCGCCTGCGTGAAAGTGGAACCACATCGCTGATCGCCCCGGCAACGGTCATCAACTACGGACTGAGCGAAGGGTGGGAGGCGGTATTGGAAGGCCAAGGCCAAACCCCGCTGTCACCTTCAGGTCCGACCAGCCTGACGACAGCGGGAGCATTCCTCAAGCATGTGCTGCAACCGGGCAGCCTGCAGGACAAGGCCGGCCCCAGCATTGCCACCGAATTCGGCATGCTCCTTCCAGACAGCACTGGTAATTCAGGCGTCGGCGCAAGCCTGGCCGGGATCGTCTCGCAGCGCTGGGACTGGGGAACGATCCATCTGAACGCCGAGACGGCCCTCACCCGCGACCATCATGCCGATCTCTTTGTTGGCGGCATCATCGAAGGACCATCAAAATGGACGGTTCGACCGGTCGCCGAGTTTTTCTACGAAAAGGATTTTGGCCAATTCGAAACGGTATCCGCGTTGGTCGGTCTCATCTGGCGCGTTCGCGATAACCTCAGTTTCGATGTCGGCCTGCGTCACGCGCTCACGAACGGTCATCCCGTGAACGAAATACGCACGGGACTGACGTTCGGCTTCCCATTACAGATGCTCAGCGAACGAAGGCAACAATCCAGATGATCTTCGCTGAAAACGACAACGGGTTGGCGCAAACGCGATGTCATCCTCTAGTGTCGCTCTTTCACTTGGCCGCTGCTGTCGACGACAAGGGAAACTTCCTTCCCGTCTTTCATCGCCTTCACGGCAATACCTTCAGCGGTGGACTTGATGTCCCGGATTTGCGAATAACCCGCGGATTCAAGCTTGGCTCTAAGCTCTTGCTCGGTCAGAGCATGGGCAGGCGAGAAGGCGCCAACCACCAGCAGACAGCAAAGGAGAACCGCTTGAGAGACTGATCGCGCTGACATGGTCCGTGCTCCCGGGTTGTGTAAGCCGTGAAAACATACTCGGAGATTCAACGCCTATTCGATATCGCGGTTCCGCGCCCGCCGCGTCAGATATGCCATGAAATCGATCAACAGTTGCCGGACGACCGCCATGACCACGACGACGATTTTGAACTTCAGACGTGAGTTTGATGCATTTCAGCAATACGCGCGCCGGGAACCTGTCGAGATCACACGCCACGGCCGGCGCCGCATTCGTACTGATGTCGGCTGAGCACTACGACTGGTTAAGAGCTGCCGGTCGATGGACACATCGCACTTCCAATACCGCTGCCGTGGTCATCAATACGGTGAAGCGGGCCGGTATATGCAGCCCGAAAAGCCCTCGGCGAAGAAATCATCTTCGTGCTTCATTCAAAAACGTCGCTACAGGCGCACGACTTCGCCGCTCCGGACGCTCTCGTCGGCGGCAAAGACGATGCTCAGCGAATTGATCGCGGCCTCGTGATGCTCGGTCAGATCGATCTCGCCGCGGATCGCCCTCAGGAACAGCCACTGCTCCCGCTCGCAAAGGTCCTGATGGCCGGGTTCATCTTCGGTCGAGATGAGTTCGTCCGGCTTCGCGAAGCGGCCGTCCGCGTCTAGCGCCGCGTGATGGATGCGAAGTGCGTTCGTGCGCGTATGCCTGTCATGGTTCGCGGAACTCGCGTTCACCTCGGCGCACTCATTCGCTACAATAGACACGCTGCCGTTCGGCCCGATCATGTCCTTCACAAAATAAGCGGTCTCGCTCATCATCGGCCCCCACCCGACCTCGTACCACCCGACCGATCCGTCTTCGAACACGATGTGAAGATGGCCGTAATTGTACATGGCCGGCGCGATCTCGCTGGTGAGCCGCGCCCCGACCGCGTGCACCGCGACAGGACGCGCGCGTGTCACCTGACACATGATGTCGACGTAGTGGACGCCGCAATCGACGATGGGCGAAGTCGACTGCATGAGCTTCTTATGAACCTCCCAGAAGGAGCCGGCCGACTGCTGGTTGAGATTCATGCGCATCACAAGAGGCTTTCCGAGCGTCCGGCCTATCTCGACGAAGCGCGACCATGAGGGATGGACGCGCAGAATATAGCCGATCAACAGCGCCTTTCCGGCCGTGCCCGCAGCGCCGACGACCCGCCTGGCGGCCTCCAGCGTGTCGGCCAGCGGCTTCTCACAGAAAACGTGTGCGCCTGCCGCGAAAGCCTGCAAGGCCATGACGGCGTGATGCTCGGTATAGGTGCAAATCGCGACGGCGTCGGGACGCAGGGTCGCGAGCGCCTCGTCGAACCTTTCGAACCGCGGCAGTCCGGGAAACTCGGCTTCGAGGTCATGGCGGTCGGCCGCGCGAGAGGTGCAAAGGCCAACGAGCTCAAACCCTTCGATGGCTCTGTAAGCGCGAGCGTGGCTGGTTCCCATGGTGCCGAGGCCAACCACCAGAACGCGGATGCTTTGCGCTGTCGAAGTCGATAGAGAAGACATGGCTGGATCGCGTCCCTCAGTCAAACAATGCCCGCCAGATCATTTGCGCCGGGAGCCGTCGGCGGTCGGCCGGCCCTCGATCCAGGTTTCGAGCACCCGCAGTTCGTCATCGAGATGCACGAGGCTCGCGAGATGGCCCGGCGCGATGCGGCCAAGCTCGTTGTCGCGCCGGAGAAAAGTCGCCGGAACCCGCGATGCCATCGCGAGCGCGTCGCCGAGATCGACCTCAACGACATTGACGACGTAACGCACTGCTTCGTCCATTGTCAGAACGGAGCCCGCGAGCGTTCCATCGTCGAGCCGCAGGCAGCCGTCTGCGCGGGTAACGCGGCGGCCCTGCAGATCGAAATGATCGACGCCGCCGGCCGCCGGCGGCATCGCGTCGGTGATCAGCATGAAACGGTCGCGCCGCTTGGCCGCGAGGGCGATGCGCAGGTTTGCCTCATGCACGTGGTGGCCGTCGGCAATAATGCCGACGAACGCGTCGGCGAGATCGAGCGCGGCGCCGACCATTCCCGGCTCGCGTCCGACCGACGGGCTCATCGCGTTGAACAGGTGCGTGAACGCGCGCGCCCCGGCCCGGATGGCGGCGCGCGCTTCCTCATAGCTCGCCTCTGAATGGCCAAGGGAGACGAGCACGCCGCGCCGCGCGAGTTCGGCGATGCTCTCCGCTCCGATACGATTGGGCGCGAGCGTCAGCATCACCGCGCCGCAATCTGCCTCGACGATTGTCTTGATCTCACCGGGCGCAATATCGCGGATGTATTTGCGTTCATGCGCGCCCCTGCGTCGCGGGTCTATGAAAGGCCCTTCCAGATGGAGGCCGAGTGTCGCAGGGGTCCGACGCCGCGCCTCGCGCGTCGCGGCGATGGCGGCGGTCATCACCTGCGGCGCATCGGTCACGAGCGTCGGTAGCAGGCCGACGGTCCCGTGTTTGCGATGCGCGGCGGCGATGCGGGCGATGGCCTCGGGTGTCGGGTCCTCGTTGAATAGGACGCCGCCGCCGCCGTTGACCTGCACGTCGATATATCCGGGTGCAAGCAGGCCGCCGGCAAGATCCCGAGCGGCGCCCTGAGGTCTCTCGGCGTAAGGGACGATTGCGGCGATGCGCTCGCCTTCGACAACGACCGCGTGGTCGAGGAGAAAAT
>Ga0137412_10002488_pt1 | contig 14603 bp, 9 predicted proteins | sample CZODoug2_1_16fun_FD_122160 | JGI IMG/M metagenome (GOLD analysis project Ga0137412, IMG submission 122160) | Vadose zone soil fungal communities from Angelo Coast Range Reserve, California, USA - CZODoug2_1_16fungal (Hybrid Assembly) | ecosystem: Environmental > Terrestrial > Soil > Vadose zone... | reverse complement strand
GCCGAACAGCGCGTTCGATCCGGCGTCAGTTCCGGTGACGGCGACGCCGAACCAGCCGACTACCGGAGCCAGGAAGGCGAACAGCGGCCCGGTCTGGGCTAGCCAGATACCCAGGGAGGCGATCTGGCCGGACAGGTTCATCACGTAGGACACCCCGAAGACCAGCAGCACCGTCACGATCGCCCAGCCGAACTGGCGCAGCGTCTGGCCGTAGGTGCGGACCGCCACCCATGGCGGGATCCGCAGCACGATCGCGGTGATGATGCCGGCAAACAGCAGCAGGGTCCCGGTGGCGGAGAGCCAGTTGAACTTGTAGGCCACCGCGACCGCTTTCCCGGCCGGGGACAGGACGTGCAGCCCCGGCCAGTTGAAGATGATCGTCGGGAGGTCCAGCGCGGTGCTGATCCCGGGCAGCTGAGCGAGGGTGAACAGCACAACGACGGCCGCGTAGGGTGCGAACGCCAGCACGACGTCCCGGCGGGTGTCCTCGGCGGGCTCGTCGTGCGTGGCGGGCTGACCGCTGTGGCCAGAGCCGCCGGAGCCCGGTCCCGGCCAGTGGTTGCCGGCGGTGTCTTGGCCGGCGGCGGCCAGGGCCGCGGCCGGGGTGATAGCTCGTTGCGGCCGCGGCCGCCATATTTTGGTCAGCAGGATGATCGCCGCCGCTGAGGCGAGCGAGGCAAAGATGTCGCACAGCTTGTAGTTGACGAAGTTGGAGAAGGCGAACTGGAAGACGCCGAAGGTGAACCCGCAAGCCAACGCGGCGGGCCAGACCGCGCGCACCCCTTTCCATCCGTCCACAATCCCCACCAGCGCCAACGGCACAAATAGCGCGAGGACGGCAACCTGTCGGCCGGTCATGGCCGCGAATTGTTCCGGCGGCATCTGGGTCACCTGGCCCAGGACAGTCATGGGGGTACCCAGACCGCCGTAGGCGACCGGAGCGGTGTTGGCGACCAACGCGATGGTGGCGGCCTTCAACGGGGCGAAGTCGAGCGCGATGAGCATCACCGCGCAGATTGCGATGGGCGAGCCACCCCCGGCCAGCGCCTCCAGAAGGGCGCCAAAGGAGAAAGCGATCATGACCGCCTGGATGCGCCGGTCGTCGCTGATGGTGGCGAACGCGCGGCGCAGGACCGCGAAGTGCCCGGTCTTGACGGTCAGGTTGTAGATCCAGATGGCGGTGACGGTGATCCACAGGATGTTGAGCAAGCCTTGGGCCGCCCCGAACACGCTGGCGTCCAAGATTTGACCGAACGGCATGTGGTAGCCGGCGACAGCGGCGGCGATAGCGATCACTAAGGCCGCCGCGCCGGCCCAGTGGGCGCGCCATTTGAGGCCGCCGAGGGTGATCAGCAGTGCGAGCAAGGGAAGTGCGGCGACGAGCGCGGAAACGGTCAGAGAACCGGTTGGGTTGACGTTCTGCGAGAACAAGGGCCCTCCCACGACATTGTGGTGGATTCACATATGTGAACAGGCGCCACGAGCGCGATTCATGGTCCCACCCAGCGCCGATCACACGGAAGAGTGAAGCTGCGGGCGGTGGTAGGCGAGGGCGCAGCTGATCACCCAGTGGACTTGGCGCATCGTGGGGTCGGCGTAAAAGTTCTCGAGCAAGCGAGGATCGATCTTGGGGATTGACGCGCGGGTGCCCTGGTAGCGCTCGCTGTGCCACCAGGCCTCGACCTCGGCCTGGTCCGGGAAGCGCAGCACCGGGTCGGTGGCGTCCAGCTCGCCCTCCGCGACGGTGTACTTCGGGCTGACCGCCAGCGGCTCGAAGCGGTGGTCGTCGACGAGGTTGGCCCGGGTCCTGCGCGGTATGTTGTTCGGCGACGTCGGGCGGTGTGGGTGGGGACACAGACCAGGTTCATCGGGCGAGCGGGAGAGCTTGCCGCACTTGATCACGCACTCGCCACGACGCGGTCGGGCCACGCGGCGTTCGTGTTGGTCGGTGGCGAGCCGGGCATGGGCAAGACCCGGCTGCTGGGGGAGTTCGAACGGGTCGCGCGGTCGCGCGGCTGGGCCGTCGCGAACGTGCGGGTGTCGCCCACCGATGGCGCGCCGGCGTTCTGGCCATGGCGGCAGGTAGTCCGGCAATGGGTGGAGGCCGCGGACAGTCCTCGGCTGCGCGCGGCGATCGCTGAGCACGGCGCGCAGCTGACCCGGATCGTGCCGGAGCTCGGCGGCACCGATTCGCCGATCCGGGTGGATGCCGAGGAACGGTTCACGGCGTTCAGCCGCTTCGGCAGGCTGCTCGCCGATGCTGCCGGGCAGGGCATGGTGCTACTGCTCGACGACCTGCACTGGGCTGACTCGGACTCGCTGTCGCTGCTCGCGAGCGTTGTCGATCAGGTCCGGGACAGCCGGCTGCTGGTCGTTGGAGCCTTCCGGGCGCGTGAGTTGGCCGAGCACCCGTCCGGATCCGAGCTGCGTAGGCTCGTCGGATGCCACCCGAGCGGGACATCGATCACCCTCGGTGGCTTCACGAACGCCGAGGTCGACGTCGATCTGCATGCGCTACTGGGGCAACGGCAATCGCCATCGGTGGTTGCCGCGGTCGCGGAACGTACCCGGGGCAACCCGCTGTTCATCCGCGAGATCGGCCGCCTGCTCGAGGCTGGGCTGCCACCCGACGCCCACCTGCCTGACGTCATCCGTGAGGTGATCGGACAACATCTCGACGGGCTCCCGCCGAGTTGCCGGAACGCGCTGGCGTCTGCCGCCGTAGCGGGGCCCGACATCGATCCCCGCATGCTGACCACATTCACGGGCAACGGCGCCGGCATCGATTCCGGCATTGCCGAGATCGTCGCCCTGCTCGATACCGCCGTGCGGGCGGGAGTGGTCGTGGCTCAGGCCGATGGCCGGTTCGCCTTCGTCCACGACCTGTTCCGGGAAACGCTGCTGCACGAGCTGTCGATCACCGACCGGGCTCGGGCACATCTGCGGGTCGCGACAGCGCTCGAGGCCGCGGCCACGCCGCGGTTGGCCGAGATCGCGCGGCACCGGTTGGCTTCGTTGCCCTTCGGGGATCCCGGCACGGCCAGTAGCGCGGCCCATGCTGCCGGCCGGGACGCGGTGGCTCATTTCGCGTTCGAGAACGCGCGTGATCTCTTCGATCGCGCGATCGCGGTCGCGCCCGATGAGCTCGCGCCGGCCCGACGGTGTGAGATGTTGATCGACTCGGGCACCACCCGGTTCATGGTCGGCGAGATCGAGGGTGCCGTCGATCGCTGCATCGCGGCCGCCGAGCTCGCGGAACAGACAGGCGACGCGGAATGGCTGGGGCGGGCCTGCCTCGCGCTCCCCGAGTACCCCAACCCGCGGTGGACGGTGCGGGTCGCCACCTGGGGTGAGCAGGCACTCGCCGGCCTCCCCGCCGGCGACAGCTCGATGCGCGCCCAGCTGCTCGCCGAACAGTCGATCACGCTGGTGTTCGTCGACCGGTCGGATCAGCAGGAGACGATCAGTCGTGCCGCACTGGGCATGGCACGACGGGTCGGCGACGGCGCCGCGTTGCGCTACGCGCTGCGGGCTCGCCAGCTCGCCTGCTCCGATCCGCCCGGTCACGCCGAACGGCTCGTCCTCGGTGCCGAGATGCTCGCGAACGCCCGCCGGGTCGGTGATCTCGAAGCGATATTTTGGGGTCACATGTGGCGGTTCGACGCGCTCGTCCAGGCCGGGCACATCGATCCCGCGATCGCCGAGCTCGACCAGGTCGAACCCGTCGTCTCCGCAACGGGGCGGCCGGTCCAGCACTGGCACCTGCGCCGCGGCCGGACCGCCGTCGCGATCGGGCGGGGCGAGTTCTCGACCGCCCGAGAGCTGGCTGGGGCTCCACCTGGCAAGGCGACCGCGCTGGCCCCGGTGCCGGGACGCGCGCACTACTGGACGGACCTCCAGATCGCTCGGCTCACCGGCGACAACAGCGACCTGCCGGCTGACCCGCCGCCGATGCAAACCGTAAATCCGATCGGACATCTCGGCCAGTTCCTCAACCTCGCCCCGTGGCATCTCGCGTTCGGCCGCGAGGCCGAAGCGGCGGCCCTGCTCAAGGCACTGCCCGACGTCGGCAGCCCGCGCATCCCTCGGTTCGTCGCCATGCTGATCGACGCGGCCCGATGCACGGTCGCCGCCGCAATCGGCGAGCTCGCCAGCGCCGCCACCGCCTATGACGCCCTGCTGCGCCACGCCGACCTGCACGTCACCAACGGCGCCGGGGTGGCCTTCACCCTGGGCTCGGCCCACCTGCCACTCGGGCTCGCCGCCGCCGCCCTCGGCCGCACGGACAGTGCAGTTGCCCACCTGCGCGCGGCTGTCGCGGCCAACGAACGGGCCGGCCTGCCACCATTCGCGGCCGAAGCCCACTACCACCTCGCCGCGACACTCGATTCCCTCGGCGGTCCCGACGATCAACGGGAGGCGCGCCAGGAGGCTCGGCACGCGGTGGCGATCGCTGACCGGCTCGGGATGGCGCCCTTGCACGCGAAGGCCGTCGACCTGGCCGAACGGCTCTTCGGACGCGGCCCGGCTGCCCTCACTCCGCGACAGCGCGAGATCGCCCAGCTCGTGGCCCGAGGCCGCAGCAACCGACAGATCGCCGCCGAACTGCACATCTCTGAGCGCACCGCGGAGAACCACCTCCGCAACATCATGATCACCCTCGGAGTCCGCAACCGAGTTCAGGTCGCCAACTGGGTCACCGGGGTCTCGGCCGATTAGGCCGTGTCAGCTCCGCTCTGACGATCTTGTTGCTGGCTTGAGTGGAAGCACTCATGTGCATGAGTGGCCCCTCGGCCAACAATCCCCGAGTAGTCCCGGTGGCTGTACGACCCTACGAATGGACAATGCGATCTCTCGCCGCGGGCGCCGAGTGGGGACCGCATCGGCAGAGTCCAGAGGAGCAGAAGGAGTTCGACATGCCCGTGGCAGAGGCCGAGGTCGAGGTACTGATCGTCGGTGGTGGGCCGATCGGGCTCACTGCCCGAGCGCTCCTGGAACGCTGGGGCGTGCGGACAATGCTGGTCGAGAAGTACGCCGAGCTGTCCCCCTTTCCCCGGTCCCGGCTGGTCAACGTGCGCTCTATGGAGATCTTTCGCCAGCTCGGGCTCGCCGCCGACATCACGGCTCGCGCGTTCGCGCCGGAATATGGCCGGGTCCGCTTCCGCGACACCCTGCTCGACCGCGACTTCGCTACGGCAGCAATGGTTGGGGTCAACGCGCCGATACCGGAAAGCCCGGTGATCGGCGTGGTCACCTCGCAGGATCGATTGGAGCCCAGCCTGCTCGCCGCGGCAGGGGCGCAGCCGCGGTTCGGGGTCGAGCTCGTCGACCTGGCCGAAGAAGCCGACTGTGTCGTGGCCTCACTCGTCGACCGCCAACGCGGTGCGGAGACGCGCGTCCGTGCCCGTTATGTAGTCGCTGCCGACGGCGCGAACTCCACTGTCCGGCAACGGCTGGGAATCAACACCACTGGCCCTGGAACGTTGGGGAACATCACCACTGTCGTGTTCGACGCGAACCTCAACCGCTGGTCCGCCGACCAGCCTGCCGGGGTCTACTTCACCGCGCACGGATTCATCGCGCCGCTCTACCCGGAAGGAGGCTGGTTCTGGGCCGGTTCCACACCCGAAGACGCTGCGCATACCGAATGGTCCGACCTCATCTCGCGCGCCCTCGGCCCCAGCGCCGAGGTACAAGTGGACGTGCTGCGGGTGCAGCACTGGGTGATCAACGCGTTCGTCGCCGAACGATTCGGCCACGGCCGGATCCTGCTGGCCGGCGATGCCGTGCACGCGGTCCCCGGCGCCGGCGGCCTGGGCATGAACACCGGCGTCGCCGATGTGCACAACCTGTGCTGGAAACTAGCGGGTGTTCTCCACGGGTGGGCCGGACCCGACCTGTTGGACACCTACGAGACGGAACGACAACCCGTCGCCCACCGGACTCTCCGCCAAGCGGTAGCCAACAGCCAACTCATGCGGCAGGCACAAATCAGGCGCCTCGAGCAGCTGCAGAACGGCGAAGCAACGCCGGCCCAGGTCGAACTGCCCTGGTCGGAGCAGTACTTCGCCCAGCTCGGTCTCGTGCTCGGCGCCAGCTACCACTCCGACGCCGCCCTCACCGACAACAGCACCGCACCCGAGCAATCTGACACCGGCACGGACTATGTCCCGACCGCGGAGCCGGGCCACCGCATGCCGCACGCCTGGCTCACCCACGGCCGCTCCACGCTCGACGCCCTCGGCGAATGGTTCACCCTGTTCACGCCGGACCCCGCCCTCTGGGAGCAACGAGCCACCGCACCATGGCCGCTGCGCATCGAGACCCTTCCCGACGAGCACACCGACCTGTTCAGACTCGGCCCGCACGGAGCGCTACTCGCCCGGCCGGACGGCTACATCGGCGCCCACTGGCCCGACCGCCCACCCAGCGACTCCGCCCTGCACCGTGCCCTCACCATGATCACCCGCTCGGCTCCCTGGGACGCGGGCGGTGCGCGGGCCGGCGGGATCATCGGGGCTGGACCGGTGGCGATCCGGCAGTAGGCCACGATTACTTTGCCTCGACCTCGATGACGACTTTGCCGACCGCGTGGCCCTTCTCGACGAGGCTTGAGTGCTTCCCCAGCCTTATCGAGCGGGAAGACAACCGTGACGTGTGGTTTCCCTTCATCACTGCTCCAGGCCGTACGCAAATGGCCAGGTCACCGCTGCTGGCCGACTTTTGGCACCCCACAGGGCCATCGGGTCTATCATCGACGTTTTCGCGTTGGAAGCGACGCGGCAGGGAGAGCTGGCTGGCCGCGCAGCCGGGCAGCGCGACTAGACGCGGTAAGGGACCTGTTGCTGCCCGGCAGTTGCACGAACGCCCCAGTCGGGGTGGAGAGGTTCGCGGTACAGACCCGTGACCCCGAGCTGGTACCTGAGCTGATCAGCGAGATCTACGGCGTTCACCGCGCACAGCTCGGCGGTAGTCGTAAGCGGTTCCGGGCCTCCCTCAGCTCAGTGGCGGTGGGATCGATCGCCAGCGATGTCATGACGTGTTCGATGAGGCGTCAATCCGAGTCACGCGTTGCGCATCTGACCCGAACTGTCGGTGGGCCAGGCCGCGCGACGATCGCAAAGGAGCCACCTAGCGATGACGAGACCGGTATCCGCTGCGGCGGCGCCGCCGGGACGGATCGAGTTCAGCACGACCGACCCAGACCGCGCGATCGACTACCTCACCAACGCCTACGGACCGAGTTTGCGGGTCACCGGTGCTCGAGACGGATACCTGTATCAGCATTCCCGCGCTGACGGTGGCTTGTTCGCCCTGGACGACGTGCGGTTGCCCCTCGACATGGGCATCCGGCAGGAGCCGCTGGAGTCCCTGATCATCGTTAAGATCGACGCCGGCAGGATGGAACGTGAGTGTGGCGGCGTGAACGAACGTTTTCTTACCGGCGATGTCTTCGTGGACGCCGAGCCCAGCCGGCCCGCCACCGTCCGCGCGCTTGGCGCCGAAGCGAAGGTCGCGGTGCTCGACCTGGCAGTACTCGCCCAGGTCGCCGCCGCATCGCCGACCCGGGTCGCTGGCCCGATCCGGTGGACGAGCTCGCGGCCCAGGTCGGCCTTGGCTGCCCTGCAGTGGCAGCGCACGGTCACCTTCCTGCGCGAGGTGCTCGCCAACACCGAGACCACAGTACCGCCACTGATCAGGGGAAACGCCGGCCGGTTGTTGGCCGCGACCGTTCTGGACACCTTCCCCAACACCGCCATCCTCGACCCGACCGCGCAGGATCGGCGCGACGCCACCAGTACCACCGTTCGACGCGCTATCGCGTTCATTGAACAGCGCCCGCACGCCGACATCAGCGTCGCCGACATCGCCGCGTCCGCGAATGTCAGCATCCGAGCCGTGCAATTCGCCTTCCGTCGCCAACTCAACACCACACCGATGGCCTATCTACGTACGGTGCGTCTGGACCGTGCCCATCACGACCTGTTGGCCACCGACCCCAGCCACGGCGACACGGTCACCGGTATCGCCGCCCGCTGGGGCTTCTACAGCAACAGCCGCTTCGCCGTGACATACCGCCGCGCCTACGGTGTGACCCCCAGCCACACACTGAACAACAGCTAATCGAGCACGGGTACGTAACTGGTGCCGTCACGAATGGCCGCACCATAGGGCTCTGCTGGATTCATGCACGCTTCCCTATGACGCCTCATCTGCCCGGTGACGGGGGGCGTTCGTCCTGCCGAATGGCCCGCAGCGACGTCCGGCCACCGCCACCGATTCCGTCTCGGTGATCGTGACTGGCCACGTGCTGGTGAGGCCGGGCCGCGGCCGGGCACCCTGAGGGCTTGTGGGGGCCCCTCGCCGGCAGCGGCCCGGTGACTCTGCGCGGGATGTGCGCGACATCGTCGGGCTGGCTGTCGGCGCCATCAGGCGATCCTCCAACGGTCACCGGCTTCGTCAGCAATGCGTGCGGCACGGTGAGCGACACGTGCGGGTGTGCACGGCCACCGCACCGGCCGCCCGTCCTGGCTGCACCACTCGCAGCAGTTGTCAGATTGCCGCAGACTGTGCAGCGCAAGCGTGCGCATGGCCGCACCGGGCTCGTCCGCCATCAGCCGGGCGACCTGGTCGAACATGCTCGACCGATTAGAGAGGAGAGGGTTCACGCTGTCAGCAGGAATCCGGTACGAGTTGCCGATCCGCACATGCTTGAGCTCACCGGACTGAACCAGCCGATAAATCGTCATCTTCGACACCCGGAATATCGCGGCCACCTCCGACACGCTTAACAGCTCTGCCTGTACCGGGAGCCGGGATTCAGGGAACTGTTCGGCGGGGCTCATGCGATGAGACCTCCTCAGGTCTGGAATTCGCTAGGTTTCCGGACAGTGAAGCCGGACGATCGCCCTGATCGCCGGGGTGGCGCGAGTGCGGTATGACGACAGCCGGGGGTCCGCCATTAGCGTTCGCGCCGAGTCGTGTTTGGTCACAACCCATGCTTCGCGACCGTCGTAGAGATTTATTTCTGCAGTTAATCTGACTTGTCCGGTGGACCGGCGTACTCCTCGGGCAGCCGGGGGGCAGGTACGGTCATTCGGGAAGGCGCGGGGCGCTGTCGGTCTGGGGCTTCGCAACAGTCTTGGTCATCGGGCCCCCTCGAATCTCCAGCCCTTTAAGAAATAGTCCGTTTGATATTTGACCGGTTGGGTGTTTCACAGTGAGCCGGGCCGGTGACCGGCCCCCTGCGCCGTCCGTCAGTCGGCCTTATTGATGAACGAGACGGCGACGTCGAGGCAGTGTGCGGTGCTTGGGATTTCAAAGTGGTTAGCGCCGTCGATGGTGACGCGCTCCCCATGCGGAATCGTCCGAGAAACCAGCTCTGACTGCCCAGTCTCGTCGGCACTGCCGTCGATGACGAGAGCCATGGCCTTGATCGAGCTCAAACCTTCGGCGGTGACAAATCGCTTGCTCGATGCAAGGTAACCCGCAACCCCTTCTGGATCATTGTCGGCGTCCGCGATCACCGTGCGGAGCAGCGTCACCATGGGATTGTCGGCGGTCTCCGCCGGCGAACGCAGAGCGGCGATGAGGGGCCGGTTCATGGCTTCGGTGTGCATATCGCCCGTCAGCAAGAGGTCGGCAGCACCGAGAACAGCGATCCGAGCAAACAACGTCGGCTGTTCGCTGGCGGCGAGCAGCAGAGCCCATGCGCCGGCCGAAAAGCCGATCCCATCAACTGAGCCGTGCTTGACCGCCTCGTCGAGGACGAGATCGGCCGCATCGCGCCCCACGGCGTCTTTGGACGCTCCGTGGCCGGGAAGGTCTACGCCGATCACGGTCCGGCCTGCTGCTTCCAACTTGGCGACCCAGCCGTGCCGTCGCCACTGCGCATCAAAGTTCGATCCGATGCCATTGATGAGAATGACCGGACGTTCCTGCGATGTGTTGTGTGAACTCGTACCGCTCAATTTCTTTGCCTCCTTAGCGAACACGGAAGATAGGAAGCGCGAAAGCGCCGGTAGCGCCAGGACTGACACGACGAGTCTTTCCTCGCCGACGCGCTCGTCAGTCGCCTCTGCGCCGCTCAGGTCTGCGTGCTGTCTCGTCCGGAGGCGCTTATCGGACAAGACCTGGCATCAACGTACACAGCAAGATGTTCTGCGTCAAGAATACTTTGCTGAGCCGATCGCGGTGCATCCGACGTGGGGCACATTTGACTACGCGGCGGAACTCGACCTGCAGAAACTCCGCGTCGCGGGCTGATCCGGCCATGACCGCCGTCGCACGTTTGAGCCATGCAGCGGACCGGCGCAAGCACAGTTTGGTCCCTACGGCCGAACTCAGTCATCGCCCTCGGCACTCGACCGGGTGGCCCTAGTGAGGTCGAGGCGAGCCTCACCGCCCCTTCGGACGAGGACATGCATCAGGGTCCAGGTGGCGCGAGCCCGCGGTCCTGTGCAGGATCTCACTCAGAGTGATCACAGGTCAGCGTCACGCCATTAGCGCGAAGGCGCCGCCCGCCCGCGGTTAGCTCGATGTGGCGATCTCCAGATCACGGCGAGACCTGTGGTTGCCTTGTACGCAGCATGATATAAGGTCTGCCACCAATCGAAAAACGCCCATTTCTTGTCGTGTTGGGTTCCTGGCCGCTGCATCGCACCGATTGCACCGTGCACCTGTGGACCTGCATGCGGTCGCCCGCCCTGCCGGTGACGTGTGTCGATCGAACAACGGATCGCGAATTGCACTTGCTGTGACTGCTTACTTCCGCATGCGGCGGGTGAACTCGGGAGCGTCGGCGAACTCGCCGAAGGTGTAATGGTGGAGCGCGCTGAGGAACACCTCCCGTTGTGTTGGATCGAGGACCTCAAGAAGATCCTGCTCGACCCTGTCTGCCACAGCGGTCGCACGCTGGCAGACCTTGCGGCCCTGAGAGGTGAGCGTCGGCTTGCGGACCCTCCGGTCCCGCGGATCCGGAGCTCGGACAACCAGACCTTTGGTCTCCAGGGTGTCCAGGGTGGCCGTGATGACAGACTTATCGATCTTGACGAGCGCGGACAGGTCGAGCTGGGTCATCGGTGACGACGTCAGCGCGACCAGCACGTAGTACTCTTTGAGGGTTACGCCCATCGCCTCAAGAGCGGCGGACTTGCGCTGACCAAACCCGAGCCACGTGCGATTCAACAACCAATTGACATCGCCGTGCAGCGGATGCTTGGTGCCTTCCATCCGACCATGATACCGGATTCCCAACGCGGTTGGGGTGTGCCAAGAAGTTCTTCGACTCGTCCCATTGTTGGATAACCGACGCCATGGCGCGCACTGGAGGTGGCGTCCGCTGGCCATCCCAGACGCTGAGTTGTGATCACCTCGAGCTGTTGCATTTGCCCGGATGGGGTGTGGGCTCGGCCACCGCCCACGGGTAGTCTGTGCCCTTCTGCCGCTACTGTCACCGCGCCCTCACACAGCCTCCCACCCTCACGGTCTCGGTGCTCTGCCGGGACTGTCGCGCGTGGCGGATTGAGGAGGAGCTCCGGGCCGCCAAGGGGTTCGCCTGGCTAGCGCGGACAGGTGGCTGCTGGCGCTTCTAGCACGGGTGGAGCCTGATGAGGACGGTCCGATCTAGCCCGCCGGCCGAAGTCTCCAGCGGTGGACCAACACCGCCGTGAGTAGGGAATCAGGGGGAGTTCGCCGTCCCGCTGACCAGTCCGCGAACCGCTCAAGTAACTCCAGATGTGTGTCCATCAGCCCAGGCTCAGAGACCCCGCCGGCAGCTCGGCGCCGGTGCCGGCATCGCAACGCGATCGCGGCGCCCGATGATCGTATGGCGCTCCCGGAGCACGGACAACGTTAGCGACGCAGCTCTGAGTCAGGCCGCACCAGACTCATCTTGACAGAGAACGTCTTGTTCTATACCTTCTGTCAAAGGCCTGGCGAGCGACCTAACCGGGGGACCGGGGGAAGGCATTCCCGATAGCGGGTTCGCCAGCCCGACATGAGTCGAACGACGGGGCGAATCGGTGCCTTCGAGCGAATCAGTGCTGAGAGATAACCTGCGCGAGCCCGCGGGAAGAGCAAACCTCGCCGCGCCAGTCCTAGCTCTACAGCCGCTAGTTCGCGGCTACTGGATCTTGATCGTGCAGGACAGTATGCAATTCCTGTCCCTTTTGTCGAACGCCTCAAAAAACTATGTCGAGCGCCGATTTCCTGAGTTGCGGGCGCGTTCGATCCGCGCCGGATCGCTGTCACCGACCTCACGCCGCTGTGACGAGGAGATGTTGAAATGAGCGACAATCCTGAAGTGCTGATCATTGGCGGGGGTCCCGTCGGCTTGAGTGCCGCGCTGGCCCTCGGTCGCGCGGGCATCACGTGTTTGGTGCTGGAACGGCGTACTGAGTTTTCCAGATACCCCAAGGCCAACGGAGTGCATGCACGGACGATGGAGATCTTCCGGGAATGGGGGGTCGCCAAACCGATTAAGGCACTGACCGCTGGCATGCCCGACGAGATCACGATCGCCTGGATGACTCGCTTGAACGGTATCGAGCTCGGACAACTCGTCCTCGGCGAGACCGACGAGGTTTCCCGCGTCTTCGATGGGCAATCGCCGGAACAAATGTCGACAGTAGGACAGCACATGTTCGAGCCAGTGCTCGCCAAAGTTGCCGGCGACTTGGACAGCGTGACTATCAAACTTGGCTGCGAGGTTATCGATTTTACGCCCGGCGAGGCGTCGGTCACTGCGACCTACACTGATCAAACCGGTGCGCGATGTACCGTCGTCGCGCAGTACGTGATCGGGGCGGACGGGATACGCAGTATCGCACGTCGCACTCTGGGTATCGGCGAGCATGGCGAGGCGTCGCTGGGAACAGCGATCAACGTTCAGTTCGAAGCGGACCTGGAGCCACTCCTTGGTGGCCGTCGTTCCCCCATCATCTGGATTATCAACGCCGACACGCAGGGAGCGTTCATTCGTGACAGTCCCACTCGGTGGCGTTACAATTTCGAGATCCCGCCCGGCGCTGACCTCGACACGGTGACTCAAGATCGTTGTGAGAGGGAAGTCGCCGACGCGATCGGTGAGGCCGTGCCGCTCAAAATTCACCGCATTTGGTCTTGGGGTCACGATCACGCTGTCACGGACAGGTGGCACGAGGGGCGAATCTATTTGGCAGGAGACGCCGCTCATCATTTCCCGCCGCATGGTGGCTTCGGGATGAACAGCGGAATACAGGATGTGCACAATCTGGTCTGGAAACTGATTGCAAAGTTGCGTTGGGGGGCCGGAGACGGACTGCTCGAGTCGTACGAGGTCGAGCGGATCCCGGTTGCGGAGTTCAATGGTGAGAAGATGATGGAGAACACGCGACAGATGGAAAAGACAGGTTTCCTGTCTCAGGACAAGAGTCTTCTTTCGGTAATCGAGACCGACGCGGGAGAACACGTGCGCCGCGCGATCGCCGAAGGTATTCCGGCGCAACGAGACCAGCTGGCCTCACATGGCCAGCAATTCGGATACCAATACACCAGGGGAGCGATTGTTCCCGACGGAACCGAGATGGTCGTGTCGGGCGTTGCTGAGTATCGGCCGACTGCTCGGCCGGGTGCGCGAGCACCGCATTCCTGGGTGCGTTTTCGCGGCGAGCGGATTTCGACGATCGACGTCTACGACGGTGGGTTCGTCCTCCTTGCCGGGCCAGACAACGCCGGCTGGGTGACGGCAGCAGACCAGGTTCGTGCCGAACTGGCCGTCCCTGTGAAGGTGTTCGGTTTGGGTACTGACCTCGCGCCAGTCGATGAGCTCATCGACGATCTCTTGAAGCGCTATGGGCTGGATCCATCTGGCGCATTACTCATCCGGCCGGACGGATTCGTCGGCTTCCGCTCAACCAACCGGGCTGACGACGAGCAGAAGGCGTTGAGCGGCGCACTGCGTCAAATCCTGGACCTTGCTAGCGCTGAACCGGGGGAAGCTGTAACCCCCTGATCCGAATCTTCTTGGTCACTCGGTTGCGACCGCCGATAGGAATGCGGGTGGCGTCATGCGCGCGGTACGAATTGACAAAGTAGGCGGCCCGGAGGTCCTTGCCCTGTGGAGCTGTCATACCCGGTGCCGGACCCAGGTGAGGTTCTCATGCGGAGGAGCGTGTCATGAACAATTTCGGTACGTCTAAAGAACCACTGATCCGAAATGAGGTGGTGCGGCTCCGTGAAATGTCCGCAGGCTGCTTCGTGGTAGTGATCGACAATCCACCATTCAACTTGGTTGATTCGCACGTGTTCGCCGGGTTACAGTCAGTAAAGTCATTCGCAGAGGACCCGGCGAATGACGTTCGGGTGCTCGTCTTCGAGAGCGCGAACCCGGAGTTCTTCATCAACCACGTGGGTCTCGTGATCTCCGATCAGGCGGGATCGGACGGCGATGTGTCCGAACCTATGGAGATCCTCCAGGGATGGCCTGCCTTCAGTCACTGGCTCAGCTCCAGCCCCGTGGTCACCATCGTTACCCTGCGCGGACGGGCTTGGGGATTTGGCTGCGAGTTCGCCGCGAGTGCCGACATGCGGTTCGCAAGCAAGGAGAATACTCGGCTCTGCCT
>Ga0137412_10002487_pt1 | contig 14606 bp, 11 predicted proteins | sample CZODoug2_1_16fun_FD_122160 | JGI IMG/M metagenome (GOLD analysis project Ga0137412, IMG submission 122160) | Vadose zone soil fungal communities from Angelo Coast Range Reserve, California, USA - CZODoug2_1_16fungal (Hybrid Assembly) | ecosystem: Environmental > Terrestrial > Soil > Vadose zone... | reverse complement strand
AACGAAAAAGATGAAGCTCTCCCCCGCAATCTCGTCTCTGTTCTTTCTTGCTGCGCTATCAGTCCTTGCGCAAAACGAGAACCGTCTCCAGCGCGATTTCCGCGTGGAAGGCGAAGCGCTGCAGGCCTGCAAGAAGTTTGATTTTGGCAGCCTCACTGACTGCGGCCAGACCCTCGTCATGGGACAGCCCATGCACATCGCCGTAGGCGGTCTCGCACCGCAGAGCGGCATCGGCGCCGGTCTCGCCTTCGTCGAGCACAAGAACTTCGCCAACGAGTGGAGAACCACCTATGACATCGACGGCCAGGCCACCGGCAACGGCTCCTGGCGCGTCGGCGGATACATGAAGGCCTACCGCCTGCCCGCAGGAACGCAATACAGCGTGGCGCCGCTGTTCAACTTCTACTCGCAGAGCATCTCGCTCAACCGCGTCGATTTCTACGGCCTCGGCCCGAACACCACCCCGCTCACCCACACTACATACGGCTTCTCGGAAAACATCACCGGAGCCAGCGCGGCCATTCCCTTCACGGGATCGTGGAGCGGCACCAGACTCGCCATCGTCGCCGAGCTCAACGGACGGTTCCCCTCAGTCCGCCCCGGAACCACCTCTTCCATTCCATCCATCGGATCGCTGTTCAACGAAGCATCCGCTCCCGGCCTGACGCACCAGGTCTCCTACCTTCAGGCCTCCGAGGGTCTCCGCTTCAGTCCGGGGTTGTTCAAGGATCGCCTGCGCCTCAACTACCTGCTCCAGCTTCAGGAATATGTCGCGCCCGGCAACAGCCAGTACTCCTTCCGCCGCTGGAACGGCGACTTCAGCCACGAGATCCCGCTGTACAGCCTCTTCCCGAAGAGCCTGGCACAGAAGTACTACCAGAATCGCGCGGGCGCGCTGCAGTATCACGGCCCCAACGACTGCACCGCGAGCAACGCAGAGCGCAACATCTCGCTGCAGCACGCCGCAGCCGCCAAACCAAATCCCGCTGTTCCCTGCCCCATCATCTCCACCACCGAGAAGCTCGAAGGATCCATCACCCTGCGCGCCTTCCTCTCCGAGTCCTTCGCCGGCCGCGGCAGTCGGGTGCCGTTCTATCTGTCGCCTACCATCGGCGGCTCCGACATCAACGGCACACCGATGCTCGCCAGCTATCCCGACTATCGCTTCCGCGGACCCGACCTGCTGCTGTTTCGCGCCACCCTGGAACACTCAGTAGGGAAACTGCCCATAGGAGCGATCTTCTCCGTTGACGAGGCAAAGATCGGTCTGCGTCGCGGCGACGTCAGCCTCGACCACCTCCGCCACACCTTCAACGTCGGCCTAACCGTCCATGCCGGCGGACTGCCGGTCATCTACTTCCTCTTCGCCTGGGGCGGCAACGAAGGCCACCACACCACCGCCACCATCAGCCCCACCCTCCTCGGAGGCTCCTCCAGACCGTCGCTCTTCTAGCATCCTGAATCTTCTAGTGTCCTGAATCTGAAACTTACCGCATAGGGTATGTCATCCCGACCGAAGCGCAGCGGAGTGCAGCGCCCTGAGCAAAGTCGAATGGGAATCTGCTGTTTTGTCGGTAAGAATATACTTGACCCACCGAGAGCCAATTATGAGAACGCACAAAGCCGAGAGTATGTCTGTCTTCTTCGCGACCACATCGATTGCGTGCTTCACGTACTCCGTGCTCGCGCTGCTTCTTTTGCATGTACTTCGGCCCGACTATGCGCCGGCCCACCACATGATCAGCGACTACGCCGTCGGCCGCTACGGCTGGGTCATGACGACCTTTTTCTTGGCAATGAGCTGCGGCTGCCTGATGCTGCTGCTAGGACTGGTTCGCAGCGGCCCTAATTTGGTCGCCGCTCGTATCGGCACATTGCTGTTGGGAGTCGCGTCGATCGGCCTGGTGGTTTCGGCAATCTTCCCGACGGACGTGCAGCCGCCATCGACCCACTCGGGCAAGATCCATGACATGAGCTTCCTCGTGAACATCGGAAGCATCCTCCTTGCAATCGTGCTCCTGTCCGTTAGCTTCGGGAGTCAACCACGTTGGCGCCCCTACCGGCGTATCGCCTTGACACTAGCTGGACTGTTCGTGCTCGCTGTCATTCTCCAGTTCCTCACGCTTCACCGGGGGGCGCCCTACGGTCTCACGAATCGGCTAGTTGTCACGGTGCTTTTCGCGTGGCTGCTCGCAACCTCGATCCGATTGCGTGCGGTGGCGCGTGCCTGAGTGTGTTGGGCGGAGCCGTTCCGAGGCTAAACATCGAAACTTTGAAGGGGGTGAGTCAAGTATCTTGTCGCCGGAATTTTAGACCTGCCACCCTAACAAGCCCTGACTGCCACACAATCCTTGAGCGAGTCTTACGAAGATTCCAGGCGCGACCCCGGTAAGTCCCGAATCCCAAAAATATTTTTCTAAAATTGGCATGTTTTTAGCGCCCGGAAACGACCATGCAACGCACCACGTTTTACCACGCAATCCACCACAACATCACCACAAAAACACCACGGCTGCACACCAGTTTTCCCAAAACCACCCTTAAAAACACCAGCAAACCGGCGTTATAAGCCCGCGCCGCCACACCCAAAATTTTTCTGAAATCAAACGAAATTTTTCTGCAATCTAAGCAGGATTCTTTGAAGGATTCCGCATCCCCAGAATATGGAAGTCCTTCAGCCCCGCCTTCAACACATACACCAGCCGATTGTTTCCATTGGGATCGGTCGGCCTCAGGAAGAAGCCCGTCTCCAGCACAAAGTCCTTTGTATTGCTGATGATTCCCTCAATCATCTCGCCATCGTAAAAATACACGCGCACCCACAAACCCGGAACAATCGGCGCATGTTCATGAAAATGAAGAGCTCGATGACGTAGATCCCCGTCGAAGGTCTTGACGAAAAAGACCGCCTTCGCGTCCTTGGTGGACACATCCTCCACGGCCTCGGAATCCAGCAGTTTCAGCCGAATCGAATCAAGCGGATACACCGGATCGTTGCGCAGCAGCTGATCAATTGACCCCAGCTCGCTCGGCTCCGCCAGCCCCCTGACGGCATGGTTCTCATACCGGATAACCACGCGATAACTATCTAATTGTTCTTTGTCGCCCCGCTCGGACACTACGACGCGTGGTTCCGCGGCGACAGGTCGTATTGCTTGATCTTGTACAGGAGCGCCTTGTAGCTGATTTGCAGATCGTTTGCCGCGGCCTTCCTGTTCCATCCAACACCCTCCAACACCTGTGCAATTGCCGTCGACTCCGCATCACCCTTGAGGTTGCGTACCATCGCTTTCAGCCCGGCGCCGCTCGGCGTCTCCTGGGCCGCTGTAGCCGCCGCGCCCTGATACGCGGTGGAAGGAGAAAGCTCCTCGACGATCGACTTCTCATCTCCAAGCACCAGGTAACGGTTGATGACATTCTCCAGCTCACGCAGATTGCCCGGCCACGAGTGCTGGTCCAGCACGTTCAGTAGATTCGCCGAAAACGACAGCGGATCGCGTCCATAGCGCTTGGCTCCCTTGCGCATGAAGTACTCCGATAGTACCGGAATCTCCTCACGGCGCTCCCGCAGCGGCGGAATGCTCAGAGTAAAGCCGTTAAGACGATAATACAAATCCTCGCGGAAGCTCTTGTTCGCCATCGCCTCTTTCATGTTGATGTTGGTCGCGGCAATCACACGGACATCGACCTTCATCGGCGACCGGCTGCCCAGGCGAGAGAATGTTCCATCCTGCAACACCTGCAGCAACTTGGCTTGCAGCATGGCTGGCATCTCGCCGATCTCATCGAGAAAGATTGTTCCACCTGTGCAAACTTCGAACTTGCCCGGCTTGGTCTTCACAGCGCCGGTGAAAGCGCCCTGTTCATAACCAAACAGTTCGCTCTCCAGCAGATCGGCTGGCACCGCCGCGCAGTTGACCTTCAGAAAGATGTTCTGGCTGCGGGCGGACATCTTGTGGGTGTAGAGCGCGAGGATCTCCTTGCCGGTGCCGCTCTCTCCAAGGATGAGAAGCGGTATATCAGCACGGGCCACCAGGGCCGCCTGAGCCTCCAGATCGCGCATTCGCTTGCTCGAACGCACGAACGAGTGCGTCTCGTTGAGCGGAATCTCCTTCAGAGCATCGGCAGCCGGCACGTTCTTGTCGGCCGAAGCAAGGTGCTCTTCAATGGCCTGTTCCACATCGCTGCCGGTAAACGGCTTCATCACGATGCCGCGAACCCCAAGCCGGATCACCATCTCCAGATCCCGCAACTCAGCCGAGCACGACAGGACAATCACCGGAAGATGAGGTTTCGTACACCGAATATGGGTCAAAAGCGGGAGAGGATCCCGGCTGGTATGCAGTGCGAGCAAGAGCAAATCGGGGTGCTCAGCCTTTTCCAGCCGATCGAGCAGAGCCTGCTCTTCTGAAAACAGATTAAGGGAGTACTGAGACCCAAGGGTCAACCGAAGATAATCGAGTACGGCAAGATCTGGCTCCAGAATCAAGATTTGGGCACGCGACCTGGCACTCGATTTCAAGGCAGAAACTGGATACGACAGCGCAGCTGACATAACAAATACCCCTGTTCGCCGGTTTGGATTCTATTGCCCAACCTAGCGATGATTCTGAATCCGACTCGGATCCCGACCACATTCGTTCTTCTGATCAACCTAAGGCAGTCGCGAAGTGGGGAGTCTTCACAACGTCATACTTTGCGAATTCTAGATTGTTCAACGTCACTTTGTATAAAAATGTTAAGAACTTTGCCGACAAAAGAGATAAAGGTTTTCCACTCCCTAACCCAAGTAGGCCTAGCTTACATGGTTGTTGGCATTTTAGAACCTTAAAAAAGTGATATTTTTTCGACAAGTTACTTTGGTTGTAGAGAGGCTATAACCCCGTAATTTCACGCAAAACCACGTTTTCTGGCCTGGATAAAAGCCCCCTGGTAAATAAATTCGCTCTTTTCACCCTAAAATATCCTTCCTTTTTTGTTTCTGCATCTTATGATTGGTGCTCAACGTGCAGTGTGAAGGGTATTGCAAACTTTGCGGTTCTGCCTAACGCCGATAGGAAAAAATGACCTTGGTCCACAACGCCGAATCCGCCGCCTCTCTCAACCTCCCGCCCCTGGAGATTATTTTCGGAAAAACTGCAGCGATGCAGGCCGTCCGAAACAAGCTGGAACGGGTCGCGGAGACCGATGTTCCTGTCCTCATTCAAGGTGAGAGCGGCACCGGCAAAGAGATCTGCGTGCGCCTCCTGCATGCTTTCTCGATGCGTGCCCGAGGCTCTCTGGTCAAAGTAAGCTGTCCGGCCATCCCTCACTCACTGCTTGAAACCGAGCTGTTTGGTTATGAAAAGGGTGCCTTCACGGGCGCCATGTCAACCAAACTAGGCCGGGTGGAGCAGTCCCACAACGGTACCCTGTTTCTGGACGAAGTCGGCAGCCTCGACCTGGCCGTTCAATCCAAGCTCCTGCAAGTGTTGCAGGACGGGACTTTCGTCCGGGTCGGCGGCCACGAACCCCGAACCATCGCTACCCGCCTGGTCTCGGCCTCCAACAGCGATCTTCGCAACCAGGTCGAGGACGGAACCTTCCGCTTGGACTTCCTCTTCCGCATCAATGCAGTAACTATCAATCTCCCGCCCCTGCGCCAACGGATCGCGGATCTGCCGATTCTCATCGACTACTTCATCGATCACTATGCAAAAATCTTCCATAACACACCGGAATTGCTCTCCCGGAGCGCCGTACGCCTGATGCAGAACTACCACTGGCCGGGTAATATCCGCCAGCTCGAGAATCTCATCCGCAGCTACGTGCTGATCGGGAGCGAAGAGGCGCTCGTCGCGGAGCTCATGCCGGAGACGCCCCGGGGTATCGTCACCGAGATCGACCTGAGCGAGCCGGTCTCCCTGAAGAACATCACCAAAAAGGCGACCCAGGACCTCGAACGCCAGATCATTCTCAAGGTGCTCCAGGAAAATAGCTGGAATCGACAAAAGACGGCAAAGTGGCTCCAGATCAGCTACCGCTCTCTGCTCTATAAGCTTAGCGAGGTCGGTATGCCGGAGGTCCCGCCCAGGCCCCTTCGCATCCCCCACCTGGTCAAGAAAGAGGAGCGGACGCTTAAGCCAGCTCTCTCTTCCCGAACTCGGATCTATTGATCCTCACCTGATCCTCGCCGCTAGGCCTGCCTCGGGAAAAGTCACCCATCTTTTCTGATCCTTCATGTTCCTATCCCCTCGATAACGGGGGATACACGTCCACGATGCGAGGAACAGGAGACGTTACCCGGCAAAATCGCTTTTACTGTGCGCCCTGCCGCCGAAGGATCGTCTTCACCGTCTCGAACATGATCAGCAGATCGAGCCCCAGGGTCATGTGCTTGATGTAGTACAGATCGAACTCCAGCTTTTCGCGGGCCTCGGCCAGCGTCGATCCATATCCATAACGCACCTGCGCCCATCCGGTCAGGCCGGGGCGAATCATATGACGCAGGTTGAAGTAGGGAATCTGCTCAGAGAGCCACGGCACAAACTCAGGCCGTTCCGGACGCGGCCCGACAAAGCCCATATCGCCACGCAGCACATTCCATAGCTGCGGCACCTCATCCAGCCGTACCTTCCGCATAAACATGCCGACGCGGGTCACCCGTGGATCGTCCTTGGTCGCCCACTTGGCTCCGGCCGCCTCGGCATCGGTCCGCATCGTACGAAACTTGTAAACACTAAAGTTTTGTCCGCCAAGGCCCACTCGCGTCTGCCGGAAGAAGATCGGCCCCGGAGAAGAAAGCCGGACCATCAGCACCACAAACGGGAAAAAAGGGAGAAACAGGAGTAGTCCAGTTGCTGCGGTCAACGTCGACACAACGCGCCGTGCAATCTGCTGGGATGGTTTCACCCGAAACCCTTCGCTGTAGATGAAGCTGCTGGGGTGAAGTCCATCCAGGTGCAGCTTGCCGGTCAGCCGCTCCAGAAGGCTTCCCGCATCTTCAATCACCACTCCATTGAATCGCAGCTTGAGCAGTTCATTCACTGGAAACTCACCGCGCCGGTCTTCGAGGGCGACAATGACTCGGTCGACCCGGGGCTTGGGCCCGGCAAACCCCTCCAGAGCGGCGTTGAACGCCTCTTTGCGCTCGTTCTTGTCGGCCAGAACACCATCCCAACCCACAACATGCATGCCAGCATCCTTACGCGCCCGGAGCAGTTCTACGATCGCCTGCGCCCGTTCTCCGGCGCCCAGAACATACACTCGTTCCCGGAACATCTCTCTTCCGATGATCCATTCGTACGCACTACGCCACGCCACCAGTGCCACGGTAAGAAATATCAGCCCCAGCAATAGAACATAATGGCCGGGCATATCGGCGCCAGGAAATTTATAGATGATTGCGGAAAGAAGAAAAGAGAGAAACCCGAGAACCAGCAGCAGGCGAAAGTAGATCTCCCAGCGTGCGGAGATGCGTTGGGGCTCATAGAGATCGAAATAATACGAGCAAAGCAGAGTCAGAATCGTCAGTCCCAGAATCTTCAGTCCGCCATACTCGTAGTTCAGGACGAGATAGGTATCCGGCCCCAGCAGCAACGCCGTCGCCAGGAGGAAGTAACCACTCACGATCAGCGCTTCACACAACAGGAGAACGATGGTTCGGGTCGGGTAGTACACATTGAACAGCCGGATCATCGTTCCAATCGCTCCCTGTTACTGCGCGGTGGCGTCGTAACCGTAGTAGCCGCCAATCTCGGGCGTCTCATGCACGGCATTGAGCACAAAGCCAAGAATATTCGAGGCCTTCAACTCACTTTGCGCACGTTGCGCAACCGGGAATTTTGTCACTCCTCCACGCGCAACCAGCAGAACACCATCGCACCATCGGGCAAGGTTGACCGCATCCGAGACCGGCAGCACAGGGGAAGAATCCACGATGATCCAGTCGAAGTGCGGTGCCGCCAGACGGATCAATTCACCGAAACGCGGGCTGCCCGAAAGATCAGCGGCTTTATCTCCGCCATTGCCGCCCGCAATGAAGGTCAGGTTAGGCAGTATCGGCGTAGCCCCCGTAATAGGAGTCTGCGATACTTCCGGCCGCTGCATCACATCCATCGCAGTTGCCTTGCCGGCGAGATAATCGGCCAGCCCGGGATGCGACTCGCACCCCAGAATCTGATGAAGCGAATATCTTCGCATGTCGCCGTCGATCAAGAGCACCTTACTGTTCTTATGGCGCGCCAGACTCAATGCCAGATTCGTCGAGACGAAGCTCTTGCCCTCCTGCGGTACGCCGCTACTCACCAGGATTGTCTTCAGCGGACTGATGTCGCGAAGCTCGTAGATCCGTGAGCGCAGGCTGCGAAACTGTTCGACTGCGGGTCCCCGGTCCTGCAATGCCGGTAGCTGTGGCAGAGAGAGCGCCCAGGGTCGCGCAGGAACCCTGCTCAGGTCCAGCGATTCTCCATCGACACGCCGCATGGATGGCTCCGCATAACGCTCGGTAACGATTGGCGTCTCGGCGAAGCGGGGCGTAGCGAATGCATCTTCGGGGTCGGCCACCGCCGTCGTCATCGCTGCGCTGGCCGGCTGCTCCGGAACCCCCAACTCTGGTTCGCGTCGCTCCAACTTCCGTTCGGATTCTGCTTTCTGGAGTGCTTCGTAAATTCGGCTCATCGATCTTGCCTTCCTGGAGTCTCTCTGCTAAAGCCTGCCATAAAATTGTTTTCCGTTGCGGACCTTGATGATGACGATGTTCCGTTGCCCAATGCGACCGACGAGACCATGAATGGCTGCGTCTCCAACTCCAGCTCCGTCGCCACGCTTTCCACAATTGACGGGGTCACCTGCTGCACCTGCTCCACATACGCCAGAATCAGCGAGTGCTCGCACAGCAGATTGATGATGCGAGGAATGCCCCGGCTACAGCGGTGGATCAACTCCAATGACTCGGGAGAGAAAAGCTGCCAGCTCGCTCCGGCAATCCGCAAGCGCTCGGTGACATAGGCGTGGGTCTGATTCTCCGTCAACGCCTGCGTTCTGCACCATAACGAAACCCGCTGCCGCAACTGCCGCACGCTCGGGTGACGGAGTTTTTCTTCAAGCTCCGGCTGTCCCGAAAGAACAATCTGCAACAACTTCTCCGACGACGTCTCAAGATTGGTCAGCAGCCGAATCTCTTCCAGCAGCTCCCACGAAAGGTTCTGCGCCTCATCGACCACCACGACGCACGTCTCTTCCATGCGGAACCGTTCGATCAGCCAGCGGTTCAACTGCAGCAGCATCCCTGATTTCGTCCGTGCTCCAGGCACGATTCCGAAGTCGGTGAGCACAAACTCCAGAAAATCCAGCACCTCCAACCGTGGATTGAAGACGAATGCCGTCGACACCCGGCGATTGCTGAATGAACTCAACGCCCGGCGCAGCAGCGTCGTCTTTCCCGTGCCCACCTCGCCCGTAAGCACCGTAAAGCCCTTCCGCGCGGAGATTCCATACTCCAGGCACGCAAGCGCCTCACGAGTATGCGGCATCATATAAAGAAACCGCGGGTCGGGACTGGTTCCAAACGGGCTGCTTTGCAGTTTGAAAAAACTTTTATACATTTAGCCACCCGCATTCATCAGCGGCTTGGCGCCCGCCGTAAGATCTGGACTCTTACGTCTGAACCATCTCCGCCCTGACGTCACCGGCTCGGGCTGCCCGTTGAAGCCGATGACACCCAGGGTCGGCAGTTTCGTAAACGCCCAGATATCGCGCTCAGTCCGAACGGCGGTATCCAGATATTCCAGAGAGCCTACGATAAGCAAGCCCAGGAATAAACCTGCAGCAAGACCTCCTGCGAGGTAAACCGGACGTTTTGGAGATGAGGGTGACTCGGGAAGATTCGGCTCGTCCATTACCCGGAACTGTTCGCCTTGCTGACGCTTCTCCAGGTCAACCGCCATCTTGGCCGTTTGTATCTTGCTACGGAGCTCATCGTAAAACGCCTGAGCCGTTTGATTGTCTCTTGTAATGCTCTTGTACTCTTCCTCCACCTCAGGACTGGAGGCAACGCGCTCTTGATAGAGGTGCAGCTGCGTTTGAATCGATGCCTGGTCGCGCTTCTTCATCGCAATCTCCTGGTCCATCGAGCGAAGCTGCGTGCGAAGCTGGAGCGCTCCGAGCGAATCGGCAAGCTTCGGGGTCGAAGCCGTCGGTGTAGCGACCGGCGCTGGAGCCTTGGCCATCTGCTCCCGCAGTTCCCTTATCTTTCTCCGTACGCTGACCACATCGGGGTAGTCCTCGGTGTAGCGGGACGTCAGGTCGGCCTCCTGAGCCTGCAACTGCTGCAGCTCGGTTTCTCTAGCCTGCGGGGTGCCATGTTCGCCCGTCGGCGAGGTCTGATTCTGCTGCTGCAATGCAGCCATTGACTCAAGGTAAGATTTATTCTGCTCCAGGCGAGTCAGCGCCTGCGTCGTCGCATCCAGCTGCGTATTCAGGGTCGTCAGCATGTTGATGTTCGAGGACTCTGCCCCCGGCAGCTTGCCAACGTAAGTCTGCTGGAACTTGCGCAGCTTCTCGTCTTGTTCATCCAGCTTGGCCTTGGCATCGGCCTCCTGCGCCTTCAGAAAGTCGGTCGTTCCCGCCGCGGAGGCCGCTCGGTCGCTAAGATTCTCGCTCACGAAGAGCGACTGAATCTCTCCACACACCAACTGGGCCGTGCGTGGATCGCTCGCCTTGAAGGAGATGTAAAAGCCCGGCAATCCATTGGTTCGCGCAATCTCCGACTGGATCGGTGCGATCCCGATATTCTTCCGTGTCAGGTCGATGCGATCATCCATCGACAATTTGGAGTTTGCAAACAGATTGAAGCGCTCGATGATCGGTTGCAGCCTGGATCGGCTCAGTATCTGTTCTTTCATTGTGGCAAGCCGACCGTTCAGGTCCTCGGTTACCACAGCCTTGACATACGATTCCGGAACCTTCTGTTGTTCGACCAGAACCAGAGTCTGCGAAAGATACTCTGGCTGCACCAAGAAAGTAATACCAAACCCAATGATGGGAAAGATGATCGCCGGAATAGCGATGATCCACCATCTCCGCTTCAGAATGGTTGTATAGTCCTGCAACGTCAATGCACGATGACCAAGCATAATGACTCCTTAAAATTGTCCCAAACGGGTTGAACGCGGAGTGAAGGTAACTCCGATCCCAATTGTGTGATTGGTGCCATTCAACGCGCTCTGCGCTGCGAGAGGGATGTTCTGCGCTCCGAGAGGGAAATTGCTCGATTGATTCTGGACCGTGTAGCTAACGTACCCGGAGTAGTGAGGACCAAATCCCCGTCTGACCTGGGCACCTCCGAATACGGTGTCAAACGTTAAGTTTACGGGAAGGGAGTTTCCCGCCGCCAGTTGTGTCAGGCCGGAGGAATGCGAGTAACCCGTAGTGAGAGACGCCACCCATTTGCGGCCGTAAGTATGCCCCAAGGAACCGTACACACTGTCAGACAATGCGCCCGACAAGACTCCCGAACCGGCACTGACTCCGCGCGAGTAGCCCACAGATACGTTCGTCAACCCGCGCGAGTACGTCACGCCGCCCGAAACGGCAACATTCAAGTTCGATGGAATCACCGTACTATTCGAACTGGAGACCCATTGCGGACCCGCGGAGACGCTCACGCTGAGCGACTTGCTCAATAGACGCTGGTAGCTCAGGTTGAGACCGCGAGTTTCAATGTCCGGCTGAGCGAATCCATTGATGAATACCTTACCGCTGTAACTAAACGTCGAATAGACGGCATCGAGGCTCGCTGAGCTGCGTGAATCCAATCGTTGATTGATCGCCACCATGCCCGAAATTTGAGTGCTGTCCAGTCCACTCGCATTCTTATCGAGGAAATTAAGCACCGACCACGAACCCGTACCGCTGATAGAGGTCGCGTGGCTGATTTGCCGCTCCACACTGCCGGTGAGGGAATTGGTGTATCGGTTGCCCGCGGCGGAAAGGATTCCTCCCGCCGGCCCTTCCACAGGTCCCGGCACCGGTGTCGATCCAAGATCGCCTACACCTGGAATACCCGACAGGCCGGTGGTTGGCGATTGCGGCAAAAAGCTGAACGTATCGGAGAGATTGAAGATCCAATGCCGCGCAATATAGCCTTGCGAAGCCGTCAGGTTCCAGAAGCTCGAAAAGTCCTGCCCCTGCTGGTTCGGGAGGATGACGCCACCCGCAAACGTCATACTGAACGGCCGCGTCGTGCTTGTGGCTGTATAGGCGACATCTCCGGAAAGAGCCGTAGACTTAGTTACCTGGCTGGACCCGTAATATCCAACCTGTATGACTTCCGATCCGGTCAGAGCGTAATGAACAACTCCGTCCAGGTTTGGAACAATAGGGCTTCCGCCAACAGACCTTACGGCCGTAGGCACCGCCTGACCCTCAGCCATTGAAGTCAGGAGCAAAAGCACTGCCGACAGGGCTATCCGGATTTTCATCATTTTTCTCATGGGACCACGATCGTATCCCCAGGAAGAAGCGTGATCCCGGAATTCTCGCCTTTCACCGCGGCCTTATAGTTGAACGGGATTTTCTGCTGTTTCCCGGCTGCCATTCGCAAAATATAAATGCGCTTCGAGTTGGCAACCTGCGACAGTCCGCCCGCAGTGACAATCGCCTGCAGCGGCGTCATTCCAGGCGTCAGCATGACTGGACCAACTTTGCCCACCTCGCCAACCATAAAAATCCTCTGGCTGTTTACGCCGAGAACCGCGACCGTAACCACAGGGTCCTGAATGTATTTTTTCAACCGCTGCGTAATATCGGTTGAAAGCGCCATTGGCGTTAACCCAGCCGCCGGCAGATCTCCCACCAGAACCAGAGAGATCATCCCGTCAGGCCGAACCGGAAAGTTGCCCGAAAGCGTGGGCTCCTTCCAGACCGTTACCTGCAGTGAGTCTTCGGGCCCAATGATGTAACGCGCTGCATCCATAGGTCCTGCATAGGTCGCAGCGGTGGCGGGAACCGGACCGGCAGCCGAAGAGGTTGCCGCTGCCTTCACTTGGTCGGGTGCGGTCGCGGGTGGAACTGTCTGCTGTGGTGCCTGTGGTGTTTGCTGTGGTGTTTTTTGTGCTGCCTGGGCCATACCCACGACCGGTGCCGTAAGCAGGGTCAGGATCAGTGTGGAACAAAACCGCTTTATTTGAATAGTTTCCATCTTCGTTCGCCTTAAGCTTGAGGTAGACTCATCCATTCTGATGCATCATCTCCCGACTGAAAACACCACTCTGGCGCAAATCTTTCCGGATGGACCGGGTAGCGAGCCATTTTTCACCGATCACTAACCTTGTGACGTGCAGCGTTGAGTCCAGATAGTCCACAAGCCCTTTAAACTCCCGCAAGACGATTGCCAAAGTCGCGTATCCTCGATTATCGATAGGAAAATCGCAAAACGTTCGCCTTATATTTGAAAACAAATGGGCGTGCCTCTGGTGATACTCCCTAATAGGGAGACTACCAGCCCAAGTGTGAAATGCTTTTCCCTTTGTGATGCATGTTGTCTACCACTTTAGTGGCGATCTACCATAAATAAGGGAAAAACTAGCCTCCCGAAGAGGTACGCTGATTGCTCACAGCGCTGTGACTGAAGTATAACGTCATACGAAGCAGTACAGGGACACCCATTCCATGCCCTACACCCCCGACGTCGTTGCGAAGGAAGCAGAACTCAGCCTCTCCCAGGCCAACCAACCCAACCCTTCGTCCCGATTCAACTGGCTGCCCTACGCAACCATTGCTATCCTATTGATAATTCTGTACTACCGGGTCGCGATCAAGCTCGTCTACGACTGGTACACCATTCCCGATTACTCGCATGGCTTCCTGGTACCTTTCTTCGCAGCATTCCTCATCTGGGACAAGAGGAAGGTTCTCAAAGCTACCCCGATCAAGCAGACTTGGTCCGGACTCATTCTGGTCGTATTTTCGATCATGGTTCTGATTCTTGGCGTCTATGGCGTGGAACTCTTTACTGCCCGCATCTCCTTTATTATGTTGATGACCGGCCTGGTAGCCACCCTGTTCGGCTGGGCCATGGTCCGCGAACTTCGCTTCCCTCTTCTGGTGCTCGTCCTCGCCATCCCCTTTCCGGCCATCCTGTTCAACCGGATCACCTTCCCCCTGCAACTCCTGGCTTCAAGAATCGCCAGTGACATACTGCCCTTCCTGGGCGTCCCTACACTGCACGAGGGCAACGTCATCGAACTGCCTGTCATGAAACTGGAGGTCGCCGAGGCCTGTAGCGGAATCCGCTCTCTGATGAGCTTGTTCACCCTGGCTGTCTTCTACGGCTACTTTCTCGAGAAGACTACGAAACGCCGCGTCATTCTTGCTCTGGCAAGCATTCCCATCGCCGTCACCGCCAACGTCGCCCGCATCGTCGGTACCGGTCTCTGCGTACAATATTGGGATCCGGAAAAGGCTCTCGGCTTCTTCCACGAGTTCTCCGGCTGGGTCATGTTTGTCGTCTCTCTCGCCTGCCTCTACCTGGTTCATCGTGCCATGCGACTCATCTCTCCCGTGAAGGCGAAACTGTCATGAAATCGCCCCGCTTCTGGATCATCATCGTCCTCCTCACCTCAACC
>Ga0137412_10002486_pt1 | contig 14606 bp, 13 predicted proteins | sample CZODoug2_1_16fun_FD_122160 | JGI IMG/M metagenome (GOLD analysis project Ga0137412, IMG submission 122160) | Vadose zone soil fungal communities from Angelo Coast Range Reserve, California, USA - CZODoug2_1_16fungal (Hybrid Assembly) | ecosystem: Environmental > Terrestrial > Soil > Vadose zone... | reverse complement strand
CGGTCCTGGTCGGGCTTCTCCAACTTCGCGATCTCGTTCTCGATCATTTCCATCCTGGCGGGCTGTTTCACCTCGTTCGGCCTAGGCTGGAACAACGGCGGCCCGGCGGCAATCGCCTGGGGCTGGCCGCTCGTCTCGATCTTTATCCTGATCATCGGGCTGTGCATGTCCGAACTTGTGTCGGCCTACCCGACCTCGGGCGGAATCTATTGGTGGGCGGCCAAACTCGGCGGCCCGAAGGCCGGCTTCTACGCAGGTTGGCTGAACCTCATCGGCCTGATCGCCATCCTGGCGTCGGTGGCCTACGGCTGCGCGACGTTCGTGGACCTGACGCTAGGCACGTTCAGCGAGAGTTGGCTGGCGGGCTACAGCCTGACGAGGACGTTCCTGCTGTTCGTGGTCATCCTGGTCGGGTCGGCGATCATCAATATCTTCTCGTCGCACCTGCTGGCGATCATCAACAACATCTCGGTGTGGTGGCACGTGATCGGCGCGGCCGCTGTGGTGCTGATCCTGATCTTCATACCCGAGCAGCACGCCAGCTTCTCCGATGTGTTCGCCCAAACGATCAACAACACCGGCATGTTCGGCGGCGGGAAGGGCTTTGGCTGGTTGATCTTCGTGCTGCCGATCGCGGCGATCCTGACGCAGTACACGATCACCGGCTATGACGCGTCCGCGCACTTGTCGGAGGAGACCCACAGCGCGGGCGACGCGGCGGCCAAGGGCATCTGGCGGTCGATCTTCTATTCGGCCATCGGTGGCTGGATCCTGCTGCTGTCGTTCCTGTTCGCGGTGCGGGACGCCGACAAGGTGACTGCCAGCGGCGGTGCGGTGGTGACGATCTTCAACCAGGCGCTGAGTCCCAAGTGGGTGGGTACCGTCCTGCTGATCTCGGCTGCCGGGCAGCTCTTCTGCACCACCGCCTGCCAGACCAGCGCCTCGCGGATGCTGTTCGCGTTCAGCCGCGACCGCGCCGTACCGGGCCACCGGCTGTGGTCGGTGGTTAGCAAGAACAGGGTGCCGGCCAATGCGGTCATGGTCACCGCCGTGCTCGCGGCGATCATCACGCTGCCCGCACTCGTCGCCGTCGATGTCAACGGCGCGCCCGTCCCGGTGGCGTTCTTCGCGGTGGTCTCGATCGGCGTCGTCGGGCTCTACCTGTGCTTCGCGGTCCCGATCTACCTGCGCTGGCGGATGGGCGATTCGTTCGAGGTGGGCAGCTGGAACCTGCGCGGCCATCACAGGTGGATGGCCCCGGTCGCGGTAGTCGAGATCCTGGTGACCTCGATCATCGCGCTGTTCCCCTACAGCAACGCCGGGGTGCCATGGGACCCGACGTTCGAGTGGAAAGCGGTGAACTACACCCCGATCCTGGTCGGCGGCGTGCTGATCCTCTTGTTCATCTACTGGCACGTGTCGGTGAAGCACTGGTTCACCGGCCCGATCAGGCAGGTCGACGAATCCGGCGAAGAGCTGGAGGGGGTTTCCTAGGCCGCGTACTTCGAGGCCCATCCGGTGGTCTGATCAGCGGAACGCCGGGCTCTATGTGTGTTCCGGTGGATGGTCGGCGAGCCAGCGGGCGGCCCGGCGGGCGGATGCCTGCGTGAGCCAGGCGTCCTGGACGACCTCGGTCAGCTCGGTGAGGGACAGCTCGCCGATTCGGCTGGCTCGGACCAGCACCGAGAGGTGCCCGTCGAAATGCGGTGTGCTGAAGAACGGGGAGTCCGGGTCTTGGACCATCGCTTGCTTGTCCGATTCGGCCGCCACCCAGAACATGATCACGTCGGGATAGCGCTCGCCGGAGTCTGGAGCGATGGCGTCCGGGCGCGGGGTGCGGAAGAACACGAACGACTTCCCGCCCACCTGATAGACAGGATTACCCTTGGGGCCGCGTTGCACCGTCACATGGGGCATCGCGGCAGCCAGCTGATGAACGTCCTCGACCTGCGCGACGCGGTCATTTCCGGGCATCACCAGCAGACTAGACCGCGACCAATCCTGAGGTCAGTGGGCGGGCAGGTGCTCCAGGAACCAGTCGCGGGCCGCCGCTGAGGCTGTGGCGAATCCGTCACCGGTGTAGGCAGCGAAGTGATCGCCGGGCAGGAAGACGATCCTCTTGGGTTCGGCTGCGGTCTCGTAGGCCGCGGCGGCGAGGTTTCCACCGGTCAGGCCGTCATCGCGGCCGACGATCATCAGCAGCGGAGTTGGCGTGATACCCGGCAGATACGCGGCTGGCTCGTAGCCGTAGTAGTTGTCGAGGCTGCGGACGGTGACCTCGTTCGGCCAAGTCGGGTCGAGTTCCGCTCGCGCGCGGGTGAAGAACTCGTGCGAGTCGGGAGTCGGCAGACCGACCAGCCGAGTCGGATCGCTGCCGATGACAGGTATCACGGCCGGTGCCTCGCCCTGGGCGCGTGCACGCCGGTCCGCGGTGAAGATCTCGGGACCGGCAACGAGATTGTTGACCCGGGCGAGGTTGGCGTAGGTCGCCCGTCCGCTGATGAACGGGGCCTGGCCGCTCACGGCTTTGACTCGCCGGTCGATGGCGGCCACGACGAACGCATGGGCCGCCGAGAAGCTGGTACCCCACACCGCGATCCGGTCGGGGTCGACCTCGGCGTGGTTCTGCGCATACGTGATGGCGTGCTGGTAGTCACGGATCTGCTCCCATGGGTCGATCTCGTGGCGGGGCTTTCCCGGCGCGGACCCGGATTCACCCCAGCCGCGGTTGTCGAACACCACGACAGCGAGACCGGATTCGGCAAAGACTTCCGCGAACTTGTCGAGGTACATCTTCTTCGTCGAGGTCCAGCCGTGGGCCATGACGACGCATGGGGCTCGTCCGGTAACTCCGTGTGGCTGGTAGAACCATCCACGCAGCACTGCGCCTTCGGCGTCGAATTCTATATCGTGGCGCATTTTCTCTTCTCCTTTAGTAACTAGATGAGGATGGTGCCGCCGTCGAGGGTGAGCACCGTGCCGGTGGAATAGGGCTGAGTGATGAGGTACAGATACGCCCGGGCAATGTCTTCGACTTCTCCGACGCGTCCGGCCGGAAGGGTCTTGCCGATCTCGCGGTACATCTGTTCTTGCTCCTGCTCGCTCATTCCCGACCACAGCGGGCTGCGAACAACTCCGGGTGAGACGGCGTTGACCCTGATGGGGGCCAGTTCCACGGCCAGCGCCTTGGTAAGGGCCTCGACGGCGCCGCAGATGCTGGCCGCGACAGCCCAACCGGGTCCGGGGCGGTCTTTGGCGATACCAGTGGTCAGGGTGATGGAGCCGCCCGGCTTGAGATGAGGGGTGGCGGCGCGAACGGCGCTCAGAACGCCGAAGTAGCGCAACTGGAAGAAGGATGCGGCGTCCTGGACGTCCAGATCCTTCACCGGCATCAGGGCCAGGGGTTCGCCAGCGGTGTAGACGAGGTGGTCGAAATCGCCGAGGGAGGCGAGGAAGGCGGTGGTTTCCCTCGGGTCACTGAGGTTGACCGCACGGCCTTCCGCGCCGTTGGGCAGTTGTTGGATCGCATGGTCGACGCTGGACTGGCGGCTGGATGCGACGACGGCTTGGGCGCCCTCGGCGCTGACTGCCTTCGCTGTGGCCAGGCCGATGCCGGACGTGCCGCCCAGCAGGACGACACGTTTGCCGGAGAGGTGCATGATCGAAGCCTTTCGGACACTTGAACCGGGCGGTGGACTCCTCACCGGAGTCGCCCTCGTTCCTCTAGCCTCACCGCCACACCGCTTGCGCGTCCAAGACCTAGACCGGCGCCTGTGATGCCTCGTAGGTATTGCTCTCAAGGCGGAACTGGGGTTGGCGGAAGGGTCCTGTCCCAGCAGTCACGATCCCGCGCGGGAGCTCGGCGCTACCTAAGGCCTGATGTCATTGGAACCGTAGGGCTTCGACGGGTTGGAGTCGTGACGCTCGTAGTGCCGGGTAGCCACCGGCGATGAGGCCGATACTGAGGCTGACGACGAAGGCGATGGCGATCGCGGCGGGGTTGACTGTGGGGATGCCGTATTTCGGGGCGATGTGGGGCATGAGTTGCGCGGCGGCCAGGGTGAGGCCGATGCCGAGGCCGATCCCGACGAGCCCACCGACCCCGGCGAGCACGGTCGCTTCGGTGAGGAACTGTTTCATTATCCCGACTGATCGGGCGCCGATCGCTTTGCGGATGCCGATTTCGCGGGTTCGTTCGGTGACTGATACCAGCATGATGTTGGCGACGCCGAGTCCGCCAACGGCCAGGGAGACCGCGGCGATCGCGACAATGAAAATGCTGATGAAACTCACGGTGTCATTCATTTTGTCAAGGCGATCCTGCATGTTCCTGACGCGATAGTCGCGTTTCGAGGAATCCTTGATGAAGTGGCGATCGTCGAGAGCCGGGGTTATTTCGTTCATTGCGGCTTTCACCCGAGCAGGGCTGACGGCTTTGACGATGATTTGGTCGACTCTTTCCCCGCCGCCGAACAAGGTGCGCGCCGCCTTGAGCGGTACCACGACGGTATCTTGATTCTGCCCGCTGGAGTCGAGGACGCCGACCACCTTGAAGTTCTCTCGGCCCAAGCGGACCAGCGTTCCGACGGCCGAGTGCTTGCTTGTGCCGAAGAGCGCGGCGGCGATGTCGGGGCCCAGCACGACCACCCGCTGGTTGCTTTGCTTATCGCTGAACATCTCACCCGTGGCCAGCTGTTGGTCGGTGATGGTGAGGTAGTCGCTGGTCGATCCGGTGACCTCCGCCTGGTACTTGTTTTGTCCGTACGACGCCATCGCCTGACCGCTGACCACGGCCGTGACGGATGCGACGTTGGGCGTCCGGGATGGGTCTTGCAGCGCCTTGACATCGGGGTCGGTGAGGTCACGCGTCTGGCCGCCCAGGACGCTGCCCTTGATCTTGGTCACCGTGATCTGGCTGGCCATGGGCGCGTAGGCGGCCTTATACCCGGCCTTGAGGCCATCACCTAAACCAACGAGAACGATCACAGCGGCGACACCGATGACGATGCCGACCGTGGTGAGAACGGTACGTAGTTTGTGCGCGTGCAAGCTTCGTGCGGCCGCGGCGCAGGTTTCGGTCATCTTCATCAGGCGGCCAGGGATGTGGTCAGGGAGGTACGCGGCGGTAGCGCCGCAAAGGCGGTCGTGGGATGCGGCACGCCAGTCGCGGCGAGAGCGAATGTAACGGTGCCCGCAAGTACAAAGCGACGAGGCTGGGTGAACTCGGTCATGGCAGTCCGTTTCTAATTCGCGTCTGTTCGAGTGCGCGGCTACCTCGCCGCGCAGTGCAATGCTCTCAACAGCCATGATCGATAACAGTCAGGTGTGCACCACCGTTCGGCAGGGGACAACCCACGAAGCAGGTGAGGGTTATCCCTACCCTGCCGTTCCGAAAGTCGTCGGTGCAGCCTCCGCCGTGGATCCCCGCCACCTGGCCCTAGCCGCGCAAATCCCAGCCAGGGCCGCCGACGTCCTCAGCCGCCTCGAACACCCGCGCTGAGAGGCCCAACTTGTCCCGCCGATGCAGCATGTACACCTCGGAGAATCCGGCGCCCACCACGACCGCGTCCAGCTCGCCGGCCGGCGCCCCCCTGTTGGGTCCAGGGCAACCCATTGGGCTGACTTCGGCCTCCGGCGCCAAAGCGGGGTAAAGTCCGTCTATACTCGTCGGTGGCGAGACTGTCACCGGGCCATCGTGACCGCCCCGCGCACAACGTCCGTGGGACTGCGTGCTGGTTCCAGCCTGAGTCCCGCCGCCGACGTGGCCGATACAAGAAAGGGCGCGCTATGAACGCATCGAATAATCCCACATCAACCGATTCCCCGCGCAAGCAGAGGATCAGAATGAAAGGAGTTCTGGACAAGAGTTTGTCTCTGCGGGCCACGCCGGTCGAACAACTCGACCTCTCCTCGCAAAAATTGGCTGTCATCGGCGGCACCAACGGCCTCGGACGAGCTATTGCCCAGCAAGCCTTGGCGCGCGGCGCGGACGTCACCGTGGTGGGCCGAAAATTCCGCGATGTCCCCTCCGCCGGCCTGACGTTCATGCCAGCAGACCTGTCGTCCATGAGAGAGGCTGTGCGAGTAGGTCGCGAACTCCCGGCGGAAGCTTTCGACGTGGTGCTCTTCACCTCGGGAATCATTGCCGCCAAGACCAGGGAGGAGACACAAGAGCACGTCGAGCGGGATCTGGCGATCAGCTATCTGAGTCGCATTGCGATACTTGAGGGGCTCAGTCCGCGACTCGGGTCCGCACGGGGACGTGGTGCTCCCAGGCCGCGGGTCTTCGTCATGGGATCCCCCGGTGTGGGAACGATCGGAGACCCCGACGACCTCAACTCCGAGAACAGCTATCAGGCCTTGACCGCACACGGCAACACGATTGCTGGGAATGAGATGCTCGTGCTCGGGGCGGACCGCAGATTCCCGAGGCCAGCGTTCTTCGGTTTGGGGCCCTACCTCATCAAGACGGACATCCGAAGCAACCTTTTGGGAGAGGGCAGCGTTAATCACAGACTCGTCGAAACCGTCATCGGCGTCTTTATGCAATCCCCTGAGGCCTACGCGAAGCGAATGGTGCCGCTCCTTTTCTCTCCGGAACTTGAAGGCAGGACCGGACTTATGTTCGACCACAAAGCTCGGCCGATCCTGCCGACCCAGGGCCTCGACGAAGCCTACGTGGATCGCTACTTGTCGGCCTCCGAAGCCCTTCTGCGACGCGCACTCAGCTGATCGCCGTCTGTGGACCACGCCGTCAGCCTCGGGCCCGTCGTCGCAGCAGCAGCCCGGCCTGTACCAACAGCACGATGCCCGCGATGACCAGGACCAGCCCGATCACCAGCCACCGGGGCGAGCCGCTCATGAAGCTGCCACCCCACAGGTTGAGGCCCTGAAGCGTCCAGACCACGCCGAAGCGCAGCAGCGCGAGAGCCAGCACCACGTACAGCACTATCTGAAACCATCGCATCATGGGTAAATAATGCGCCGAAGCGGAAAGGGTCGATGGCGGTTCGGCCCCCGACACGGAAGGGGTCTCGCTACTCGTCGACGCGCGTGCCCCGCTCGGATCGACGCGAGCCCGAAGTGCCGGTGCTGTCGATCCGTGCCACCGCTTCGCGTCGGGTAGGTACACGGTCTGAACTTGCGGGCCGCGAACTGAGGCGAAAGAGGTATCCGTGATGTCGCAGTACCTGGTTCTGATCTACGAGGACGAGACGGCGTGGGCCAATGCGACTGAGGCTGAGGCTGGCAAGATCCTGGCCGAGCATGGCGAGTTCGGTGAACGCAACCGCTCGTCGCTGAGCGGGGGAAACGCCCTTCAGCCCACGTCCGCGTCCACCACGATCCGTCGGGACTCCTCAGGCGGTTTCAGCGTCACCGACGCCCCGTTCGCCGAGACCAAGGAAGCCCTTGGCGGCTACTACCTGATCGAGGCCAATGATCTCGATGAAGCGATCGAGGTAGCGAAGCAGGTTCCGGCCCCGTTCGGCGGGGTCGAGGTGCACCCGATCCGCACGTTCGACTGAGCACTTGACGGCCATCGTGGACCCGGGCGTGGTGGCCGCTGTCGCGGACGCGCACCGTCGTGAGTGGGCCTTCGTGCTGGCCGCGACGGTGCGTGTCACCGGCGACATCAATCTCGGCGAGGAGTGCGTGCAGGACGCCTACGCCCGCGCGTTGAGCGCATGGGCCAGCGCGGGGGTGCCGGCCAATCCCGGGGCGTGGCTGACCACGGTCGCCCGGCGGCGGGCGCTGGACCTCAAACGCCGTGACGCGACCGCGCGCCGCGCGGCCCCATTGCTGCTCGACGACGATCCCACCCCGGGACCCGACGACCAAGTCGGTGACCGGCCGGACATCGACGATGACCGACTCCGGCTGGTGTTCACCTGCTGCCACCCCGCATTGAGTCCCGACGCACGGGTGGCGCTGACGCTGCGGCTGCTGTGTGGACTCACCACCGGTGAGGTGGCCCGAGCGTTCCTGGTGACCGAGTCCACCATGGCCGCCCGGATCAGCCGCGCCAAGAAGAAGATCACCACCGCCCGGATCCCCTACCGGGTGCCGGACTTGGCCGAGCTCCCGGCCCGGGTCGGGGCGGTCCTGGACGTGGTGCACCTGCTGTTCACCACGGGACACTCCGCCCCGATCGGGGATGACCTCGTGCGGCGCGACCTGGTCGAACGGGCCTTGGACCTGACACGCATGCTGCGAACCCTGCTGCCCGGTGACGCCGACGTCGCCGGGCTGCTCGCCCTGATCCTGCTCACCGACGCCCGCCGCGACACCCGCACCGACGACGACGGTCGGCTGCTGTTGCTCGCCGAGCAGGACCGCGCCCGCTGGGACCATGCCGCGATCATCGAAGGAGTGGCCCTGGTGCGTGAGGCGCTGCGGCGCCGACCACCCGGGCGGTTCGCGCTGATGGCCGCGATCGCCGCGGTGCACGACCAGGCACCCCACTACACAGACACCGACTGGAACGAGATCGTCGCGCTCTACGACTTGCTCGTGCAGCTGTGGCCGTCGCCGGTGGTGGCGCTCAACCGTGCCGCCGCGCTCGGCCTCGCGCACGGACCCTCGGCAGGGTTGGCGGCGCTGGACGCCTTGGCCGAGGAACCGCAACTCGCCGGCTACGCCTACCTCCCCGCCGCCCGTGCCGACTTCCTGAGCCGCCTCGGGCGCACCGACCAAGCACGGCTGGCCTACGCCGAAGCTCTGCTGCTCACTGAGAACACCGTCGAACGTGACTTCCTCACCGACCGCCTTGCTCAACTCGACCGCTGACCCGTTGATACGTCCACAGCGGTTCGAGAACTGGAGCGTCTGATCTGGGCTTATTCCGAGTCAGCGTGTTGGTCGGGATCGTTCGGTGTTGTCGGGTGTCGGTCTTCTCGGGCGCGGCTCGGGCGCGCATTGAAGCTCGATTGCTGGACTCGCGCCCCCGAGCGTGTCCGGGGACTTGACTCGCACCGAGCAACATGCCGATCGCTAGCGCCTGCGACAGCGGCACCGCATACGGTCTCTGACGGTTTCTGGGGATTGTCACGAGTACCGAAGCCCTTCCGCGCCAGAAGCGCGGCCGCCGGGTAGCGATGACCGCCCGCAGATCGTCGAGTTCCTCACCGTGCAGGGCACCGCGGTCGTGGCGACGAGCGACGGCGACGGTCCAGTTCACCCCACGCAGCCTTAGGCACGGGCTCACGGTGCGCTGGTGTCTGCGCCGAGTCGGCCTCGTGTCCGGACGTTGCCGTGGCCATATGCTCCCTGGGTGGTTGCCAAGTCGGTCTCGATCCTGACCGTGCTGCGCGCCGAGATCATCGAGGGCACGATCCCGGCGGGCACGCGTCTGAAGGAAGAGGTGATCGCGGCGCGCTTCGGGGTGTCCCGGGTGCCGATCCGCGAGGCCCTGCTCCAGCTGGAGAGCGAAGGCTTCATTCACACCGAGAAGTACAAGGGCGCCACGGTCTCGACCCGGTCGCAGGGCGACGTCGTCGAGCTGATGCAGGTGCGGCGGGGCCTGGAGATGCTCGCCGCGTCACTGGCCGCGGAGGCGCACGGTGGCGAGCAGGTCGAGAGCCTGCGGGCCGTCGTGGAGCGGGGCCGGCGGGCCGGCGACGCCGGCGCGGTCGAGGAACTGCCCCCGCTGATCCTCGAGTTCCACCAGGTCGTCGCACGCGCGTCCGGCAACACGGAGCTCGTCCGGATGCTCGATGGGCTGCTGCAGCGGATCGCGTGGGGCTTCGAGCTGGAGATCGAGGATCGCATCGACACCTCGTGGGCCGACCATGCCGCCATCGCCACGGCGATCCTGGGCGGCTCCCCCATGCAGGCCGCGTACCTGATGGACGAGCACATCCGTAAGGACGAGCAGATCTACCGCCGGCACGCTGCCACCTTCACCAGCCCTGCCAGCTAGATCGTATACAAACTCTCACAATATATTACCTCCGTCACACTGTTGACACGGAGAGAAACGCGACCGAAACAAAATTCGTATACAAAAGTGCTCGTTCGTTGCGTGGCCTGCAGTGACCTTCCCGGCGCCGCCCGGAGGGGAGCCCACCGACGTGGAGCACAGTCTCATGACCTCCGAGCACACTCTCGACCGTCCGGCGTCCGCCACTGTTGCCGAGACCCTGGACCGGGTCGGGTTCACCCGCGCCCAGTTCTGGGTGCTGATGCTCATCCTCGCCGGGATGTTCTTCGACACCCTCGAGCAGAACTCCGTGGGCGCGATGGGCGCCAACCTCAAGCTCGCCCTCGGGATCTCCGACACCCAGCTGACGGTGATCAACACCGCGACGGTGCTCGGCGGGCTCGTCGGCCGGTTGCTGGGCGGCTGGCTCGCCGACCGCTACGGGCGCCGGGCGTCGCTGTCGTGCAACCTGCTCGTGTACACGCTGGGTGGGCTGGTCAGTGCGGTCGCGGTGAACCACGAGATGTTGCTGGCCAGCCGGTTCCTGGTCGGGATCGGGCTGGGCGGCGAGTTCACCATCGGCATCGCCATGCTCTCGGAGATGGTCGCCACCCGCCAGCGCGGTGCGCTGGTGGCCACGCTCAACATCGGCTCGGGCGGAGTGGGGAACTTCCTGTCCTACGGCCTGTTCTTCCTGCTCCTCGGCCCGTTGGCGCCCGCGCTCGGCGGCGATCACGTGGTCTGGCGGTGGACGTTCCTGCTGCTGGCCGCGCCCGCGCTGCTCGTTGTCCTGTACCGCCGGCTGCTGCCGGAGACGCCGCGGTTCCTGCTGTCGAAGGGGCGGATCGACGAGGCCAACCGCTCGCTGGCGATCCTCGCCTCGGACTCCCTGCGCCACCCGGTCGCCGCCGCCCCGAGCGGGCCACTGACGGTCGAGGACATCCCGGCGTGCCAGCTCGGGTCCTCGCCGGCCGCCGTGTTCGCCCGTGAGGTGCTGCCGCGCACCCTGGCGATCGGCGCGGCCTCGTGGATGGCGTTCGGTGCGCAGGTCACGCTCAACTTCCTGATGCCGACGCTGCTGGTCGAGCACGGCTACTCGATCTCGCAGAGCCTGCTGTTCACCATGATCATGAACGTCGGATCGCTGCTCGGGGCGTGCGCCGCGGCGCTGCTGGCGGGGCGGGTCGGGCGCCGGGGCGCGGTCGGCGGGGCCGGCGTGCTGGGCTGCCTGACGGCCGTCGCGTTCGCGATGTTCGGCGAGACCACCGCGCTCATCCTCGTGCTCGGCGCCCTCTTCCAGTTCTTCACGATGATCACCAACACCACGCTCGCGGTGTGGTCGCCCGAGCTGTACCCGACCGCGATCCGGGGCAGCGGGACCTCGATCGTCAACGGCATCGGCAACATCGCCGGCGCGGTGATGCCCTTCCTCGCCGTCGCGCTGTTCGGCCACTTCGGCCTCGCCGGCGTGTTCAGCATGGTCGCCGTCATGTACGCCCTGCTCGTGCTCGCCTCCCGGTTTGCCCCCGAGACCAGGTCCCGGACCCTCGAGCAGATCAACGAGCACCCCGTGCCGGCCGCGGCCCGCGCCAGCCGCCCCGCCCCCATCGCCTGACCCGGGAAAAGAGGTCCGCCATGGACACCCTGAACATCTCCGCGACCGCCAACGGCCTGAACTACCTGCCCGAGTACCTGGCCGACGTGACCGGCCTGTTCCGCGACGCCGGGCTGGTCGTCACCGCCCGGGCCTGTGACCCCTGGACCGGGGTACTCGACGACCTGGAGTCCGGCGCGGCCGACCTCGCCCTGGGCGGGCTCTGGGTACCCGGCATGTACGTCGGCAGCCCCCGCGAGCTCAGCGTGATCTGCCAGCTCAACCACCAGGCGCCGAAAGCCGTCGTGTACCGGGGCGCACCCGAGTCCTTCGGGTTCGCCGACCTGCGCGGCAAGGTCGTCCTCGCCCCCGGCATCGGCGGCAGCGCCCCCTACGCGGTGACCGCCGGGCTGGTCCGGGAAGCCGGCGTGGATCCCGCCGAGATCACCTTTCTGCGCGACCTGTCCACCCCGATGTTCGTCGAGCTGTTCCACGCCGGCCTCGGCGACGCGATCATCCTCGACCTCGTCACCGCGTGCGAGGTCGAGGCCACCGGAGCCGGGAAGATCGTGTTCCGCAACCTCGACAGCGGCGGCACCATGCCCAACAGCGTCTACTACGCCCGCGTCGACCGGGTCGAGGAACTGCGTGACCGCCTCACCCGCTTCACCGCCTGCCTCGACGCCGCCATGACCGCGCTGCCCCGCACGTCGGGCGAGATCGTCGACTCCATCCTCACGACCCGCTGGCCGGCCAAGGACCTCGACATCCTGCGCGAGGCCACCCGGCAGATGACGGCGAGCACCGTCTGGGCGACCGTGGCGATCGATCCCGCCGCCAGCGACCGCTGGATGCGCATGCTCGCCGAGGCCGCCATGGTCACCCGCGCCCCCAGCTACGCCGAGCTCAGTGACGACACCTTCATGAAGGCCTACCGGTGAGCACCTTCCTCAACGACGACGACCTCGCCGGGGTGGTGGACCTCGGCGAGCTCATCGACACAGTGCGCACCCTGCACGTCGACCTCGCGCTCGGCCACGCCGAACAACCCGTCCCGGCGATCATCGACAGCGCACCGTCGACCATCCTGCTACCGATGGTGGCCACCTCACACCGGCTTGGCCTCACCGTGGTCAAGATCCTCACCGACGCTCCGGACAACGGCCCGGCGGACGGACCGGTGCAGCAGTCCACCGTGCTCCTGCTCGACGCCACCACCGGCACCCGGCTCGCCGCCATGGCCGGCCGCACCTGTACCCGGATGCGCACCGCGGCCACCAGCGCCGTAGCCACCGACGCCCTCGCCCGCCCCGACAGCCGGGTGCTCGGGCTGGTCGGCGCGGGGCCGCTGGCCGTCGAGCACGTCGCGGCGATCCGCCGGGTCCGCGCGCTCGACACCGTCGTCGTGTGGTCCCGTACGCCCGAACGGATCCGCTCGTTCCGCGACGCCCTGCGCCGGCGGGACACCGCCGACCGGACCGCCCCGCTCGAACTGGTTGTCGCGGCGGATGCCCGCGGTGTCGTCGAGGCCGCCGATGTCCTGTGCACCCTGACCCCGGCACGCGAACCCGTCGTCCGCGGTGACTGGTTCCACCCTGGCCTGCACGTCAACGCCGTCGGAGCGCCGCCGCGTCCCGACCACCGCGAGATCGACTCGGCTGGCATGGCCATGGCGACCGTCGTCGTCGACAGCACCGACGTCCAGCTGCGGAAATCCGGCGAGGTGCGGCTATCGCTGCGCGACGGCACCACCACCGAGCGGGACTTCCAGTGCGAACTGGGCGACGTCCTGGCCGGCCTCGCCGCCGGCCGTACCGACTCGAACCAGATCACCCTGTTCAAGTCGGTCGGACTGGCCCTGCAGGACCTCGCCTTCGCCGCCTTGGTCACCGGCCACGCGCGGCACACCACACCCCCGCCGACCCCCGCCATCGCCACCGGCACCGGGAGAGAGGCCCGCCCGGCCGTTCTGTAGCTCGCCCCTGTGCTCGTCTGTGCTCGTCTTCTGGAGACCACGATGGACGATTCCGCCATTCCCAACACCGCCCCCGCCACTCCCGACACCAGCGGGTCGCTCGCGGCCGCGCTCGACCGCATCGGCTTCACCCGCTCCCACGCCGCTGTCGTCGCCATGGTCCTCGCCGGCATGTTCTTCGACGCCCTCGAGCAGGACGCCACCGGAGCCATCGGCGAAGGCCTCAAGGCCAGCTTCGGTATGGACACCCACGGGCTCGCACTGCTCAACACCGTCACCACGGTCGGTGGCCTGGTCGGCCGCCTCGTCACCGGCTGGATCGCCGACCGCCGAGGCCGCCGCTTCGCCCTGAGCCTCAACCTGCTGCTCTACACCCTCGGCGGGGTGCTGTCCGCCGTCGCGTCCACCGAGACCGTCCTGCACCTGAGCCGGTTCATCGTCGGCGTCGGACTCGGCGGCGAGTTCACCGTCGGGCTCACCCTGCTCGCCGAGATGGTCGCCACCCGGTACCGGGGCACCGTCGCCGCCTCCCTGAACATCGGCTCGGGCGGCGTCGGCAACTTCGTCGCGTTCGGCGTGTTCCTGGTCGTCCTCGGTCCGCTCAACGACGCGCTCGGCGGCACCGCACTGAGCTGGCGCTGGCTCTTTGTCCTGCTCGCCGTGCCCGCGCTGCTGGTCGTGGTGTTCCGCCGCTATCTGCCCGAGTCACCGCGGTTCCTGCTCGCCCAGGGCCGCGTCGACGAGGCCAACGCCGTGCTGACCAGGCTCGCCTCGGGCCGGCTCCGTGCCACACCCGCCGAGATCACGCCCTACCTCACCGGCGCCGACGTCATCCCCGCGCCCCCACGCGTACCACTCGCCGAGCTCACCACCGCCACCTCGCTACGCCGCACCGCCGCCATCGGAGTCGCGTCCTGGATGTCGTTCGGCGCGCAGGTCACGGTGCTGGTCCTGATGCCGTCGATCCTGGTGGCGAAGGGCTACAGCATCACGAGCAGCCTCGCGTTCACGATGGTCATGAATGTCGGCAGCCTGCTCGGCGCCTGTGTCTCCGCGTGGCTCGCCGGGTGGGCCCGGCGCAAGGTCGTCGTCACCACCTCGGCCGGCCTCGGTTGCCT
>Ga0137412_10000327_pt1 | contig 14608 bp, 13 predicted proteins | sample CZODoug2_1_16fun_FD_122160 | JGI IMG/M metagenome (GOLD analysis project Ga0137412, IMG submission 122160) | Vadose zone soil fungal communities from Angelo Coast Range Reserve, California, USA - CZODoug2_1_16fungal (Hybrid Assembly) | ecosystem: Environmental > Terrestrial > Soil > Vadose zone... | reverse complement strand
CCGCGTCCTCCGCGGCACGCTTCGGGAACGAGACCTCGTAGGTACCAATCTTTGAACTGCTCAACTCAACCTGGCCAGAGCCCTGCTCGAGCGTTCCGTTCCAAGCAGTGCGGGCAATACGTGTGGGCATGATGCTCCTATCGAGACGCGGGCCGGATCACCCAGCCGGGCGGAAAGCGCACTAGTCGAACGTACCCGACTCGATTGTGCACAACTCATCAGCATCAGTGAGTGTGTCAGTCAGCTCATGCAGCTCGGTCAGCAGCCGGGCCGCGGTCGGGTGGTCGAGATCCAGCTCCGCACGCAGCCGTTCCGGGACCCGCTGCGCCCGCCGGCGCAGACCGCGACCGGCCGGCGTCAGCCGCACCTCGACCACCCGCTCGTCCTGTCGGCCGCGGCGCCGGACAACCAGGCCGGCCGTCTCGAGCCGCCGTATCAGCGGCGACAGCGTGCCGGAGTCCAGCCGCAATCGCCGGCCGAGCCGGCTGACGGTGGCACTGCCTTCCTCCCACAACACCAGCATCACAAGGTATTGGGGGTACGTCAGCCCGAGTTTGTCGAGCAGCGGGCGATATCGCGCGGTCACCGCGCGGGATGCAGCATAGAGGGCGAAACACAGCTGATTGTCCAGGGCCAACAACGACCGTCCCCGCTCGGCGTCTCTCATGCCAACACGCTAAACCCTCTACGGGACATATTTGACATGGAATGACTTTCCGCATGTTCTTGCCTACATGACCTATCCAGAGCACGACACCGTATTCACCTGGGCCGCGCCGCCGTTGAAGATCGGCCTGGGTGCGCTCGACGAGGTCGGGTTCGAGCTGCAGCGGCTCGGTGCGCGCCGGGCGGTCATCCTCACCGATAGTGCGGTGCGGGCCGCCGGCTGGTCGGACCGCGTCGAGCGGGCCGCGGCAGACCGTGGCATCGACTGTGTCATTTATGACGACGTACACATCGAGCCGACCGACGTGAGCATCACCGGCGCCGTCGAATTCACTCGGGCGGCCGGCGCATTCGACGCGTTGGTCGCGGTCGGCGGCGGGTCGACGATCGACACGGCCAAGGCGGTCAACCTGCTCTGCACGAATTCCGGCGAGCTGCGGGACTACCTGAATGCTCCGGTCGGCCTCGCCCGGGCGCCGAGTCGGCCGCTCAAGCCGCTGGTGGCGGTGCCGACCACCGCGGGCACCGGGTCGGAATGCACCGCGCTGTCCATATTGGACGTACTCGATTTGCACGTAAAGACAGGCATCAGCCACTCCGCGCTGCGGCCCACTCTCGCGGTCATCGACCCACAGGTCACGCTGTCGATGCCAGCGGCGGTGACCGCGGCGAGCGGCATGGACGTGCTCTGCCATGCACTGGAGTCCTATACCGCCAGGCCGTACACGGCGGTGCCGCGCAAGCGGCCGGACGAGCGGGCGGTCTATTGCGGCGCCAACCCGATCTCCGACATCTGGACCGAGCACGCGATCACGGCGCTGACCCGGTCGCTGCGCACCGCGGTCCGGTCCGGATCCGATCTCGGCGCGCGGACCGATGTGATGTTGGCCGCGACCTACGCCGGGATGGGATTCGGGAGTGCCGGCGTACACATTCCGCACGCCAACGCCTACCCGATTGCCGGTCGGGTAAGGGATTACCGTCCGGCGGGATATCCGGCGGCGGAGCCGCTCGTGCCGCACGGTCAGGCGGTCTCGCTGACCGCGCCGGCGGCGTTCCGCTTTACCTTCGCCGCCGATCCGGCACGGCATATTCGCGCCGCCCGGCTGCTCGACCCGACGATTACCGCCGTCGCGGACTCCGAGCTGCTGCCGGCCGCGCTGATCCGGCTGATGCGCGATATCGGAATCCCCAATGGCATCGGTGCGATCGGCTTTGACCATGGCGATATCGACGATCTGGTGGACGGTGCGCTCCTGCAGCAACGGCTGCTCGCCCAGGCGCCACGGCCGCCCGCGGCCGCCGATCTCGCCGGTATCTTCGAGGACTCGATCAGCAACTGGTGAGCCCGTCCACGCAACCGCGTGCGAGAATTTACCGGTGCACGCAATCAAGGAACTGCTCGGGCCGGACAATGCCACCGCAATAGGCCGGCTCGAGGCACTGGGTGAGCCCGAATTCCCGATCGAACTGCCGTCCGACCTGGCGCTCGCGCTGCACGATCTGGCCGTTCCGCATGAGGACATCGACGCGCTGCTCGCGCTCGCGCCCACTACTCCGGAGCTGCGCTGGCTCATGCAGCGATGTGCGTATTCGCTGATAGCGCGGATGGGCGAGGTCGAGCAGCCGCCCGCCTTTCCGATCCTGCCAGAGTCGGCGGGCCTGATTCACCGCTATTTCTACGTGTACGTCTTCGTCGGCGTGTTGCCGCATGTACGGGAATTCCATCGGCAACGCGGAATTCCGGATGAGGTGTCCCGGAGCACGCTGCGCGATCTCGGCCGCAACATGGCGGTATACCGGCAGCGCCACGGAATCGGTGGGCTGGAAGTGGTGCCGTGGCTGACCCGGCATTTCCGTGGCGCGCTGTACGACCTCGGCCGGCTCCAGTTCGAACGGACCCGGCTCGGCACCCGCACCGGAAACGCGGTGCGCGCGGCCGGGTTGCCGTACGGGCCCGGCGATCCCAGCCTCGGCGCGCACATTCCGGAATTCTCCGGACCGCTGCACCCGCGGGCCTGCGATGCCGCATTCGCCCGTGCCGGCGAGTTCTTCGCCCAGTATTTCCCGGAAGAGCGCTATGCCGTCGCGACCTGCAATTCGTGGCTGCTCGACGAGCAGCTCGCCGAATACCTCCCCGACAACTCGAACATCATCCAGTTCCAGCGTCGCTTCCAGTCCGCCTATCGGCCCGAGGACGCCGATGCCGACGCGATGCTGTTCGTATTCGGCCGGCCAGACGCTCCGCTGGACCAACTGCCCAGGGAAACCCGCCTGCAGCGGGCGATCATCGACCACCAGAAGGCGGGCCGACACTGGCACGGCGGCACCGGCTGGCTCGAGCTCTAAAGAACCGCACTCCGGGCGAATGTAAGGTCTGGGCACTCTAACCGCACCACGCTTATGGCTTCGCTCCCAAGTCGCTGCGCACGTCACGTTCGCGCGGAATGCCTACGCGACCGCGGCGCCAGTTGGTTGATGCTTTAGCGCTGGTCCTTCAGCAGTTCCTGGCAGGTGACCACAATGTGCTGGTACAGCGTGTCCCGAATCGCCGCCGGGTCGCCGGCCCGCAGCACCACCAGCAGCTCCCGGTGCTCATCGGCGATCTCACCCAGCCCGGCGTGCCGCGGCGCCATCCGATAGAGCTGCGCCCGGATCCGGGAATACACGCTCTGCCAGAGTTGGATCGTGTGCGGCGCCTCGGAGGCCAGTATCACCAGCTCGTGGAAACCCAGATCGGCCTCGTTGATCGCGACCAGGTCGGAGTCGGTCGCGCCCTGGTCCATCACCGCGACCAATCGCTCCAACTCGGCATAGTCGGACTCGCCGAGCCGGGACGCGCTCTGGGTGAACGCGTACACCTCCACCGCCAGCCGTACCGGCAGCAGCACCTCGAAGAGCTCCTCGATCGACACCTCGGTGACGAAGACGCCGCGGTTGGGCTGGTGCGCCACCAGCCCCTCGCTCTCCAGCTGCCGCAGCGCCTCCCGGATCGGCGCCGGGCTGACCCCGAGCTCGGCGGCGAGCTGGTCCTGCTTGAGCTGCTCGCCGGGCACGATCTGGCCGGAGACGATCGCGTCGCGCACCGCGTCGACCACCTGTTGTCGCCGCGAAACCGGCCACACAGCGCCGAATCGCCCATTCGATACGCGGCCGCCCGCTCTGACGTCAGCCAATGCCGTCTCCTTGCGTATCAATTCGCACCGCCTTGCCGAAGGGTCTTGACATATTATCTACAAAATACAACTGTAGTCGCCATGGCTGACATAACCATCACCGACGTAGAAGCACTCTATTTGCGGCTGCCGGAGATCGCCGACCGGACCGACAGCTCGCAGGACTCGCTCGTCGTACGCATCAGCACCGATGCGGGAATCGTCGGCTATGGCGAGGTGGACAGCGTCCCCCTGGTGGCCAAGGCCGTGATCGAGGCGCCGTCCTCGCACAGCCGGGCGCGCGGCCTGCGCGAGCTGCTGATCGGGCAGAATCCGCTGGAAACCGAGTGGCTGTGGAATCTGATGTACGAGTCCAGCCTCTACTACGGCCGTGGCGGGGCCACCGTGCAGGCGATGGCCGGCATCGACATCGCGCTCTGGGATATCAAAGGTCAGCTGCTCGGCGAGCCGATCTACCGGCTGCTCGGCGGCGCGCACCGCAAGCGGATGCGGGCCTATGCCAGCCACATGTTCGACTTCGACCCGGCGGTCACCGCGAGCCGGGCGGCCGCGGCGGCCGATGCCGGATTCACCGCGGTGAAGTTCGGCTGGGAGCCGATGGGCAGCGACCCGGAGCTCGACGAGCTGCTGGTGCGCGGCATTCGGCACGCGGTCGGCGACGCGGTGGACGTCTGCATCGATGCCGGCCTGGCCTGGACCGCGCGCACCGCGATGTCCCGGTGCGAGCTTTTCGAGCCCTACAACCTTTTCTGGTTGGAGGAGCCGCTGCATCCCGACGATCTGCGGGGCTACCGCAAGCTCAGCACCGCGAGCAAGATCCCGATCGCCGCCGGAGAAGAGGAATGCACGGTCGCCGGATTCCTGCGGTTGATGGATGAGGGAAATATCGACGTCGTACAGATCGACGTCACCCGCACCGGGCTGACCCAGGCCAAGCGAATCGCTGCGTTGGCGGCCGATCGCGGGCTGCCGGTGGCCAACCACAATTTCACCACCGACATCAACGTCGCGGCATCGACGCATTTCATGTGCTCGATTCCCAATGCGCTGATCCTGGAATACTGCGTGGAGCCCAGCCCGCTGCGGACCGGGATCACCCGCGACCCGATTGCGGTCATCGACGGCTATGTCACGGTGCCCGAGGCGCCGGGGCTCGGGATTGAGGTCGACCTGGATCCGGTCGAGAAATACGTTCAGGCGGCGTAGCGGCCCGGCCACTTCCGCGGCCGATGTCACATTGGTACGCGATGTTTGATTGCTCGGTTCGGCGCGCGCTCCGCGCCTCGGCGCCCTAGGGGCGCCTGCGATGCTCACGCGCACCTCACCTCGCGGAAAGCGTACGAATGTGACATTGGGTCCAGATGACGCCGTCATTATTGCGCTATCCGTACGAAATGATCCGGTGCGATCTCGACCAGGCTGGCATCCGCCTTGTCCAGCACCGTTGAATCCCAGTCCGGCACGCTCGACTCAATCGGCTCGGCACCGTCGATCGGCAGTGCCGCGGCGAGCAGAATCTTGGTGTACGGATGGGTAGGCTCACCAAAGAGCCGGTCGGTCGGTGCCATTTCCACCAACCTACCCCGGCACATCACGAGTACCCGCGAGGCCACCCGCTCGATGACGGCCAGGTTGTGCGAGACGAACACACAGGTCAGCGACAACTCGCGCTGTACATCCTGGACCAGATTGAGGATCTGCGACTGAATCGACACGTCCAATGAGGACGTCGGCTCGTCGCACGCCAGGAAGTCCGGCTCCAGCGCCAGGGCCCGGGCGATCGCGATGCGCTGCTGCTGACCACCGCTGAACTGCCGCGGATAGAGATCGGCCGCCCGACCGCCGATCCCCACCAACTCGAGCAGCCGCAACGCCTCTTCCCGCCGCGAACTCTTGGTGCCGATCCCGTGCACCCGCAGCGGTTCGGCGACATTGGATACGGCACTGAAATGCGGCAGCAACGAACCATACGGATTCTGGAAGACCATCTGCATGCGGCGCCGGACCGGCCCGAGCCGCCGACTCGGGATCGTTGCCAGGTCGGTGCCGTCGAAGACCACCCGGCCCGAGGTCGGCTCCTGCAATCGCAGCATCAACCGGATAACAGTGGACTTTCCGCTACCGCTCTCGCCGACCACACCGATCGTCTCGCCGCGCCCGACGGTGAACGAGACGTCGTCCACGGCGCGCACCTGCCCGCCGCGGGTGTCGAAGACCTTGCCGAGCCTGTCCACCTCGAACAGCGCGTCGGTCCGGGTCAGCGTGCTCTCAGCGCTCATCGACGACCCTCCAGCACGCGGCCTCGCTGCCCGCGCCCAGCGAGATCAACTGTTGCGGCTCACGACACGCGTCCGCATCCTGCATCTGCCCGCACCGTGGGTGAAACGGGCAGCCGGCCGGCAGCCGCGAAAGGTCCGGCGGGGCACCCGGAATCGGGGTCAGCCGGTCGCGCCGGTCGCCGATGACCAACGTAGATCCCAGCAGTGCCTGCGAATACGGATGTTTCGGCGCCGCCATGAACTCTTTGATCGACGCACGTTCCATCATCTTGCCGCCATACATAACGACAATGTCGTCGCAGAAATAGCGCGCCACGCCGAGATCATGCGTGATCATGATGACCGCGGACCCGGCATCCTTCAGCGCCCGCAGCAGGGACAGGATCTGCCGCTGTACGGTCACATCGACCGCGGTCGTCGGCTCGTCGGCAATGATCAGGCTCGGGTTGGTGACAATGGCCGCCGCGATCATTGCCCGCTGCCGCATGCCGCCGGACAGTTGGAACGAATACATGTCGACCCGGCGCTCCGGCTCCGGAATTCCGACGCTGTCCAGGGCTGCGATCGCTCGCGTACGCGCCTCCGACTTCCCGCAGATGCCGTGCCACAGCAGCGGCTCGCTGATCTGCTGGACCAACGTGAGCGTCGGATTCAGCGCATCCATGGCATTCTGGAACACCATCGAGATGTCCTTGCCACGCACCTGTCGCAACTGAGCGGCCGACATCGCGAGCAGGTCCCGTCCGCCGAACCACGCCTCGCCGGAAACGATTCTGGCCCCGCGTGGCTGCAATCCCAGCAGCGACCGCACCCCGACGCTTTTGCCGCTGCCGCTCTCGCCGACAATTCCCAGCGCCCGTCCCCGCTGGAGCCGGTAGCTCAGCCCGTCGACCGCCTTGATATCGCCACCCGGTCGCTCGAAATAGGTACGCAGATCGCGCACCTCGAGCAGCGCTTCACCGGTTGTGGCACCGTCGGCGCTTTTTGGCTCCGCCTCGACGTTGCTCCGCACGGATCGCCCTCTACTCGCCGACATCGAACGCATCCCGCAACCCGTCGCCGATCCAGGTAAACGCCAGCACGGTCACCACGAACAGCACCGTCGGCCAGATAAGCATGTGCGGCGCCCCCAGCACATATTGCATGCCCTCGGCGATCATCGAGCCCCAGGACGGGGTCGGCGGCTGCACACCCAGCCCCAACAGGGCAAGCCCGGATTCCGCGGTGATCGCCGCCGGGATCCCGAAGCTCAACGACACCAGAATCGGCCCGACGGAGTTCGGCAGGATGTAGCGCACCGCGATCGTCCAACCGGATGCACCCATCGCCCGGCCCGCCTCGATGTATTCATTCACCTTCACCACGAACACCTGGCCGCGCACCAACCGCGCGAGCGTCACCCATGACGAGATGCCAATGGCAATGCCGATCGCGAGCAGACCGCGACCCATAACCGTAACCAGAATAATCGTGAACAGGTACGCCGGAAACGCAAACATCACGTCGGTGGCCGCCATCAGCAGCTGGTCGACCCGGCCGCCGACATACCCGGCGACGAGTCCGACGGCGACCGCACAGACAACCGCCAGCGCCTGCGAGGAGAGCGCCACGATAAACGCGGTACGCAGGCTGAAGATCAGTCGGCTCAGAATGTCCCGGCCCAGTGTGTCGGTGCCGAGCCAGTGACCCGCGGATCCGGTGCCGACGAGTGAATGCGCATAATCGGTCTGGGCCGCACCGTATGGCGCGATCAGCGGGGCGAATATCGCAACGACGGCGAGCACGATCGCGAAGATCAGGCTGATCAGCGCCAGTCGGTTGGCGGCAAACCGCGACCACGCGCTGGCCCAGACGCTCCGTGCCTTCGGTAGGCCGTCGTCGATCAGACCTGCACCGGTGAGGCTCTGCGACGCCGTCGCCATTGCGACCACTCTCCTTCCGCCCGGATACGCGGATCCAGCAGGCCGTAGACGATATCGACGACGAGATTCATCCCCATCAGGATGACCGCGAAGAACAGCGTGGAGCCCATCAGGAGCGGCATGTCCCTGGCCCGAGCCGCTCCGGCGAAATACTGACCCAGCCCGGGTATCTCGAAAACCGTCTCGATAAACAGGGTCCCGGTCATCAGCACCGCGAGCAGTGGCCCGGTGACAGTCACTAGCGGGATCAACGAGTTCCGCAGTGCGTGCCGGACTACCACGGTGCGTTCTCGACCGCCGCGGGCATACGCGGCCACCACATATTCGGCGCGCAGCGTCTCGATCATGCTTGACCGAACGTACCGGGCCAATACCGCGGCGGAGCTCAGCCCGAGTGCGGCCACCGGCAGAATCAGGTTCTGCGGCCCATTCCAACCGCTGCTGGGTAACGCATGCACGCTCACCGAGAAGATGAGGATCAGGATGATTGCCAGCAGGTAGCTCGGCATGCTGTGCAATGCGGTGACGCCGAACATGGTCCCGTAGTCCAATGCGGAGTTCCGGCGCAGCGCGGCAATAATGCCCAGCGGCACCGCGATCAGCAGGGCCAGGACGACCGCCAGCGTGGCCAGTGTCAGGGATATGGGGAATGCCTTCTCGATGATCCCTTGGACGGTCAGCTGCGGGTACTGGAACGACGGTCCCATATTGCCGGTGACCGCCCCCTGCATGAACTTCAGGTATTGCTTCCAGCCGGGCACGCTCGCGCCGTAGCGAGACTGCAGCGCACCCACCGACGACTCCAGCGACGCGCCGTTCGGGCCGGCCTGGGTGAGCCGGGAAATGTCGGCGAAGTTGCCCGGTGCCGCCTGCAGCAGCACGAACGTGATGATCGAGACCAGCACCAGCGAGACCGCGATCCGCAGCAGCCGGCGCAGGATGAAGACGATCACTTTGTGCCCGCCACACTGACACCCTTGAAATAGAACGGGAAATAGAAACCGGACCGGAGATGCAAACCGGTGATGTCCTTCCGTACCGCCCAGAAACTGTCGCTGATCACTGTCGGAATGAACAGGTCGGTGTCACGCCGGATCCGGGCCGCCTGCATGAACTGCTGCGTTGCCTTGTCCGGATCGAGGTTTTGCGCCGCCTTGGTGACCAGGTTGACGAACTGGGTGGCGGCGGCCGATCGGTGCTGGGCGACGAAGGTCTGTGCCCGGATGCCGGAGTTCGCCGCGGTCGAGGCGGCCATCTTCGTGTACGTGGCCCAATCCGCGCCGCTCAAACTGAATTGGCTGGTGAAGTCCGGTCCCCAGAGGACAGTCGTCCACGCCTGCCAGCTGGGCAGCTGGGAGAAGCTGCCGTAGTAGAAGCCGATGTAGTTGGCCGGCTGCAGTGCCGCGCGCTTCTCGACATAGACACCGGGGTCGAGCACCTCGATCTTGGTGGTGACTCCGAGATTGCGCTTCCAGGTGTCCGCGATCGCCTCCAGTACGGGGTTTGCGCCGTCGTTGACGATGTGGATCGGCGGCAGCCCTTTACCGCCGGGATAGCCGGCCGCGGCCAGCAGCTTCCGCGCCTTCGCCACGTCCTCGGTCAATTCCACGCTCTTGTTGTAACCGGGCACCGAGTCCGAGACCAGCGCGTATGCCGGCCGGCAGCCGGCACAGGTCTTCGCCATGTCCGTGCGGGTCATGCCGAGCGCCAGTGCCTCCCGCACCCGCTGGTCCTGCAGTAGCGGGTTCTTCGAATGCATGACGGCAAGGTAGCTGAGACCAAATGCCGGCATCCGGACGAGCTGGTCGGCCAGCGACTTGTTCTGCTGGAACGGTTTGAGGTTCGCCGAGCCGATCGGCCCGACGTCGATCTCTTTGTTCCGGAAATGCAGCGCCGCCTGGCTCTCATCCGACAGCCGCACGTTGATCTGTTTCAAGCCGATGCTCTTCTGATCCCAGTAGTACTTGTTGGGGGTCAGCGTCATGCTCGAGTTGATATTCCACGCCTTCACCACGTACGGGCCGTTGCCGACGAAATTCGCCGGGGTCTGCCAGTCCTTCTGGTGCTTGCTGACGACATGCTCCGGCATGGCCACCATCGCCGGATAGGCCAGGTCCTGCAGAAATCCCGCGTTCGGCTTGTCGAGCGTGAGCTGCACGGTGTGCGCGTCCGGGGCCTTGACCCCGACCTTCGACCAGTCCTTCAGCTTGCCGCTCAAAAAGTCGATCGCACCGCTGATGCCGGTCGACACGACGTAGCTGTTTGCGCCGGTGGTCACCGCGGCCTGCCCGCTGCCCGGCGTAAAGAGCCGTTTGTATGTCCATTCGAAATCGGCCGCCGTCACCGGCTGTCCGTCCGACCATTTCGCCGTATCGCGAATATGGAAGGTGTAGACCCGGCCGTCGCGGGACGCCTTCCACGTGTCGGCCGTCGCCGGGACGACGCCGGTGCCATCCGCGTTGAGATCGACCAGGCCCTCCAGAATTCCGGCGCCGGTGATCCACTCGCCCCAGCCGACCCGCTGTGGATCGAGAATCGGAAAGTTCTGATATTCAACGGTGATGCTCTTCGCGCCGCTCGAGCTGCCCTTGTCCGAGCCACCGAAGGAGCAGCCGGTGGCCAGCACGGCTACGGAGGTGGCGGCGATCGCCCAGACCCTGACCTTCGTCATTTCGAGCCGGTCACGCCGACGCCGCGTAGATAGAACGGGAAATAATATCCGTTCAGCAGGTGCACGCCGGTGATATTCGTGCGAATCGCGTAATAGTTGTCGGTGAAGAACGCGGGCAGGATGTAATACATATCCGCGCGGACCCTGGCCGCCTGAATATAGAGCTTCTGGGCCGCTGCCGCGTCGACGGTACTGTTTGCCTGCGCCACGAGGGCGGCGTATTGCTTGGCCGCCGCGCTCTCGTGACTTGCCAGGTACGCGCTCGATGCGGCGGTCGGGCCGTTGAGCGTCATCTTCGCGTACGCGCCAAAGTCCTTGCCCGGAATGCTGGCGGCACCGATAACCGTCGGGCCCCAGCTGCCGGCCGCCCAGAATCGCCAGCTCGGTCCGCCGGACGTCGCGCTGGACCATACGCCGACGTAGTTCTTCGGCGCCAGGGCGGCCCGCTTCGTCGCGTAGACGCCAACCTCCTGCACGTCGATCTTGACCTTGATGCCCAGGTTGTGCTCCCAGTTGGCCGCGATTGCCTGCAGTGGTGGGGTTGCGTTGCCGCCGAGCAGCATGTTGACGGTCAGCCCCTTGCCACCGGGATATCCGGCCTGGGTCAATAATTGCTTCGCCTGCGCGAGGTCTTCCGGTGTCGCAACGTTGGCCCCGGCATCGGGCACGATGCCCGGCACCAATGTGTCAGCCGCCCGGCAGCCGGCGCACGCCTTTGCCACGTCCGCCCGGTCCATCCCCAGGGACAGCGCCTTGCGCACCCGAACGTCCTCCAACGCAGGATTCTGGCTCTGCATCGTGGCCAGATAAGTGAGGTAGAACGCCGGAATGCTCTGCAGCGACTTGCTCAGCGTCGAGTCCTTCTGGAACCGCGGGAGATCCGGCGGGTCCACCGGCGCGACGTCGACCTCCTTGTTCTGGTAGTGCAGTGCCGCCTTCGTGTCATCGGTTGTCATCCGAACGACCACCCGGTCAAGCTTCACCTGGCTCGGGTCCCAGTAGTGCTTGTTGGGGGTGAGAGTCATGCTCACGTTCGGCGTCCAGCTGCTGATGATGTACGGACCGTTGCCGACCCAGTACTTCGCGCTCTGCCAGTTCTTCGGGTGCGCCTTCAACGTGTGCGCGGGGAGCGGCAACATCCACGGATCGGCCATCGCGGCAAGGAAATCGGTGTTCGGCGCATCGAGGCTGATCTGCAACGTCTGCTTGTCGGTGGCCTTGATGCCCACCTTCGAAAAGTCGGTGAGCTTGCCACTCAGGAAATCGGTCGCGCCGGTAATGCCGAGATCGACCGGATAGTCGCTGGCACCCTCCACACCGGACTTCGCCGGCGGACTGAGCAAGCGTTGATAACTGAAGAGGAAGTCATCGGCGGTCACCGGTGTGCCGTCCGACCATTTCGCGTCCGACCGCAGATGGAACGTATAGACCTTGCCGTCGGTGGACTCGGTCCACTTGTCGGCGGCACCAGGCTGTACGCCGTTGCCCTGCGGGCTCTTGAGCACGAGTCCCTCGAGGAGGCCCTGGTTGGCCAGCCAGCTGCCAAAGGTGAGGCGCTGCGGGTCAACGGTGGGGAACGCCGCGTACTCGATTGTTATCTTCCGGACCGGCTTGCCGTTCTTGTTGGTGCTGCTACCGCCGCCGCCGCTGAACGAGCAGCCGGTGAACAACAGGGCCAGCGCGGTGGCCGCCGCGGCCACGGGGACTGTCGATCGGCGCATGGTGGACCTCCCGAAGTGCCGGCACGAGTCGAGGCCTCAATTGCCGGCGTGCGAACGAACGCTCGACCGATAGAAAGGCTTTGCTATCGGAGGCACACTATGGCGTAGAGTCGCGCCAGTCAAGGTCAGCAGGATCAGGAGGTACCACGGTGAGCGTCCTCGCGATCGGCGCCCATCCCGACGACGTCGAGGTGCTCTGCGCCGGCACGCTGGCGCACTACGCCGCGGCGGGCGAAGAGATCTGGATCGCCGTCGCCACCAACGGCAACGTCGGATCACCCACCCATACAGCCGAGGAGATCGCCGCGATCCGGCACGCCGAGGCGCTGGCGTCCTGCGAGGTGATCGGGGCGCGGCTGATCTGGATGGATTTCGACGACGAGTGGCTCTTCAACGACCGGCCGACCAGGGCCAGGTTCATCGATGCGATCCGCCAGGCCCGGCCCGAGGTCGTGTTCGTCCACAACCCGGCCGACTACCACCCCGACCACCGCACCGCCGGCGAGGTCGCGATCGATGCCCGCATCCCGTCGGCCATCCGGCTGGTGCAGACCACAATGCCGGCGTGCGCGGAGATTCCGGCCGTTTTCGTTATGGACACACTAGGCGCGATTGGGTTCGAGCCGGAGTTCTATGTGGACATCACCGGCACACTGGAGACGAAGAAGTCCATGCTCAGCAGGCATGTGAGCCAGGACGCGTGGCTGCAGGACCTCTACGGTATGAGCTATCTCGATTTCGTCACCGAGCAGGCCAGCAAGCGTGGCGCGGAGGCCGGCGTACGGTACGCCGAAGCATTTCGCGAGATAAAGACGTACCCGCCGGGCCGTACGGTCGACGTTCCGGGCCGAATCGATCGGCTCTGACCAAACCCCGGCCGAGAAAGGCCTTTCTACAAGAGCTACCGCACGTGACCCCGCGGTGATCATGCACAAAGTCAGCAGAACACGCCGTCCGAAACATGCGTTTGCGCATGATCACGAACCCGCCCCGCCGAACGAGTTGCGCCAATGTGACATTGCGGCAATCTAGTGGCTCGAATGTCACATTGGTGCGAAACGCGGATGCGGCCGACGTACTACGCGAGCCGGATGCGGTAGACCGATCTGCCGGCCGGCAGATCGGTGCTCAGCTCGACGAACTCCCGCCCGTGTCGGGTCACCGACCGCAACACACCTGCACCACCGACCAGGGCCGCGCCGGGGCCGATCGTCAACAGGATCGCCGCCTCGCTCACGGTGGTCGCGCTGATCACCTCCAGCTCCACCTCATCGCCCGAGTGTGCAGCGGTCACCCGAACCCCGCGCCGGCGGCGTTCCCAGTCGTTGATCTGCGCGCTGGTCCACCAGGGCATTCCGAGTGCCCGGCCGGCCTCGACCGTCTCCGGCACTACTGCCGAGATTTCGGGATGCGGCACCATGTTTCGACCGTGGAAAAGGAAATGCGCCACACCGTGCACTGCCAGCGCCTGCTCCAGGATCACCTGGCGATCCGGCACAACCGCGGTCCACCACAAATCCTGGGTGTGCAGCGGCAGCTCGAGCACGTCGATCAGGCGGCCGTCGTTCGACATCGGGAAGCTCGGATGCGCCGTACCAAAGGGGAATCCGACGGTACCCTGCTTGCTTGGGCCGCGGGACTGGTCGGTCTGGATACCCAGCCGCTCGCACCACAGATAAAAGTCGTCGAAGCCCTCCCATCTGGTGTAGTGATTCTTGTTGGACACGATCTGGTCGATACCCGTGGTCTTGCGCAACCATTCGCATTGCGCCTGCATGAATTCGAAACCCCAGGTATCGAGGTCGGTATCGCCCATCGCGTTGTAATGCAACGCGGTCTCGTGCCCGGCCGCGGCGATCTCGCGGTAGATATCGGGTGAGTAGCCGCCGGGATGCAGCACGCACCACGTCACGTTGACATCGGCGGCGGCAAACGCGGCCAGCGCCGCCCGGCCCGCCTCGTCGGTGTTTCCGTCGCTGTCATGCGACATATGGCCGATCGCGGGCACCCCGACCGGCCAGTAGAAGAGACACGACAGCGGAACGTCCACTGTGTCCGCCGCCCAGAAAAGCGCGCGGGTAAAGAGAAATCGCCACAGGTCGGCATGCGGCCGGTCGAAGAACGGCGCCGCGCTGGCCGGCGGGTAGACATGCTCGAACGGCTCCCGAAATTC
>Ga0137412_10002484_pt1 | contig 14611 bp, 17 predicted proteins | sample CZODoug2_1_16fun_FD_122160 | JGI IMG/M metagenome (GOLD analysis project Ga0137412, IMG submission 122160) | Vadose zone soil fungal communities from Angelo Coast Range Reserve, California, USA - CZODoug2_1_16fungal (Hybrid Assembly) | ecosystem: Environmental > Terrestrial > Soil > Vadose zone... | reverse complement strand
CTTTGGACGTGCCCCTGGAAGACGGCGTGGGCGACGCCGAGTATCTCGACGCGCTGCAGCGGCATCTGCCGATGGTGCTCGATACCGCGAATGCCGACATGGTGTTCTATCTCGCCGGCGTGGATGTGGCCGCCGGCGACCGCTACGGCAAATTGGCTCTCACGGAGGAGGGTATTCGGCAGCGCGACCGATGGGTGATCGAGACGGTGCGCGGCCGCGGCGCACCGTTGAGCATCGTGTTGGCGGGCGGCTATGCGGGGACGCGAGCGCGAACCGCCGAGCTGCATGCACACGCGTTTCGTGAGGCAGTGGCGTATGAACTCAGAAGCGAAGCCCCAGCCGCCGATACACGTCGGCCAGCAGCCACAGCGGCCCGATCATCAGGAACTGGAGATCTTTGAAAAACGACGGCCGCTTGCCTTCGATGGCGTGGCCGATGAATTGGCCGATCCAGGCGACCACGAACAAGAACAGGCAGATGCTCCACAGCGGCACGCCGTCCAAATGATCGAGTTGGTCGAGCGACCACAGACCGGCGAGCAGCAGCGGTAGGAGGCCGAGCGCCAGGCGGATGGACAGCGCCGCGTAGTAGAGGAGCGCGAGGAGCACGACCAGGCTGGCCCAGTTCGCTGCGGGGTGAACTGCGCGAACGCCGTCGGGAAACGGCAGCGACCACAAGAACCCCAGCACGCACCAGGCTATCACCGGCACGCAGACCCAATGCAAGACCTTGTTGGTTCGATTGCGGTGGCTGTCGCCGTAGTCGTCGAGCCATTGAGTGGCCGTGCGCATGGAGTTGAACGCTACGCCGATGTGGGCGGCGATTCAATTGGGCGCTGCGTAGATGAGCTATGCGTGCTGTGCGTACACGCACGGGTGAGGAGGCAGCCGTGACCGGCCGCGCAAGAACGCGCGGCCGTCAAATCCGGCCATCAGGCCGCGGCCATCAACCCTTTGAGCTTGTTGATGGCATTCGTCTCGACCTGGCGCACGCGCTCGGCGGAAATTCCATATTCATCCGCCAGCTCGTGCAGGGTGGCCTTGTCGTCGGTCATCCAGCGCCGCTTCAAAATACTGCGGCTGCGCTCATCGAGCTTCTCGAGGGCGATGCTCAATCGCTCGGTCGAGTCCTCTTCCCACTCTTCGTTCTCGACCTCGATGGCGGGGTCGGCGTTGGTTGCCGGCAGATACATGGCCGGGGAGTAGGCCTCTTCCTCGTCGCTCTCGGGCGTCGGATCGAAGGACATGTCGCGTGCCGACAGGCGTTGTTCCATTTCGCGAACGTCCGCCACATCGACTCCCAAGTCGCGAGCCACGGCGACGGTCTCCGCTTCGGACAACCACGCCAGATTCTTCTTCATCTTGCGCAGATTGAAGAACAGCTTGCGCTGCGACTTGGTGGTGGCGACTTTCACCAGACGCCAGTTGCGGAGCACGTATTCATGAATCTCGGCACGGATCCAATGCACCGCGAACGACACCAGGCGCACCCCCACCGTGGGGTCGAAGCGCTTGACCGCCTTCATCAGGCCCACGTTCCCTTCTTGCACCAGATCGCCCATCGGCAGGCCATAGCCCAGGTAGCCTCGGGCAATGTGCACGACGAACCGCAGGTGCGAGAGCACCAGCCGGCGAGCGGCCTCCAAGTCAGCCTCGGAGCGAAAGCGGACGGCCAGCGCGACCTCATCTTCCTTCGACAGAACCGGAATCTGGGACACGCGGTCAATATAGGAGTCCAGGCTCCCCACGGGGCCTGCCAACACCAATCCGCTCGTTTGTTTAGCGACTAAAGCAGTAGCCATCAGCTCAAACCTCCCAATCAGCGCGAGTGCAAGGATAGCACTCCTGAAGTTTGAGTGCTAATGTTACCGATAGTTCACATCTTTCTCAAGCTATTGAAAGATAACGCTAAGTTGGCTCGATGCCGCGGATATGCCGCGTCGCAGCAAGCCAGGAACCGAGCCAGGCCAGGCCCGCGGCCACGCCCAGCAGCTCAATCCCTGCGGTAACCCCAAGTCCCTGAAGGTGCAGCTGGCTGCCATACAGCTTCGCCAGGCTCGCGACGGGACGATCGAGCACTGCCACGGCGACGGCGACCAGGATCAACGCCATCAACCCGCCCCCCAGCCCATACCAAATACCGCCATACAGAAACGGCCGACGGGCGAAACCATCGGAAGCGCCCACCAATTTCATGACCTCGATTTCTGTCTGCCGGTTCAATATATCCAAGCGAATGGTATTGCCCACGATGAGCACCACACCGGCGCCCAGCAGCCCCCCGGTCAGCAACACCACGCGCCGCACAATGTCCAACATCGCCTGCAGCCGCTTCACCCACTCGGTGTCGAGCTGCACGGTTTGGACGTCGGCCATGGCGGCGATCGCCGCCTTCAGCGCCGCCGTGCCCTCGGGCGTGCTCTTGCCCACCGTCGGCGTGACGATGAGGGTGTCCGGAAGGGGATTGTCGCTCAGGGCGTCGAGGGCCTTGCCGAACCCTGAATCGTTCCGAAACTCCGCCAGTGCCTGGTCTGCGGTGATGACCCGCACGGCGGCGACGTCGCCGCGCTGCCGCAGCTGCTTCGCCACCGCCGCCGAGCGCACCGCGCTCGCCCGCTTGTCCATGTAGACCGACAAATCGAAGGCCTCGTTCCAATTGCCGGTGGCGGTGCGCACGTTGGTCAGGAGCAAATTGAGGAACAGCGGCAGCGCCAGCGCCACGGCGATGACGCCCATGGTCATCAGGGTCGCGAACGGATGGCTGAGGATGCGGCCCAGGGATCCGACCAGGGTTTGCGCATGCCGAGCGAAGTACGCTTGCACGTTTCCGCGGAAACGCGCTGTCATCCGCTGATTGGTCATTGGGACGTTTCCGCGGAAACGAGCTTTGCCGCCCGCCCGCCCGCGTCGGCCACGCGCCCGTCGCCCAAGACGATGCGCCGCGCGCCGAAGTGCTCGATGAGGTGCACGTCGTGGGTGGCGATTACCACCGTCACCCCCACCTCGTTGAAGCGCTTGAATAGCATCATGATCTCGAGGGCGAGCTGCGGGTCGAGATTGCCGGTGGGTTCATCGGCAATGAGCAGCGCCGGCTTGGCCACCACCGCCCGTGCGATGCCCACGCGCTGTTGTTCGCCGGTCGAGAGCTCCAAGGGTCGGCTGTTCTCCTTGCCGAGCAGTCCCACCTGATCGAGCGCCGCGCGCACGCGCTTGTCGATTTCGCGCTTCGGCACCCCGGCGATGATCAGCGGCAGCGCCACGTTGTCCGCTACGGGCCGGTCGTGCAGCAGTTTGTGATCCTGGAATACCACGCCCAGACTTCTGCGGAACTGCGGGATACCACGCGATTTGATCCCGGAGGTATTTTGATTGCCGATGAATACCTGGCCGCGGGTGGGGCGTTCGATGAGCGCGATCAATTTGAGGATACTGCTCTTGCCGGCGCCGGAGTGGCCCGTCAAAAACGCCAGCTCGCCCTGATCGATCTTGAACGACACGCCGGCGAGGGCTTCGCGGCCGTTGGCGTAGCGTTTGTGGACCTGGTCGAAACGGATCATGCCGGTGCCTCGTCGGGGTCCGATTTCAGCAGGGCCGACACGAAATCCGACGCATTGAATACGCCGAAATCTTGGGTGTCCTCACCCACGCCGACGAAGCGGATGGGGATCTTGAGCTTTTGGGCGATGGCGAGCACCACGCCGCCCTTGGCCGTGCCGTCCAGCTTGGTGACCACGAGGCCGGTCACCCCCAATCCCTTGTTGAACTCTTCGGCCTGCGCCACCGCATTCTGGCCAATCGTGCCGTCGAGCACCAACAGCACTTCGTGCGGCGCCCCGGGATCCAGGCGGCCCAGCACGCGCTTCACCTTCTTGAGTTCGTCCATCAAGTGCGTCTGGGTGTGCAGACGTCCCGCGGTATCGGCGATCAGCACGTCGATATTGCGTGCGCGCGCGGCCTGAAGACCATCGAAGATGACGGCGGCAGGCTCCGCGCCTCCCTGCTGGGCGACGATGGGCACCTGGTTGCGCTCGGCCCAAACCTCCAATTGTTCGCGGGCGGCCGCGCGAAAAGTGTCGCCCGCGGCGAGCATGACGCTGTGCCCGTCGGCCAGCAGCCGGCGCGCCAATTTGCCGATGGTGGTGGTCTTGCCGGCGCCGTTGATCCCCACCACCAGAATGACGAAGGGCCTGATGGCGGGATCGATCGTGAGCGGCGTCTCCACCGGTTGCAGGATAGCCAGCATGGCGTCGTGCAGGGCCTTGAGCAGCGCGTCCACGTCGTTGAGTTCCTTGCGCGCCACGCGCTTGCGCAGTTCCTCGAGAATTCGACGGGTGGCCTCGGCACCCACGTCGGCGGTGATCAGGCGCGTCTCGAGATCGTCGAGAATCTCGGCATCGATCTTGCGGCCCGGCAGGAGTTCGGTGAGGTCGGTGGTGAGCCAGGCCGGACCCCGGTTCAACTGGGCGCGCAGGCGCTTGAAAAACCCGACCTTGGGGGTATCGACTTCGTTCGTCATAAAGTATTCAGTGCTCTGCGATCAGGGCGTTGATCGCCACCAGGGAATCTCCTTCGATCATGGAGGGGAGGATGTCGAGGGAGGGTATGATACCGGAGTGACTACCCTCAAGACGGAATCGAGCGCCTCGGGCGGGCGCAATTCAGTGCGGATCATCGGCGGCGGTTGGCGCGGCCGGCGCGTCAGTTTCCCGGATATTCCCGGCCTCAGGCCCACGCCCGACCGGGTCCGCGAAACCTTGTTCAATTGGCTGCAGCACGCCATCGCCGGTGCTCGCTGCCTCGATTTGTTCGCGGGTTCCGGTGCCCTCGGACTCGAAGCCCTTTCCCGCGGAGCCAAGCAGGTCGTGTTCGTCGAGCAGGCAGTCGCCGCATCGCGCACCCTGCAGGAGCAACTGATCCGCTTGGGCGGGGCGGGCAAGGGACAAGTGGCGGAAATGGGCGCCGCGCGCTATCTGCGCTCGCCCCCGCAGGCGTTCGACGTCGTTTTTTTGGACCCACCGTTCGGGAAGGGCGCCTTGGCGGAATATGTTCCCCTGCTGGACGGCGGTCAGTGGCTCAAACCGGGCGCGCAGGTCTACCTGGAGAACGCGAAGTCGGACGGTGTTCCGGAACTGCCCGCCCATTGGGAGCTTCTCAAATCGAAGTCGGCGGGCGAGGTGGGGTATCATTTGGCGCGCGTCAACGCGCGGGCCTGAATGAATGCATAAAAGAACAGCCGTCTATCCGGGGACCTTCGATCCGATTACCAATGGTCACAGCGACCTGGTGCGGCGGGCGGCGAGTATTTTCGACCGCTTGGTGGTTGCCATTGCGGCGAACCCGAACAAGGCGCCGATGTTCACCCTGGAACAACGCGTCGACATGGCGCGCCGGGTGCTCGCCGACGTGCAGAATGTCGAAGTGATGGGTTATGTGGGCCTGACGGTCGAATTTGCGCGCCAGAACGGCTTGTCCGTGATCGTGCGCGGTTTGCGCGCGGTGTCGGACTTCGAGTTCGAATTTCAATTGGCCAACATGAGCCGCCACCTCACGCCTGAAATAGAATCCGTGTTCATGACGCCGCAGGAACAGTACACCTTCATTTCCTCGACACTGGTGCGCGAAATCGCGGTGTTGGGCGGCAACGTGTCCGAGTTCGTGCATCCCATCGTCGAGATCGAACTGAAACGGCACCGCCAGCTTTGATCAAGTCTTCATCCGAACCGCGCAGAGCGCGGCACTATCCCGGCGTCTGGCTGCCCGTCGTCGCGCTTGTAGCCTCGCTCACGGCGTCGCTCAAGGCCTTGCTCAAGGCGTCGTTCAAGGCCTCGCTCATAGCCGCGATCATCGCCGCACCGCCGCCGGCGCGCGCCGATGACGCCGCGGCCGTACCTCGCGCGAAATCGTCGTTGCCGGCCAATGGCAATGGCCCGCTCCCGGCACGCAGCGCGGTTGCGCACAAGGCGGCCATCGCCAGCGCCTATCCCGTGGCGAGTCAGGCGGGGCAGGAAATTCTCGCGGCGGGGGGAAATGCGTTCGACGCGGCGGTGGCGGTATCGGCGGCACTGGCCGTGGTCGAACCCAGCAGCTCGGGCTTGGGCGGCGGCGGCTTCTATTTATTGCACCGGCAATCCGACGGCTACGAGACCATGCTCGATGCGCGCGAGAAGGCGCCGGGCGCGGCGTCGCGCGACATGTACTTGGACAAGGCCGGCAACCCGATCGAGAACGCGTCGATTGCCGGGGCGCTGGCCGCGGGCATTCCGGGCGAGCCGGCGGCGTTCGACTACCTGGCGCGCAAATACGGCAAGCTCCCCTTGAAGCAAAGCCTGCAACCCGCCATTCGACTGGCACGCGAGGGTTTTCCGCTGTATGCGCGCCTGCAGGGGGGCATTCGCTACAAGCGGGACGTCTTGGCTCGTTCTCCCGACGCGGCGAAGGCCTTCTTGACCGCGAACGGCGCTGTTCCGGACGTGGGCGCCATTATCAAGCAGCCGGATTTGGCGGTCACCCTCGAGGCCATCGCCAATCAAGGCGCCCCAGGTTTCTACGCGGGCCGGGTCGCGGCGGATCTGGTGGCGGGCGTGCATGCGGACGGCGGCATATGGACCTTGAAGGATCTTGCGGCGTACCGGGTCATCGAGCGCAAACCGCTGATCGGTGAATACCATGGGGCGCGCATCGTGTCGGCCTCGCCGCCCTCGTCGGGCGGCATCGCGGTCATCGACGCTCTCCATATTCTCGCCGGCTTCGACCTCGGCAAATACGATTCCGCGACGCGTAAGCACTTGGTGATCGAGGCCATGCGCCGCGCTTACCGCGACCGCGCGATTTATTTGGGCGATCCGGATTTCGTCAAGATGCCGCTGGCGCAGCTCGCGAGCAAGGACTACGCGGCGGGGCAGCGCAGCAGCATTCGCACCGACAAGGCCATGCCGTCCAGCTTGCTGCCCGGCATCGAATCCGAGCCCGTTGGCATGCAAACCACGCATTTCTCCGTTCTGGACGCCGACGGCAATCGCGTGGCGGCCACGATCTCGGTCAATCTGTTTTTCGGCACGGGCTACATGCCGCCGAAGACCGGCGTGCTGCTCAATAACACCATGGATGATTTCTCCACCAAACCCGGCAGGCCCAACGAATTTGGACTGGTGGGCGCCACCGCCAATGCGATTGCCGCGAACAAGCGCAGCCTGTCCAGCATGTCGCCGACCTTCGTCGAGACGCCGAAAGGGCTGATGATCGTGGGCTCGCCGGGCGGCAGCTACATCATCAGCATGGTGCTGCTCGGCACGCTCAATTATCTGGACGGCATGAACGCGGCGGACATCGTGAAATATCCGCACTATCACCATCAGTACCTGCCCGATGAAGTGGACTATGAACAGGGCGCGCTGAGCGACGCCGAGATCAAGGAACTGCAAGCCATGGGACATTCGCTCAAGGTGTCCGGGCGGCAGTGGGGCAATATGCAGGTGATCACGTGGGACTACGCCACCGGCAAGGTGGACGCGGCGTCCGATCCCCGCGGCGAAGGCGTGGGGCTGGTGTATTGACTTGCCCGTCAGCGTTGGCAGGTCGAACACCAGTACGTCGAGCGCTGACCCTGGACGAACTGTTTGACGGCCGACCTGCACAAGCGGCAAGCCTCTCCCGCGCGCTCGTACACGAATAATTTCTGACGGAAATAACCCGGCGCGCCGTCGGCATTGACGTAGTCGCGCAGCGTGGTGCCGCCGATCTTGATTGCCTCGCCGAGCACGTCCTTGATGGCCTGCGCCAGCGCCTCGGCCTCGCGGCGGGTGAGGCGCCGCGCGGCGCGGCGCGGCGATACCCGCGCCCGAAACAAGGCCTCGCTCGCGTAGATGTTGCCCACCCCCACGACGAGCTGAGAATTCATGATGAGCTGCTTGATGGCGACGCTGCGCTTGCGGGTCACGCGGTGCAGATACTCGCCGTCGAATTCGCGGCTCAAGGGTTCCGGCGCCAGCCGGGCGAGCAGCGGATGCAGTGCGGGATCGGCCTCGGTCCAATGCAGGCTGCCGAAGCGCCGTGGATCATGAAATCGCAGAATCCAGCCGCCCTCCATTCGCATGTCCCAGTGATCATGAGTGCGCGGCGGCGTATCGGCTTTGACCAGGCGCAGGCTGCCCGACATGCCGAGATGCAAGATCAGGGCGCCGGCGTCGAATCGGATCAAAATGTATTTCGCGCGTCTGTCGACGCCGCGCACGGTGCGGCCGCGAACGGCGGCTTCGAAGCCGGCGGTGATGGGCCAGCGCAGGCGCCGCTCGCGCACCACCACGTCGAGCACGCGCCGCTCCAGCAGGGCGGGGGCGATGCCGCGTCTCGTCGTTTCTACTTCAGGGAGCTCGGGCGTGTGAAGCTCGGGCGGCGGTGGACGCTACTTGATTTTCGATTCTTTGTAGGCGACGTGCTTGCGCACGACGGGATCGAATTTCTTGGTTTCCAGCTTGTCCGGATGCAGGCGCTTGTTCTTCGTGGTCGTGTAGTAGTGTCCGGTGCCGGCCGAAGAAACCAATTTGATTTTGTCGCGCATGTTTGCTCCTTAAACCTTGACGCCCTTGGCGCGCAAATCCGCAACCACGACGTCCACGCCGCGCTTCTCGATGGTGCGCAAGCCGCGGGTCGACACACGCAGGCTCAGGAAGCGCTTTTCGCCTTCGGACCAGAAGCGGTGAGTGTGCAAATTCGGCAAGAAGCGGCGCCGCTTGCGATTGTTCGCGTGGGAGACCGTATTACCCGTTTTCGGGCCTTTGCCCGTGACTTGGCAGACTCGCGACATGGCGTAAACCTTTGAAATAGAACCTTGGGAACAGCCGCGCTTTATACCAGGGTCGCCCAAGTACGGCAATAAGCCGGGGTGGCTGCAAGTAGAAACATGTCATTAATCAACTAGTTGCGTAAGTTGCCCGATCCCGGGGGCCTTCAACTCCGGGGCGCGCGCATCTCATATCAGTCAGTGCTCCGCCCGGTGACACGTTGGCGCCGCGGCCAGGGCACCCAGCGATTAGACCAATCCACGTTCCGCCAGCGACACGCTCGCGCCGTCGCCGATGATGATGTGATCCAGCAGGCGTATGTCGACCAGGCCGAGCGCCTCCTTGACGCGCTGAGTAATGAGTTCGTCGGCCTGGCTCGGTTCAGGGACGCCGGAAGGATGATTGTGCGCAATGATGACCGCGGCTGAGTTGCGCTGCAGGGCCAGCTTGACGATTTCGCGAGGATGCACGCTCGCCCCATCGATGGTGCCGCGAAACAATTTCTGGAATTGGATCAGACGATGGCGCTTGTCGAGATACAGGCAGCAAAACACTTCGTACTCAAGATCGCGCAGTTGCGACGAGAGAAAGTCCCGGGTGGCCCTCGGGCTTGCGAGCGATGGGCCGGCGCGTAGGGTCTCCGACAGCTGCCGTCTGGCGATCTCGACCGCGGCCTGCAATTCGGCGAACCGCGCCAACCCGAGCCCGCGCTCCGCACAGAATCTCTGCCGATCCGCCGCGATCAATTTGCGCAGGGAGTGGAAGCTCTTGAGCACGTTGCGCGCGACATCGAGAGCCGACTGCCCCGGCGTTCCCGTGCGCAGCAGGATGGCCAGCAACTCCGCGTCGGACAACGCCGCGGCGCCCTTGTCGAGCAGCTTTTCGCGCGGTCGTTCGTCGCTGGGCCAATCCCGAATTGCCATGCGCCAGCATGACCGGCGAGGGAACAAGTCTCTAGCTGCATTTCGTTGGCGAGAGAGCAGTTACGATTACCTCGGGTCGCTACGAGTGCCCCGAGCTCCCGAAGCCGCCCGCACCGCGCGGCGTCGCCGAGAAATCCTCGACCACGTCGAAGCCCACCTGAACCACCGGCACGAACACCATTTGCGCGATCCGGTCGCCGGGATTGATGGTGAAAGGCGCGGCGCCGCGGTTCCAAACCGACACCATCAGCGGTCCCTGGTAATCGGAATCGATCAGGCCGACCAGATTGCCGAGCACGATGCCGCTCTTATGGCCCAACCCTGAGCGCGGCAGCAGCACCGCGGCGAGATCCGGATCCGCGATGTAAATCGAAATGCCGGTCGGGATGAGTTCGGCGGCGCCAGGCCCAAGCACCAGCGGGGCACCGATGCAGGCGCGCAAGTCCATGCCGGCGGAGCCCGCCGTAGCATGCTGCGGCAATGGGAATTCCCCGCCGATGCGCGGATCCAGGATCCGCAGCTTGATTCTTCGCTGCATCGTCAGCGCCGCACGCGGCGGGAACGAACTCGATCGCGCGGCAGGGCGGCGGGGCGGCGTTTGCGCGGACCGCGCCTCGGCGTGCCGTCGGGCGGCGGCAGGCGTTGAGCGATCAAGGCAATGAGCTGGCGCGCGACTTCGATTTTCGGCCCGCGCGCGACCTCGATCTTGCCGCCGGGCCAAATGACGGTGAGCGCATTATCGTCGCAATCGAACGCAATTCCCTCGCCGACTTGGTTGGCGGCAATCATGTCGAGCTTCTTGCGCTTGAGTTTGATGCGCGCGTTCTCTTCGACGTCGTTGGTTTCGGCCGCGAAGCCGACGACGTAGGGCCGCTTGGCCATATCCGCGACCGACTTGATGATGTCGGGCGCGGGCTCGAGATCGAGTTTGACGGAGACTCCCTGCTTCTTGATCGTCTGCTTGGCGACGGTCACGGGCTGAAAGTCGGCCACGGCCGCCGCCGCGATGAATACGTCGGCATCCGCCACCTGGCGATGAACCGCGGCGTACATATCGCGCGCGCTTTCCACATTGATGCGCGTGACGCCGGCCGGCGTGGGCAATTGCACGGGTCCGGTGACGATGGTGACGTGCGCACCGGCCTCGCGCGCCGCCGCGGCGACGGCGAATCCCATCTTCCCCGAGCTGCGGTTGGTGAGATAACGCACCGGATCGAGACGCTCGCGCGTCGGCCCCGCCGTGATCAAGATGTTGAGCCCGGCCAAGAGGCCGGAGTTGACGGGCGGCTCCAGCAGGCTTTCAGCGAGTTTCACCGGCTCCCACATGCGGCCCTCGCCCACCTCTCCACAGGCCTGGTTGCCGGACGCGGGACCGAGGATGCGTATGCCGCGAGAAATCAGGGTTTCCACATTGGCCTGTGTGGCCTTGTTGGCCCACATCACTCGATTCATCGCCGGCGCGAGCACGATGGGCGCTTCGGTGGCGAGGCACAGGGTGGCCAATAAATCGTCGGCTCGGCCGCCGGCCAACCGTGCAATGAAGTCCGCGCTCGCCGGCGCGATCAGCACCACCTGTGCCCAACGCGCCAGCTCGATGTGGCCCATGGCGGCCTCCGCCGCGTCGTCCCACAGATCGCTGCGGGTCGGGCGGCCCGACACGGCTTGAAAACTCATGGGAGAGACGAATCGCTGCGCCGCGCCCGTCATCACCACTTGCACGTCCGCGCCGCGCTCGATCAATCGACGCACCAGATCCGGACTCTTGTACGCGGCGATGCCGCCCGTAACGCCCAGCAAAACTCGAGTCTTCAGCGTCAATGGATGCCCTTCAGTTCTTTGAAGCGCGCGATGTCGCTGTCGAATTGCTTGCTCATGATGCTTTCTTCGCTGCGCTTTTCGCGCAGGTTCTGCTCTTGCGTACGCATATCGTTGCCCACGCGCACCAAGTCCTCGGCGATCTGATCCGGCATGGCGGCGGCGTTGGGATCGCTGCTATACGGCTTGAAGTGCATGCTGTTCAAGCGCAATTTCTTCAATTTCCCATTCAACACTTCGAGAAACTGCGAGGTGACTTTGATCTGATCGGTGAGGAGAGTCACCCGCTGATCCCGCAGGCGTTCGATTTCCTGCACCGTGGCATAGGTATTCAGCAAGTTCCGATCGCGGTTCCGGCTCTGCTCGGCCTCGGCTTTCTTTTGATCCTCGGCAGCCAAGGCTTCAGGGCTCTTTTGGGCCTCGAGACGACTGATCTCGACGCCTTGAGCATTGATGACCTGTTTCTCCTGTGCGGCGTATTCCGGCGGGATGTGGTCGCCGTAGTGGGTAACTCCCTGTTCGTCCACCCATTTATAGAGGGTGCGTCCATTCGAGGCGCCGGCCGCAAACCCCGGCGAGGCGAGCAGAACCACGGCACAGAGAGCCCAAGCGATCTTCGTCAAGCGCATATCCTCAGGAGAAAGCGGCCGTCATTGTGAGCGGGGCGCCCGGCATTTTCCAGGTCCTGTGCCTCAATCTGCAAGCCCGTAACGCTCCCGGTAGGCTTGCATGCGGGCGAGGTCATCTTTACGCCCCTGCAGCGAGACATGGTGCATCAAGTCGGCCAGATTGACGACCGCGACCACCGGAATTCCGTAGTGGTCGCGGACCTCCTGGACTGCCGACAAGCGGCCTTCCGGGCCGCGCTCCTGCCGATCCATGGCGAGCAGTACCCCCGCCGGCCGCGCGCCGGCCGCGCGAATGATATCGATGGATTCGCGGATCGCGGTGCCCGCCGTGATGACGTCGTCGACGATCAGCACCTCTCCGCTCAAGGGGCCGCCAACGATGTTGCCCCCTTCGCCGTGGTCCTTGGCTTCCTTGCGATTGAACGCAAACGGCAGATTTCGGCCCCCCAATTCCGCGAGCGCGGCCGCCGTGGTGGTAGCCAGGGGAATGCCCTTGTATGCCGGACCGAACAGCATGTCGAACTTCAAATCGGAGGCCATGATCGCCGCCGCGTAGGCGCGGCCCACCGCGCCGATGGCGGCGCCGGTGTTGAACATGCCTGCGTTGAAGAAATACGGACTTTCACGGCCCGACTTCAGCGTGAAGCTGCCGAACCGCAGAACTCCCAGCCGCACGCATAAATCGATGAAATCACTTTGATATGCCAAGGTCATGGGCCCTGATACTATCGCGCGCCATGCGCATCGTCATGCTGAACCTGTGCCGAAGGGACGGTCCAATAGCGGCCGGATCTAACCTCATGCCTGGAATTTGCGCTTCGATGAGAAGTTCGAGTTTTCGCGTTTGACGGAAATCGCCAAACCCACCTTTCTGCAAGCCCTGAGGGACAAGCGGATGACCGCCGTCCTCTTGTTGAGCTTCGCGTCCGGGTTGCCGTTCAATCTGACCGGCTTCACCTTGCAGGCGTGGCTCGCATCCGCCGGACTCGACATCAAGACAATCGGCATATTTGGGCTGGTTGGTTTCCCGTATATCTTGAAGTTCTTGTGGGCGCCGCTGCTCGACCGATACTTGCCTCCGCTGCTGGGGCGCCGCCGCGGCTGGATTTTGATCTACCAAGCGTGCTTGGCGATTTGCATCGGTACGATGGGATTTTGTTCGCCGACCAAGGAGCCGTACGTGCTTGGCACGGTCGCGCTGCTGGTCGCGTTCCTGTCCGCCTCTCAGGATATCGTGGTCGATGCCTATCGCGTCGATGTGATTCCACCCAGCGAGCGCGCGGTCGCCGCCGCGGCCTTTGTCTTCGGCTATCGGACTGCGGCAATGTTGGCCGGCGCCGTGCTCGTGTTGATTGCCGCCGATCTCGGCCGCCTGGTGGGCCCCGGACTCGAGTGGCGGTACGCCTTCTTGCTGGTGGCCATCATCATGGCAACAACGATTCTGGCGACGCTTTGGGCGCCGGAGCCCGAGGTGCCCGGCCGTCCGCCGCCCACGCTGGCCGAAGCGATATGGCTCCCATTGCGCGAGTTGATCAAACAAAAGGGTGCGTTGGGCTTCCTGCTGCTGGTGGTGCTCTACAAGGTGGGCGATGCCTTCGCGCTCAGCCTCTACAGCGCCTTCATGATCAAGGGTGTGGGATTCTCCCTCCAAGAGTTGAGTGTGGCCGGCAAGGTCAACATGACCATCTCGACCATGATCGGGGTCGCGCTCGGCGGCGCCATTTACCTGCGTTGGGGGATGTTTCGGTCACTGTTGATTTTCGGCATCGGTCAGGCGCTCACCAATCTTCTTTATATGTGGCTCGCGCTCGCCGGCAAGAAGCTGTGGCTGTTGGTGCTGGCGACCAGCTTGGACACGGGCGTCGGCGGCATGGGCCAGGCCGCGTTCGTCGCCTTCCTGGTCTCTCAGTGCAGTCCGAATTTCAGCGCCACGCAGTATGCGCTGCTGTCCGCGCTGTCGGCAGTGCCTCGGGTCGTCATGGGGGCGATTGCCGGACAAGTCGTGAGCGTCGTCGGCTGGGCGAATTTTTTCGTCGTCACCTGCCTGACCGCGACGCCGGGCCTGGTTCTGCTGGTTATTTTTCGCCGACGCGTCAACGAACTCGCGGCACGCGAAGCGGCGAAACGCTAGCGCTTGGAGCGGCAAAATCGGCTGGAGCGCCAAACAGAGGCGCGATCAGCGAGGCGCGATCAGCGAGGCGTGATCAGCGAGGCGTGATCAGCGAGGCGTGATCAACGAACGATGTTCCTGCGCTCAACGGCGCAACGATCGATCGTGCGGAATGGACCAAAGGCTGCGCGCGGTGTCTTCGAAATCGCGATCCAAGTCTTCGACTTCGACATCCACGGCCCCCGACCAGTCCTCCGGCGCATCGGCCGCATCGATGAGTTCGTCCAGCAGCTGCTCGTTCCAGGAGTCGAAATCCACTTCGGTGACGGTGCCGTCGAAGTACTGAATTTCAAT
>Ga0137412_10002483_pt1 | contig 14613 bp, 41 predicted proteins | sample CZODoug2_1_16fun_FD_122160 | JGI IMG/M metagenome (GOLD analysis project Ga0137412, IMG submission 122160) | Vadose zone soil fungal communities from Angelo Coast Range Reserve, California, USA - CZODoug2_1_16fungal (Hybrid Assembly) | ecosystem: Environmental > Terrestrial > Soil > Vadose zone... | reverse complement strand
GGTCGCGTCGAACGTCGTCGGCGACTCACCCGGTCTCGTCGTCTCCGACGCCACGAATGACCGCATCCGCGCACTCGAGGCCGCGCTCGCCTCGGTGATCCGCCGAATCGAGCGCGTCGGCGGCTACTCGACTGCCGAGGAGCAGGACACGTTGCGAGCGGCGAGGGCGGTGCTGGCTACTTGATCGGCTTCGGCTCGTCGCGCAGCGCGCCCGGGACGCACTCGGACGGGAAGATATCGATCAGCCCCTGTGCGCACTGCAGCACCTGTTGCAGCGTCGCCGAGCCGTTCTCGGAGATCACGTACGTGCCAGTCCCCGGCGGGTTGCCGGAGGGGAAGCCTGGGTAGCCTTCCATGCCAGGGATCGGATTCGTGGTCGGCACGCCGAACGCCTGCAGGCAGAACCTCACTTGGCTGTTGACTACCGTTGCAACAGAGTTCTGATCGTTGCCAGGATTGGCAAAGGCCGGTGCGCCGCATTTCTGCGTGCACAGGTTGTCCAGGACCTGATGTCCGCCGCCCAACGCGGTGCAAAACATACTGGAGATGCCATCCTCGACATCGCCTTCAAGTCGGCAGTCGTAGGGTTGGATTTGCTGCGGGCCGTTGGGGCATCCGGCGTAGGCAGCGTTGTAGAGATTGACAACAAGCAGTGCGGCTACAGAGAATTTCAACATGTTCATGACTTTTCTTTGACACATGATGTGCCAAGCGCCTCGGCCCGGTCTCGCTCCGGGTCAACCTCGCTCGCGAGGCCTTTCTAGGTATACTTACCTTTCAGCACCTTCACCGATCGCCCGGTGTTGCAACGGGGAGGGGGACTACTGCTCGCCGCCGTTGCCGCCATCTCCGCTTCCGCCTGTCCCACCGCCGCCGTTGATCTGACAGTGAGTTGATGACAGTGCGGCTGCAGTCTGGACATTGCAGTATGCGTAGACGTCGCTAGGGTGCGGAAGGCACCGCTGGCCATCGCCGCAGCCACCGCAGTACGATGTCGACGCTTGATAGATGGCGAGCTCTTCGTCGTCCTGGAGCACTGGGCAGTATGCGGATGTGCCACAGGTGCTGGTGCACACGCCGTTGGCGAGCCCATTTGGGCCTACCCAGTAGGTGGTGGTGTTTGTGTCCGGATCGGTGATGGAAAAGGCGTGGTATCTGAAGCAGGTCTGCTGGACGCAGACTGATTCAGTGATCGCCGCTGGCTCCAGCAGCACCGGCGGCGAATCCGCCATCAGTTTATCAAGGTCGGCTGCATCGGTTGGGCTGATCGTACTGACCGATTGAGCGGAGGCGACGGCGGACAGAAAGAGCACAGCGATTGCGTATTTCACAGAAATCTCCACAAGGCGCATTGTGCGCCGGCGACCCCGTCGGGCCTCGCACCCGACAACTCCGCTCATGGGGTCTTTGACTGTATGGCGCCACGGAGAGGCGAAGCACTACAGGTCTTATGGCTTCGCTCGTTCTTGCTCTGCAAAGTACACCGCGTTGTTCCAGTGCGCTGTCGTCCCGGATTCAACGTTCATTCCTTCGCTACGGAGCTTACGTATGTGGTGAGGGTCCATCTTCCGGGGATCCGATGGCACCACACGATGCACGGGTACGTCGGCGCTGCCCATCGAGCGGAGAACTGCGGGCAACGCGCGACAGTAAGCGCTCTGTACCCCGGCGACAGTCACGAGCGCTGCGTACGTGATCACTTTTCCTTCTGGGATCTGTGCGACGATGTCACGTACCCGCGCTTTCCAGTCCGAGGCGAGAGGCTGCGCTGACACGGTCTCGGTTGAACCACTATCGCCGGTCCGCAAGATTCCCCCCGACAGAACGCGTGCTAAGAGCCCTCTCCGCGAACCGATGTCGCGTGACAAGCCTTGCCTTACAGCGTTCAGCTTCCCGCAGGGCTCACACGGAATCGTGATGCGTAGCCTCGAGTCTCCGAATTGGAGGATTGTCCCAGAACGGACACTTTTCAGATCACCATCGACGACCAGATTTGCACGGAGATCGGAGTATCCGAGTGCCATCTCGTCGATTGAGTGTCGATCTACGAGTAGGACTTGCCTGGGGCTTGCCGCGTTCGCGTTGCAGTCTCCTAGCAGACCATAGCCAGTCACAGCCTCCACGTTCCGAACGCTTCGCATGGAGGTATTAGGCGCCGATTTGATGAATATCGAGTGGATTTTGAACATGACTTATGGCCTGTAGATCCAGACGAGAGGCTCGCCGCGGCTCGGAATCTCCACCACCCATCCAGCTTCCCTGTAGCGTTGGCCCATAACCACGATCGCCGAGTACGGCATGGCGTCGCGCTTGGCGAGAACCTGAGCCGGCCAACGTCCAGTGCTGCATGCAAGGCTGATCGCTGCGTCGAAGCGCTTTTCTAGATAGACGAGCTGTTGCTCGGTGTACCGAGGTCCATCGGGCGGTAGGTCGCTTGGCTTGATCATCGGTTGCGTGGCTCCTCACCACGAGTGACACCGTGTGCACCGCCGTCGGGAGGGGATCCGAGCGGCACGGCGTCACGCCTGGGGAGGAGCGGCGGCGCTGGGCTACAGCCAATGCACGCAGGCGGCGAGTCCGCTCACGGCCGCGAGCAGCAGCGCTGCGTTGCGCACGGCGTCTCGGAGTGCCGAGCGGTGGCGGGGCAGCGGCGACGGCGCTGCAGAAGCCGCGACCGGGTACACGCGCTTGGTGAGCTCGCGACGGCGGAGGTAGATCTTCGTGCGCGCCGGCGGGTAGACGCGAACCTGGATCTCGTCACCGGGCAGATCCAGCGCGTCAAGCCAGCGCGGCGAGTTGCGGATGTCTGCTTTGCTCACTTCCGCACCGCCAGATCCCACACATCGATGCCCTCGAAGCAGAAGTGCTCGACGAGCTTGGCGGCCGTCATCGCGTCGAGAGCGGTACGGATCTGCTCCGGCGTGTTGCCGATGTAGCGCACCGCGTACTCGAGGGTGATGGGGCGGTCGGACAGAACCGCGATGAGCCTGCCGATCAGGTCGGCGATGGCCGAGGCGCGGTCCAGGGCGAGGGTTGCGCGGAGTTCGCGATCGGTGGGGGTCATGGTCAGATCCTCACGGTGCTGGTGATGGCGCCGGTGACGCCCGGCTGGCCGATGCGGATGCGACAACGGGCGCGGAAGCTGCTGCGGGTGATGCGGGCGGCGTGTGCGATGGTCACGATGTCGGCGGCCTCGGGGTTGGTCCAGCGCTTCGTCGGGGCGCGCGATCCGATCCGTGGGCGACCGTCTGCCATCTGCGTCTCGTTCGTCATGTTGAAAGTTGTAATGCACGTTCGGCTCAGGTGCAAGCGAAATCTTCGAGCTTGCGTAACCGGCGCAGATGCATTACGGTTTTCAACATGGAAGATGATACCGAGGCACAGCGGACGGCAATGCTGATCGATCGCTTGGATAGAGACAAGCTGGCCCTGCAGGACGAGCTTGGTCAACTTCGCGCTGCGGTGAAGCGTTGGTATGAGGCCGAGATCCGTTGGGACCTGGTCAAGTGGGGTGACACCGGAGCTGAGAAGTACCGCGTGGCCGGTGAGCTCGCTGATGCAGCTTCGGCGCTGCGGAAGGCGCGCGGCGATGATCGATAGTCGTGGTACAGCCGTGACGCTGCGCAAGCAAGTGATGCCTGCACGGAAGGCTGACAGCGGTCCATCCTCGGTGGAGTGGGCTGCGGTCGGCGTGTGTGCTGCTTTCCTGACGTGGGCGATGCTCTTGGTTATGGCGGCGCTGCGGTGAGCCCGCGAGGTGACTCATGACCCGCGGCGGATCACGCCCTGACAGCGCTGCGCGTCAGCGATCGAAGTTATGCCGTCCCAACGCTGTCCCACACGTCGGCTCGGTCGGACTCGACTACAAGGCAATCTGCCCTGCGTGCGGCAAGCGCGTCAAAGTGACCGTGGGCGGGCGGTTCGCGCATCACCGGCCAACGCCGCATGGTGGTGCGCGCGACAATTCTGGCGGATCTCGTGAGGGCGCTGGTCGCGAGCCACTCGGTGATGATCGTCTCTGCTCAACGCTTCCCGCGACCAGGGTCACCGAGGGTGAGCGACAGCTACTCGAGGACGCTGCTTCCAGCGAAGGCGTCAGCATGTCCGACGCGCTGCGCGCGGCCGTGCTCATGTGGGTGAGGAAGGTGCTGAGGTGAGGAAGTTCCGCGACGACCCGACGGCTTCACCTCTGCACACATCGACGCTATCAAGGCAATGTTGACCACGAAAGTGAGCAAGAAATGAGCGAGTGGAAAATTGGAGATGAGTGCTGGCCGAGCCTGTCGGCGTCCGGCGACACATGCGGTCGCATCGTTGGCATTTCGGAGCCGACAATGAGCGCCCTGGTGGATTTCGGATGTGGCGGCATGGGCTGGTGGTCGCTGAAGTATCTGCGCAGGGCGCCGATGGTGAGGTCGGCGCCGGAGGTGACGCCAGCCGATCCGCTCGCTGTGCTGATCGACGGCGTGACGCTGCGAGCGCTTATCGCCGCAGCGGATCTCATCGGTCGTGAGGACGTCGATCCTTTCAAATTCGATTATGCTCGGTGGTCTGACTTCACCCCTGCCCAGCGGACGGCTATCTCCGTTCACCGATCCGCCGAGCTCCGCGCTCGCATCGCCGCTGGACCGTCGGCGGACGCCGCGAAGTGGCGCAAGGAGCAGCAGCCCAGCGTGTGGCTGGATTGTGCGGAGGAGCTGTGAGCTGCTGGTCACCGGAGACGATGTTCGGTGCAGCCAACGGATGGAGTCCGCTACTGGACGCAGCAGCGCTGCTACTCGCGAACATGGGCTACACGGACCGCGTGACGCAGGTGGTGCAGCCTGACGGCGACGGCATCAGCGATCGTCGCGTGCTCGTGCTTGATGTGGTCGAGCAAGACGGACGCATCGTCAGCGGACGCGAGATCTTCGAGGTCGTGTCCACCGTGGAGCAGGTGGACTGGACGTTCAGGTTCACGCACACGCCGAAGTGGCTATGGCGGGATGTGAGCCCGTGATGAAGGTCCACAAGATCACCCTCATGGTCGTCGACAGCGACAACCTCGGCAGTGCCAGCGTCAGCCGGGTGCTTGAGGACACCCGCTACACGAACCGATGCATCGCGCCGCTGGTGATCGCAACGGAGACTCGCGAGGTGGACTGGCACGACGAGCATCCGCTGAACCTCACGGATCGGTACAAGGCTGAGTTCGAGCGGATCTTCGCGGCGCCTGAGGACGCGTGACCCGCCACAACCCAGAGCGCCGCTTGTGGCGCGGCAAGTCGTACAGGCGAGGCGGCGCGCCGGTGGTTGCGATTCGCGCGCTGGCGTCGCTCGTCGATCAGGATCAGTCGCCAGATGCCGACGCCGTTGACGTCGCCGAGTTCGTGGCCAACGTGGAGACAGAATGAACAAGATCAGCAAGAAGCTCATCCTCAGGTCAGAGTCGATCCGCGCACTGGCAAGCAGCCAGCTGCAGCGAGCTCGAGGCGCTGGACCGGCCTCGCTGCCGGGCACCAACTACGCGACGTGCGCGTCCTGTGCCTCGTGCGGCGGAGCAACGTGTGCCGTTGTGTGTCCGTGGCCACCGGGCGGCGGTGGCGGGTCGACGAACTGCGGCGGTGACTCGGACGTCTGCGGGACCGAGAACACGCTGTGAAGCGCACCCTGCACTTCATCGGCTGCGTGAACGACGGCATCCCGGTGGCGATTTGCCTGGAGCACGACCTGGTGACCCAGGCGGAAACTGCCGCTGGACTTCAGGCGTCGTGTGCCGAGATGATCGACGTCATCGTCGAGGATGACCTCTCGGAAGGTCTGAGCCCTTGGGATCGGAAGCCGCCGCCGGATAGCGCCGTGGCCGAGTTCCGCGATGCGCCTGGCTCATTCGAGTTCACGATCGAAGTCAACGTGTGCGATAGTCCAGCTGCACCATGAACATCTCCAAGTCCGACATCGCCGCCCTGCAAGCGGTCCGATCCGTGATCGCCGACGCTTTCCAGCACCCTGGGAGGGATGCTGCCGTGCAGGCGATCGACAGGCTGGTGGCGCAGGACGCAGCGCCGCCTGTGATTCAGATCCACAACCACTACGACCAATCCGTGAGCCAGTCGTTGCATGCTGAGGTTGCGAGGCGGTGTGCTGACGTGGTTGACAGCATCTTTGCGTGACAGGCTGGCGTCGCATCGACGGCGACACGGTTGAGGTCACTTGGACCGAGGTCTGACTACCGCTTCGCGGCGGCTTACCTAGAGCGCGATTGGCCTTGCCCCGTTAAAAACGGGGTGCTACGGTCCGAAGTGCTCTACTCGAGCGCTTCCCGCCGCACCCGTTCGGGCCGGCTGGAGGCAGGCCGGAAACGGCCCCGCTTCGCACCCGGTGCCTGACCCACCTGGTGCTAGGCGGAGTCTACACGGTCAAGTTCACCTAGACCGAGGTCTGACTTTTGTGGAGCGTCACCACGGGCCCGGTGGTCGACAGAGAATGAGCCGGACGCCTAGCCGGCTGTGCTCCTCCTATTTCGCCAGCGCTGCCCTGATCGCTTCCCGCAGCCACTGCGACTCCGTCTTGCCTTTTGGCACCGCAGCTGCGATCTGCTCCCGCTCGGACCGCGACACACGCAGGTAGATCCGGCAGCCTCGGGTCTCGCCGGTGACTGGAGGTCGGCCGGATCTCACGGGATCACCGCGCAGCAGGAGGTCGGCCACCATCCTCGCTCCTCGAGCCGGACCCAGTCGAACGGCTCACCGCCGCGGCGCGCCGGAACCGGACGGTGCTCAGCGATCACGTCCACGTAGATCCGGTGCGGTTCGTGGCGGATCACCACGACGCGCGTACCCACTGGATCTGACGTAAGCGCCGTTCGTAGTCCCGGCGCCGACGCGATCTCTGGCAGCTGTCGCGTCGACCCGCATGTCGTGCACGGATACGCCGTCGATCCGTGACCGCGTTGCGCGGTGGGGCCGCGTACGCAAGGCGCGCCACAGGGGGCGTCGTGCCGGTCGATGCAGCGGTACTGCGGGTGCGGCGTCGTCAGGCCATCGTAGTACTGCACATGCTCCTGAGTGAGGCCGCAGCCATCGCAGCTCCGGGTAACGATCTCGGTGGTACGCACGCAGTGTTGACACACGCGATCTAGATCGCGGAGCGGCGTGCAGTCGTTGGGACTTCCGCAGAGTTGGCATCCGCGGGTCATGTGCACCGCCTGTTGAGGGCCTTGCAGAAGGCCCGCAACGTCCGATGGAGGGCTGGGCTACCATCAATGCTGCGTGTTGCCAGGGAAATCGCCAGAGCTCGTAGCTCGAGGTCGGCTGACTGCATCGCAGCGAAGACCTGAACGGCGAGTAGGTTGCTTGGGGTGATCATTTGGCTCCGTTGCGGGCGTTGATGGCGTCGCAGACGCGACGGCGAGCATCTCGATAGCGCCATCCCCATATTTGGCTCCCGCCGGGCCAGTTCGGATCCACGGCGATCGCGCACTCGCGAACCTCCTCCGATATCCCGATACAGCCGACGATCATCTCATCGGTCAGCGTCTCAGGGGTGATCTTCGGTTTATTCACGACCGGATTCCTTGCTTCGGTATGCGGCTGCAGCCTGTTCGTATGATGCCCCACGGGTCATCGCGTACCCCATCTGAGTCGCAAGCCAGCTTGCGTCTGGGTTTCTGGTTATGAAATCGATCACTTCGCTACCTTCTGCCAGTTGGGCGAGTACCCATTCCGCGATGTGCAGCGGCATTCTGTCCATGATCCATGGATGGCCGCCGTCAGGGTGTCGGCCTATCTCGTAGATAGCAAATAGGGAGTCTCCATTGCTGGAGCCGTCTTCCTCGATTGCGTATCGATCGGCAGGGGTGATCTTCACTTGGGCTCCTTCCGTGCTCCGTCCATGCGACCGCGCCAGTACGCGAGCACCGTGACGACCGCGAACAGAATCAGCGTGAGCTGCAGGTTGGTGAGGTGCATGGTCAGACTCCACGCGCGGCGCGGATGACACTGATGCACTCGTCGCGGCAATCCTGCTGGGACAGTGCAGCGATCCGCCGGAGATCCTTGCCGCCGATGAAACTGGCGATCCGCAGGTCGTGGATGCTGCCGTCGACCTCGGGATCGACGTCGCCGGTTGCCAGGTCGCAGATGAGCGCCTGAGCGTGATCTCCAGCGGTGGTTGCGGTGCGGCGGAGGGCGCGGATGTCGTCGTCGGTGATGTTCGAGTTCGTCATGAGACAACTGTACGTACAGAAGTGCCTGGCGTCAAGCCTCCTGTGCTGAGACCCGTCTCACCTCTTTGCGGCAGCGTCTGCCACACGGGACAGCCACGAGCTCACGGCGACGTGGCCCGCGCGCTTCGTCGCCGCTGCCCACGCCTTGAGCTGCACCGGGTCAGGGCGCAGCTGCACCGCCTTGCGCGCTGCGGCGGACGGCTGTCGTCGCACGAGCAGTGGCACATCGGCCTCGGCCACGGTCCACGTGCCATCGGGCTCGCGTCGCGCCGGCACCTTGCCGCGGGTGACCAGCGTGTGTGCGTGAGAGCGGGACAGACCCTGGGCTCGGGCCGCGGCGACCAGGGTGACGCGGCCGGCGGGGGCGGTGGCAGGGGGTCGGCCGGAGCGGCTCACGGCTGCAGCGCCTGCCATACGAGCGAGCTCAGTTCAGTCATCGAGAGCCGCGGAAACATCTGCCGTAGGGACTTGATGGCGTAGATTTCGCCGGTGTCACGTGGACTGTACCCGACGTCGGCGATGGCCATCCTGGCCAACCCGACCATCTCGTTGTGAGTGTAGGACACGGTCTCTCCGCGCTCGTTGATGTGGCAGTAGGGCTTGACGACGGCGAAGCTCATCACTTGCTCCAATCGTGGTTCGGATCTCGAGACTTCGAGGCCAGTGAGAGCGTCACGCCGAGGTTGCGCCGCGTCGGTCGCGAGAGCATCACCTGCGTGGTCTCGTGATCGGCGAAGCGCCAGGCTTCGAGCGGATCGCCGAGGATCAGCATGCCGTCGGGGTTGTCGTCGGTCATCGGAACAGGTCTCCCCATGCCTTCTCGGAGAAATTCGGCTTGAGCTCCTCGAGGGTGCTGGCGAACCAGACCTCGACATCTCCGCCGTACGCGTCGTGGTGGAAGCCAGATCCAGTGACGTCGCTCCAGGATTCCCATCCGACGAAGCGGCCATCGTTGAGCTCGACGATGGCGATCTCGCTGCGGTCGAAGGCCGATCCGGTGTCGCACGTGACGACTCGCTTGACGTCGGCTGCGGCCACATTGGTGATGGCGCAGCCGTTGACCGATACCGGGCGGTACGCGGAGGAGTCTGCCCACGGGGATTCGTACATGTCTTCGAGTGTGGTCACTTTGCATCCAATCCCAGCGCCAGTTCGGCGCAGTACAGTGCGAATTTGGCATTGATGGCATCACAGACCCGTTGGCGAGCTTCTGCTGGGCCTTCGTTGTCATCGTATGTCTCTGCCATAATAGCAACCAGACAATGCCGCGTGTATTCCATGGTGGTAGAGCTGCGAAGCTCGGCGCGCACCATCTCCTCGGTCAGATCGGCAGGGGTGATCACTTGCCAACCATTCGAAGCAGTGCGCACGCCGCGCCGCGGATCGCATCCAGCGTCCACAGGGTGGACGGCATCTGAATCTCGGCGATCGCTGCCAGGTCGTTCTGCTTGACGGCCAGTTCGAGCCTCTCGGCTGTGTCGCGTAGCGCTCGCACCATGTTGGTCGCGGAGTCGGTGATGGCATAGATCAGGTGTTCTCGGATCACTTGTCCTCCTTGTCGTAGTACGTCACGTCCCACTCCTCAGCGGCCATCACCTTGGCGCAGATCGCGCACACGCGGGTCTGGCAGTCCGGCACGTAGCCGACGGCAGGATCGAGGCACTGCGTCTCGAAGCGCAGTGTGCACGACGACTCTGGGGATCTGACCTCGATCATCTCGTAGTCGACCTCCACCATCTCGCACTGCGTCGCGGTCGGCGCGACGTGCGGTTTGCCGATGTTGTCCTTGAAGCTCACGGCTTGGCTCCGTTGCGGGCGTTGATGATCGCAGCACATCGTGCTCTGGCACCTGCGCGTTGAGTGGCTTGTTTACGACTACCGCCGTACACCAATCGCATTGCCGCAATACACCACGCCTTTGTCCTTAAGGATGACCGCGGGTCCGCCGCGAGTGCCAAGATCTGTTCGTCGGTAATATTGGCGCTGGTCACATCACCAGCATGGGCGGCACGCAGTTTTGCTTCGCGCAGCGTCTTCCATTCATCGGCTTGCAGCTCACCGTCAACGTAGAGCACCCATCCCGCAGTGCGTCCGCCCGAGTCGGTCATTCGTCGGAGTACACCGTGACCGTTTTGCTGAGTGTAGTCGCCTTCAGGTGTAGGCCGCCACCAGGACGGGTCTAGCGGTTTCATGTTCAGATCTCCATCTTGCGCGCGATGGCGCCGTCGGGGCGGGCGGTGTCGGTGGAGCAGATGACGCGCAGAGTCTCTGCCTTGCTTGTCCATGAGGCATCGATAATCTCGGTGGTCACCGAGGCCAGCCGCTTGACCGCCCACTCCTCACCTGCAAGCGCCGCGGAGCAGAGGTGCGCGAAGTCGATCTCGTTGTTGGCGACTGCGAAGCTGCGGAGGGACTCGATGGCCGTCTCGTTCATGTCCTCACCATGCCTCGTCTCAAGCCACCTGTCAACAACGGACCGAATGAAACTGGCCTCACGCTCCGCGGTTGCAATCTCTGAGCTTGGCTTGCTAGGCTGCCATATGGTTACATTGTCACTCGAATCAGACGAACTGGGCGCTCTCAAACTTTGCGTGCAACAGGGGAACATGAACATCCCAGGCACTCGCGGCCTGTCTGGCTTGACTGCAAAGTGCGCGGACGCGATCGACGTCCCGGATCAGATGCCTGCCACCGACAGGGTGTCGGCGCCTGCCAAGTGAGCGTCTTCGTCGTGGGGGACGCCGTTGTGCTTCGATCCGGTGGCCCGTCAATGACGGTGGTTGCAGTTGGAGCCGGATACGTCTCGGTCAAATGGTTCGATGACATGAAGCATGCGCATGCGGATCGACTTCCAGTCGAGGCGCTGTCGCCACATCCGTCGTCACAGCCAGAGGATTTTCATTGAGCAACTGGTCGGTCAACAAGTGGCTTCGCGATGAGACGGCAAAGCACGCGGGACTGCTCGAGCGAATGCGCCAAAAGCTCGAGACCGGGCTCAACGGACGCGAGGATGAGGACGGAGACGGAGAACTGACCGCTGGGGGCGTGCCCAACCGACATTGGTGCCGGGCCTACGGCAAGTATCAGGCTGGAATGACTCAGCTACTTGTCGAAGAACGCGAGCGCGCAAAACTGCAGCTGATGGCCAAAGTGAAGGGCGCTGGCGCCGTGTTGACCGATGAGGAGTTCGAGATTGGCATGCGAGACCTGGCCAAGGTTGCAGTGAGAGAACTTCCGACCTCAGACCTAGCTGAGGAGATTGCCAGGCGCGGCATCGTGGTTCCGGTTACCGTTTCCGATGACACGGATGACTGATGCGTATTGCAATGTATGGTCATTGCGTGTAAGCATCCGTATATGCGAACCAGGTACATCGCTCAGTGTCGCCGGTAGACCCCCCGGATCTGGACAGTCAACTGGCCCGTGAGGCGTTCGGCGACGATGAGTCCGTTGCCGTAGATGCCAGCGAGGCCCCGCTCGTCCGCCGCAGCGGTGCACAGCCGGCTATGGTGAATCGCCATTTGATGGCGATGGAACCCGACGCCCGCTCTGCCGCCGAGGCGATTCTTCGTGCGACCGCAAGGAGCCGGGCGAAGCTGCAAGATCGCTATGTTCGAAGGGCGAGCTCAGCATTGGCTGAGGAGCGGGTCGAGCTCAAGCAGAACCGCATCAACGCGGTTCGTCTCGTCGAGACTCCAGATGGAGCTCGGCACGTCGCTGCGTGCGCGTGCCGATGGCATGGTGCTCAGCATGCCGATCCGGAGCTGGCGCGTCGTGAGTACGATGCGCACCCGTGCTCGGTTCCAGACGGTGATCGAATCCATCGCGAGTTCGTGGGCGCGGCTGACAAGCACGTGAGATCGGCGATGGTGCCGGCGACTGCTGCGGAGCGCGCCAGTGCTGGCGTGTCATTGCCCGGTGAGGCCGACGTGGCGCCGACGGTGAGCGCTGGAGATGAGGCAGAGCAACGGTTCGCGTTGCTTGAGCTGGACAGGGAGAAGTGACCATCGCCATCCCCGCATCCGGCGATCCACTCGATCGCATGCAGCACATAGCGCTGTGCCTGAGTCTCGATGGCACATGGCATCACATCGCCGTGATCCACGCCGGGGTGCTCGGCCTCACCGAGACACACCATGGCGCCGCTGACCGCTGGGATTGGTCGCTCACCGCCCGTGACATTCCGGCGGCGCAGCGGCAGCACGAGCGACTCCAAGCTCTGGCCGCTGGTCTGACACCAGAGCAGCGTCACTCGCTCTGGACTACGACGGACCCGAGAGCCGCAAAACTGCGAGGACTGCTGACGAAATGACAGATAGAGGCGACGGCATACCGTGCGCCTGTGCCACACTTCGCGGCAATGAAGCAAGCAATTCTCGTAGTGTTCTTCGTCATCGCCTCCATCATTACGCCGTCAACGGCAACGGCAACGACCGCGGTCCCCGGTCTGCCGATCATCTATCACGATGCCTTCGGCAACACATATCCGGGCTGGGTGACGTACGTGTGGTTTGACGGCAGTACGACCGTTGTGGTTCTGACGCCTGGAACGGTAGCGTTCAACTTCCCGTTCGGGCCGAACTCTCAGTCAGGATTCGGCGTGACGTTCATATCGGGTAGCATCGAAGGCACGACGTCGAATCGTTGGGAGGTCAACACGGCTGGCACTGGTCCGCAGGGAGACACCGGACCGCAGGGTGCCACAGGATCCACTGGCCCATCGGGGGCTACTGGCTCTACGGGGCCGACCGGCGCAACCGGATCTCAGGGCTCGACCGGGGCCACCGGGGCTACGGGCCCGACTGGATCGACGGGACCGACCGGATCTGCCGGCGCAACAGGTAGCACGGGCTCGACCGGCTCAACTGGCCCCGCCGGTCAGGGATCGTTCGTGAGCTCGACGTTCACCCCGACACTCACGGTTGGCGGCGCCGGCGTGCAGCTCGACGCGACGCATGATGTCGACTACTCGGCGACGATCAACATCGCCGGGTCTATCTCCGTGGCTGGATCTACCGACGCCACGGTTACGCTGTTCTGCGACACCAACGCGACGCCTACGACGTTCGCCGATGCGACCCGCAACGGGTTCGGCGGTACCGTGCTCGTTGGCTTGGCGGTCAACACACAAGCAACCGGAACGGTCCGCACGCGTGTGCCAGCTGGGCAGAAATGTCGGATGGTTTCCACGCTGACGAGTGGCACGCCGACGATCACGATCCTCGGACAGGTTGGAAGGATTCTCGGACCATGAAGGAGCAGGGATATGGCGAATAATCGGATGTGGTTAGTTCACGATGCGAGCGGTCAGCGCGTTCACCTTGCCTCGCACTTTGGCGGACCCTGGAAGCTGTGGAAACTGTTTGATGGTCTCGAGGAGAGGCTCGCCGCCGCGTGGGCGAATCAGTCAAGTGGGGAGCATGAAGACACCACGCCTTGGGGCAGCACCGGCTGGCATCTTGAGTTCGAGCATCGCAGCGAGCACGATGATTCTTTGATGCCAAACACGGTCAAACCGTGACTATCAAGCTCCAGGACTCGCGCGGCATGATCGCCGCCATCCGCCACGACTGCCGCGCAGGCAACCTGCCCCGCGCCCGCCGCTGGATGGCTGAGATGGCGCATGGGTGCTGGGACGAGTCCACGCCAGAGCAGCTCGAGCTCGCCTGCGTGGCGGTCGAGGTCAAGCTCGAGGAATGTGGTCTGTGAAAGAGCGGCGCATCGAGATCGTCAACCGTCGCGCTCGATCGGCGCTAGTTCAGCTCGTTCACGGCGGAGAGTTCGCTGCATGGTGGAAGGCAAGGCTGGCGCGTGAAGGCATCCCGATGGCTGCGCAGCGAGAGATCGAAGAGGCTCAAATCGTCGTTGACGAGATCTTGAGGGGGAAGTGATTCACCCATCCGATCTCAAGTGCTGGGATTGTCACGTTCTGGAGATGTCCGGTGAGCCGTTTCTCTGTCCGCGGCACGCCACGCCACAGGAGAGGGCGGCGGCGCAGAAGCGCGTGCTGGCGGTGTCGCTGGGGAATCATCCGCTGTTGAGGCGCCGTACGTGATCCGCCCTGCCTCAGCCGACGATCAGGCGTACATCGCGTCGACATGGACTCGATCCGTGTTGACCGCTACGCCGGGGGCAAGGCCGAACCACGTATCGAAGCGCCACATGCGCCAAACCGAGTGGGATCGGGTGAGCAAGCAGATCGACGCGGTCATGGATCGTCCTGACTCCAGAGCGATCGTGACATGCCATCCGGTCCAGCGCGATCGAATCGTCGGCTGGCTGGCATACGTCGCCGGCGCGCCAGTTCCGATCATCCACTATGTCTATGTCCGCAACGAGGACTCGGCGGGCAACGGGCAACGTGGACGAGGTTTTGCCGCTGCCATGCTCAAGCATATCGGCGTGCA
>Ga0137412_10002482_pt1 | contig 14614 bp, 7 predicted proteins | sample CZODoug2_1_16fun_FD_122160 | JGI IMG/M metagenome (GOLD analysis project Ga0137412, IMG submission 122160) | Vadose zone soil fungal communities from Angelo Coast Range Reserve, California, USA - CZODoug2_1_16fungal (Hybrid Assembly) | ecosystem: Environmental > Terrestrial > Soil > Vadose zone... | reverse complement strand
CCAGTTACCCCACTCCTCGAAGATCTTGTACCCGCGCTGCGGCTGCATCGCGATGCCCGCCCTGGCACCGGACTTCAGCGCCTTGGACGTGCTGACCAACTCGTCGAGGGTCTTGGGCACCTCGAGCTTGGCCTGTGCCAAATCGTCGGTGTTGTACAGGTATCCGAGTGCGTAGTTGTAGAACGGCACGCCGTAGCGCACCCCGTCGACGGTGGTGATGTCGGTCAGCGAGGGAAAGAAGTCCTTCGCGTCGTAGTCGGGGGTGCCGTCGATTCTGGCATCCAGCGGCTGCAGGAACTTCGCGTTGGCGAAGTCCACCATCCACGGGTTGTCGACGATGATCAGATCGTAAGTGGGGGAGGATGATTGGAACGACGACACCAGCTTGTCGCGCATCTGGTCGTAGGTCAGCGTCTCGATGTCGACCTTGACGTTCGGGTAGTCCTTGTTGAACTCGGGCACCATCGACTTGACGATGTCGGTGTCGGGCACGTTCTCCATCAGGATGCGCACCGTTCCCGAGACGTCCTTCGGAACCTCGCCGGTGCCGGTCGCCTGCGTCGGCTCGGGGCCGCCGCTGCCCGCGCAGGCGCTGATGAGCAAGGTGAGTACGGCCAGGAGTGCGAGTACGGGTGCGGCGAGGAACGGCCGCCCCCGCCGAGGTGTCGTACTTGGCGTGGTTTGCGTCAACTTCATTGCGGCACTGTTCCCTTCACTTGGTGGTGGATTCCCTGGGCGAGCGAAGCGACGGGGGAAATGATCATCGGGTTCTGCTCGCCATGGCGTGGGATATCGGCGCCGTCGCGGTCCCGAGGTCGCGCCACATCGGGTAGGCGTCGTCGTACGCGGCTCGTCGGGCCGGGTCTGGCACGACCGGTGGGTCGAGGCTGACGAACCGGGCGGCGTCCGACCAGTCGTCGAGGGCGCCGACGCCGATGGCGGCGATGACTGCGGCTCCGAGTGATGCGCCGGGATGGCCACGGACGGGCCGCAATTCGATGCCGAGGACGTCGGCGTGGATCTGCTTCCACAGGGTGGACTTCGATCCGCCGTTGGTGATCATCACGCGGTTGGGGCGTATGCCGATGTCGGTGAACACGTCGACGTGGTGGCGGAATCCGAAGGCGATCGCCTCGAGCACCGATCGGTAGAGGTCCGCGCGGGTGTGCCCGAGGTGCATTCCGGCGAACACGCCGCGCAGGTCCGGGTCGTGGATCGGGCTCTTCTCGCCGAGGAAGTACGGCAGGCACAGCACTTCGGCAGGTCCGGATGCCGTGGCCTCGTCGTCGAGGACGGTGAGATCGTCCCCGCCGATCAGCGCCTGAAACCAGCGGATCAGGCTGCCGCTGGTGGCCATGCACCCGTTCGGCAGCCAGTGCCCTGGCACCGGGTGCGCGTCGAGGTAGAGCCGCTCGTCGACGACCCTGGTGTCGCTCGCGACCAGGATGTCGCCTGCGCCACCGAGTTTCACCAGTGCGTCGCCTGGCTTGTTCACCCCCGCGGCGAAGGCGGACAGTACGTGGTCGGCACCGCCGACGATGAGAGCGGTGCCTGCGGGCAGGCCGGTCTGCTCGGCGGCCTCCCTGCTCAGCTCGCCCACCCGGGTGCCCGGCCGGTGCACCGGCCCGACGGTGGCGGCGTCGAGGCCTGCGGCCGCGATGACGGCGTCCGCGACGTCCCCGTCGATGGTGAACAGCCCCGACTCCAAAGCCCAGTTCTGCTCGACGTGGACCTCCGCGCCCAGTGCGGTGAGCACCCAGTCGTAGGACCCGACGTAGTGCGCCGTCCGGTCGTAGACGTCCGGTTCGTGGGTGCGCAGCCACACGGTGGTCGGCGCCACCGACTGCTGGGTCAGCGCCGAACCCGTCATCGCGACGAGGTCGACGCCGTCGAGTGCCGTGGCCAGTTCCCCGACCTCCCGGTGTGCCCTGGCGTCGTTCTGAAGGATGGCGCGGCGCAACGGCTTTCCTTCAGCATCGATGGCAACGACGGCGGGCACCATTCCCGACACCGCAACGGCCGCAACGGAGTCACCGCTGATTCCGCTGGTGCTCAACACCTCCCGGATGGATTCGACGGCGCCGGCGTACCACTGGTCGGTGTCGGCCTCGGCGAAACCCGGGCTCGGCGAGTACAGGGTCGTCTCGCGCGACGCCTGGGCGACGATGCCGCTCTTGGTGTCGAACAGCACGGTCTTGGTGCCCGTGGTGCCGATGTCGATGCCGATCGTGTGGCTGGTCATTTTGAATCAATCCGTGAATCCGCCTGTACTGCAGCGGAGTCCGTGTCGACGTGGCCCGCGACGCAGATGACGTCGACCCCCACCTCCCGTGCGGCGACCAGCGCGGGATGTTCCGGGTCGCCGTCGGTGACGATGACGTCGACCTGGGACAGCGGGGCGATGCGCACGAACGTGACCCTGCCGAGCTTGCTGTTGTCGGCGGCCACGATCACGCGGTCCGCCCGCCTGCTCGCCGCCCGCTTCACGCCGCTCTCTGCCTGGTGGTAGTCCGAGATGCCGCGCTCATCGTCGATGCCTGCCACGCCCATCACGTAGGTGTCGCAGTTGTAGCCGGCCAGGGTTTCCTGTGCGGCGGGGCCGATCAGGCTGAGCTCGCCTGGCCGCAATTCGCCGCCGGTCAGAACGACCGTGGTGTCGGGCTGGTCGATCAACTCCAGTGCGGCCAACAGGCTCGGGGTGACCACGGTCAGGCCGAGGCGGCGCCCCTTCAGCGAGCGCGCCACTGCGAGTGCGGTGCTGCCGGAGTCGAGGATGAGGGTCTCGCTGGGGCCGATGAGGTCGGCCACCGCGTCGGCGATGTGGCGCTTCTCCTCGGCGGCGTCGGCCACCCGGGTCGCGAACGACGGCTCGCTGTCCTTGCCCTTCAGTGCGATCGCGCCGCCCACCACCCGCCGGACCACGCCGAGTGTCTCCAGTGCTTCCACGTCGCGGCGGATCGTCATCTCGGAGACGTCGAAATCGGCGGCGAGTTCGGCGTACCCGACCTCGCGCTCGCTGCGGACACGCTGCTCGATGTGGTCCCTGCGGGTCTTGGCGTCCACGCTCAGATCCACCTCATGTGTGGAAAATTCACAGAAAAGGCTCCGTATTACTGGACATTTGCCGAGCGGCTCACGTTGTTCGTGTGAATTTACAACAGGATCGTGTGGAACGTCCACACTTGACGCCAATTTTCTGCCGGGCGGCGCGCATGCGTCGTCGTGTCGGGTGTGGTGGGATCAACGCCATGGGAATCAAGGTGGCGCTGGAGCATCGCACCAGCTACACGTTCGACCGTCTGGTGGAGGTGTTTCCCCATGTCGTGCGGCTGCGACCGGCGCCGCACTCACGTACCCCGATCGAGGCCTACTCGCTGACCATCGAGCCGGCCGACCACTTCGTGAACTGGCAGCAGGACGCGTTCGGCAACTTCATGGCGCGGCTGGTGTTCCCGTCCCGCACCCGCAGCCTGACGATCAACGTCGGCCTGATCGCCGATCTCAAGGTGATCAACCCGTTCGACTTCTTCATCGAGGAGTACGCCGAAACCGTCCCCTTCGAATACCCCAAGGCGCTGGCCGAGGACCTCGAGCCCTACCTGCGCCCCGTCGACGAGGGCGAGGAGGGATCGGGCCCAGGCGAGCTGGCGCAGGCGTGGGTGAAGGACTTCTCGGTCGCCACCGGCACGCGCACCATCGACTTCCTCGTCGCGCTCAACCATGCGATCAACGGCGACGTCGGCTACAGCCTGCGCATGGAACCCGGCGTGCAGACCCCCGACTTCACACTGCGCACCGGCATCGGATCCTGCCGCGACTCGGCCTGGCTGCTGGTGTCGATCCTGCGCCAGATGGGTCTGGCCGCCCGCTTCGTGTCCGGCTACCTGGTTCAGCTGACCTCCGACGTGAAGGCGCTCGACGGTCCCTCCGGTCCGGCCGCCGACTTCACCGATCTGCACGCCTGGGCCGAGGTCTACATCCCGGGCGCCGGCTGGATCGGGCTCGACGCGACGTCGGGGCTCTTCGCCGGCGAGGGGCACATACCGCTCTCGGCAACTCCGCATCCGGCGTCCTCTGCCCCGATCACCGGTGCCACCGAGATGGCCGAGACGACGCTCGACTTCTCCAACGTCGTAACCCGCGTGCACGAGGATCCGCGGGTGACGCTGCCGTACACCGACGCGGCGTGGGACGCCATCTGTGCGCTCGGCGCGCAGGTCGACGACCGCCTTGCTGCAGGGGACGTTCGCCTCACCGTGGGCGGCGAGCCCACGTTCGTGTCCATCGACAACCAGGTCGACCCGGAGTGGACCACCGACGCCGACGGGCCGCACAAGAGGCAGAGGGCCTCGGCGCTCGCGGCCCGGCTGAAGGCGCAGTGGGCTCCGCAGGGGCTGGTGCAACGTAGCCAGGGCAAGTGGTACCCGGGAGAGCCGTTGCCGCGCTGGCAGATCGGCCTGTACTGGCGTGCCGACGGCGCGCCGTTGTGGACCAACGAGGCACTGCTGGCCGATCCGTGGGCGGAGCCGCAGACGATCGAGGTGGCACCCGACGCCGGACGGCACCTGCTCGACGCGATCGTCGCAGGCCTTCGGCTACCCGCCACCCAGGTGCGTCCTGCGTACGAGGACGCCCTGAGCCGGCTGGCCACGTCGGTGCGCCAACCGGCGGGCGAACCGGTCGCGTCGGGCGACGATCTGGCGGCCGACGCCACCGACGCGAGGGCCGGGCTGCTGGCCAAGCTCGAGACGCCCGTCGCCGAGCCCGTCGCCTACGTGTTGCCGCTGCACCGGCGCGACGACGACTCCGGGTGGGCCAGCGCGGACTGGCGTCTGCGTCGCGGCCGCATCGTCCTTCTCGACGGCGACTCGCCCGCCGGTCTGCGGTTGCCGCTCGACTCGATCAGCTGGCATCCGCCGCGTCCGTCGTTCGACGCCGACCCGACGAGGCGCCACGGCGCCCTGATCGAACCAAAGACCGAGCAGCCGGCCGCCGTGGTGGAGGAGGCCGACGGCGCGCCCGTCACCGCGATGGTGGCCGAGGTCCGGGACGGCCTGCTGTACGTGTTCCTGCCACCGACAGAGGAACTCGAGCACTTCGTCGATCTCGTGAGCAGGATCGAGGCGGCCGCCGCCAAGGGGGACTGTCCGGTGGTCATCGAGGGCTACGGACCACCCGCGGACCCGCGCCTCGTGACGATGTCGGTCACCCCCGACCCCGGTGTCATCGAGGTCAACGTCGCGCCGACCGCGAGTTTCGCCGAGCAGCGGCAGCAGTTGGAGACCCTCTACGAGGAGGCGCGCCTGACCCGGCTTTCCACCGAGTCGTTCGACTTCGACGGCACGCACGGCGGGACCGGCGGCGGCAACCACATCACGCTCGGCGGCATCACTCCTGCCGAGTCGCCAATGCTGCGCAGGCCCGACCTGCTGGTGTCGATGCTCACCTACTGGCAGCGCCACCCCGCGCTGTCCTACCTGTTCGCCGGCCGATTCATCGGCACCACGTCACAAGCGCCCCGGGCCGACGAGGGCCGTTCGGACTCGCTCTACGAACTGGAGATCGCGTTCGCCGAGATCGCCAGGATCACCGCCGCTGGCGGCGACAAGCCGTGGGTGACCGACCGTGCGCTGCGCCACCTGCTCACCGACATCACCGGCAACACCCACCGCGCCGAGTTCTGCATCGACAAGCTGTACAGCCCCGACAGCCCGCGTGGGCGCCTCGGCATCTTGGAGTTGCGTGGCTTCGAGATGCCACCGCACTTCCAGATGGCGATGGTGCAGTCGCTGCTGGTGCGGTCCTTGGTGTCGTGGTTCTGGGACGAGCCGCTGCGCGCGCCGCTCATCCGGCACGGCGCCAACCTGCACGGCCGATACCTATTGCCGCACTTCCTGATTCACGACATCGCCGACGTCGCCGCCGACCTGAGGTCGCACGGCGTTCACTTCGACACCAGTTGGCTGGACCCCTTCACCGAGTTCCGCTTCCCGCGCATCGGCACCGCGGTGTTCGACGGCGTCGAGATCGAGCTGCGCGGAGCCATCGAGCCGTGGAACGTACTCGGGGAGGAGTCCACCGCAGGTGGTACCGCCCGCTACGTCGACTCGTCGGTGGAACGCGTCCAGGTCCGGCTCATCGGCGCCGATCGGCACCGCTACGTCGTCACGGCCAACGGCCACCCCATCCCGCTACTGGCCACCGACAACTCCGACGTTCAGGTCGGCGGGGTGCGTTACCGCGCCTGGCAGCCGCCGAGCGCACTGCACCCGACCATCACCGTCGATGGGCCGCTGCGCTTCGAGCTCATCGACGCAGGCACCGGAATGTCGCGCGGTGGCTGCACCTACCACGTGTCCCATCCCGGCGGCCGGTCCTACGACAACCCACCCGTCAACGCCGTGGAGGCCGAGTCCCGCCGCGGCAGACGCTTCGAAGCGACCGGATTCACACCGGGTCAGGTCGACATGTCCGACATCCGCGAGAAGCAGGCCCGCCAGAGCACCGATGTGGGCGCGCCGGGGATCTTGGATCTGCGCCGGGTGCGTACCGTTCTGCGTTGATGGTGCTTCGTGCGAGCGGCTCACCCGAGCCGACCCCTTCCGTGATCGACGGCGATGCCGTGCTGGCCGGATACCGTGCCGCGCGCGCCCAGAAGACCCTCTTCGACGTCCGAGGCGGCGCGGGCACCGGCTACGACGAGCTCGTCGATGCGGCGGGCAACATCCGGCCCGCCTGGCAGGAATTGGCCGAATGCGTGGGCGAGCGCGGTCGCGGCGGCCTGAACCGGCTGCGCACGGTCGTCCGAGGACTCGTCGACAACGACGGAATCACGTTCGTGCAGGTGGACCCGCACGGCGATGCCATCACCAACGGCGACGGCACGGGGGTGCCGGGTCCGTGGCATCTCGACGCGTTGCCGCTGCTGATTTCGGCGTCGGACTGGGACATCCTCGAGTCCGGTCTGGTGCAGCGCTCGCGATTGCTCGACGCCGTGCTCGCCGACCTCTACGGGCCACGCCGTTCGATCACCAGCGGCACGCTGCCCCCGGCACTGGTGTTCGGCCATCCCGGTTACGTGCGGGCCGCCCGTGGCATCGACGTGCCAGGGCGCCATCAGTTGTTCCTGCACGGCTGCGACGTCAGCCGCGCAGCGACGGGCGAGTTCCTGGTGAATGCCGACTGGACGCAGGCGCCGTCCGGCGCCGGCTATGCGATGGCCGACCGCCGCGTGGTGGCGCACGCCATTCCCGACCTCTATGAGCAGATCGGGCCGCGGCCGGCCTCGCCGTGGGCGCAGGCGCTGCGGCTGGCGCTGATCGACGCCGCACCCGAGTCCGCCGAGGAACCCGTCGTGGTGGTGCTCAGTCCAGGCATCCACTCCGAGACGGCATTCGACCAGGCGTACCTGGCGAGCGTGTTGGGCTTCCCGTTGGTGGAGAACGCCGACCTGGTGGTCCGCGACGGCAAGCTGTGGATGCGCTCGCTCGGCACGCTCAAGCGCGTCGACGTGGTGCTGCGCCGCGTCGACGCCGAATACGCCGACCCACTCGACCTGCGCCCCGACTCGCGGCTCGGCGTCGTCGGGCTGGTCGAAGTCTTGCGTCGTGGGGCGGTGACCGTGGTCAACACCCTCGGTAGCGGCATCCTGGAAAGCCCAGGGCTGCTTCGCTTCCTGCCCGAACTGGCCGAGTTACTGCTCGGTGAGAAGCCGCTGCTGAACACCGCGCCTGCGTACTGGGGCGGCATCGACGTGGAGCGGTCGCATCTGCTGGCCCACCTGTCGACGCTGCTGATCAAACCGGTGACCGGCGGTGAAACGATCATCGGGCCCGCACTGTCGACGTCGCAGCGCAAGGACCTCGCCGCGCGGATCGGCGCAACACCGTGGCAGTGGGTGGGCCAGGAGTTGCCGCAGTTCTCGTCGGCCCCGACCGACCTGAATCCCGGCGGGTTGTCGGCGGGCAGCGTCGGCATGCGGCTGTTCACCGTCGCGCAGCGGGGCGGGTTTGCCCCGATGATCGGTGGGCTCGGCTATCTGCTGGCCCCCGGCAACGCGGCTTACAAGCTGAACACCGTTGCGGCCAAGGACATCTGGGTGCGTACGCCGGCCCGGGTGACGGCCGAGCGGATCCCTTCGCCGTCCGTGGACCTGCCCGCGATGACACCGAGCCCGACGCGCGCGGTCAGCTCACCCCGCGTGCTGTCCGATCTCTTCTGGCTCGGTCGCTACGCCGAACGGGCGGAGAGCATGGCGCGGATGCTGACCGTGACCCGCGAGCGCTATCACGAATTCCGGTACCGCAGGGAACTCGCAGGCAGCGAGTGCGTGCCGGTATTGCTGGCCGCGCTCGGCACGATCACCGGAACCAACACGGGAGCCGACGGCGACGACGCCGAGATGGTGGCCACCGCACCGACGACGCTCTGGTCGCTGACCGCCGATCGGCACCGCCCCGGCGCGCTGGCGCAGTCGGTCGAACGCCTCGGTCTGAGCTCGCGCGCGGTGCGCGATCAGATGTCCAACGACACCTGGATGGTGCTGGCCGCGGTGGAGCGCGCAGTCGTGCACTCGGGTGGGCCGCCCGAATCGCCCAGCGAGGGCGAGTCCTATCTGGCGACCGCGCACAGCCAGACGCTCGCCGGCATGCTGGCCCTGTCCGGGGTCGCGGCCGAGTCGATGGTGCAGGACGTCGGCTGGACCATGATGGACATCGGCAAGCGCATCGAGCGGGGTATTTGGCTGACGGCTCTACTGAGTGCCACGCTCACCACCGTGCGCAGTCCCGGTGCCGAGCAGACGATTACCGAGTCGACGCTGGTGGCCTGCGAGTCGTCGGTGATCTACCGCAGGCGCATGCTCGGCAAGGTCAGTGTGGCGGCGGTGGCGGACCTGGTGCTGTTCGACGGGGAGAACCCGCGGTCGCTGGCCTATCAGTTCGAGCGGTTGCGCACCGACCTCAAGGCGCTGCCCTCGTCGTCGGGGTCGACCAAGCCGGAACGGTTGATCGACGAGGTCGCCGCGCGGCTGCGCCGGCTGGACCCAGCCGACATGGAAGCCGTGACGCCAGAAGGCAAACGGGCCGAACTTGCCGAGCTCCTCGGTGGCATGCACACCGATCTGCGCGAGTTGTCGGGCCTGATCACCGCGACCCATCTGTCGCTGCCCGGCGGCATGCAGCCGCTGTGGGGACCCGATGAGCGGCGCGTGATGCCTTGACCTTCTCGGACGGACCGATGGCGGGCGGTGGCCGGAGCTACGAGGTGACGCACCGGACCGTGTACAAGTACTCCGACGACGTCACCAGCTCGTACGGCCGGGGCTTCCTCACGCCGAGGGACTTGCCACGGCAACGCTGCCTGTCGCACGAGTTGGTGCTCGACCCCGAGGCCGCGGACAGCTCGACGAGCCGTGACGTGTACGGCAACATCAGCTCGTACTTCCACGTCACCGAACGGCACAGGACCCTGTCGGTCACCAGTCACTCGATCGTCGATGTGGACCCGCCCCCTGCCGAGCTGTACGGCAGCGGTTCGGCGAAGGCACCGTGGGAGATCTCGCGCCCGGTCGGACTCGATGCGGCGCTGGCCGTCGAGTTCACCCTCGACCTGCAGCCGGCCGAGATCACCGACGAGGTACGTGCTTACGCCGCACCGAGTTTCGAACCGGGCCGGCCCTTGATCGAAGTGCTGCGCGACCTGACCGCCAGGATCTACTCGGACTTCACCTACCGCTCGGGATCGACGACGGTGTCCACTCAAGTGGGCGAGGTTCTGATTGCGCGCGAGGGGGTTTGCCAGGACTTCGCGCGGCTGGCGATCGCCTGTCTGCGCGCCAACGGTCTCGCCGCCAGTTACGTTTCCGGGTATCTCGCGACGGACCCGCCACCGGGGAGGGAACGCATGGTCGGCATCGACGCGACGCACGCCTGGGCATCGGTCTGGACACCGCAGAACCAGTGGCTTGGCCTCGATCCCACCAACGACCAGATGGTCGACGAGCGCTACATCGTGGTGGGTTTCGGCCGCGACTACGCCGACGTGCCGCCTCTGCGGGGAATCATCTACACCGACTCGGAGAAGAGTGTGATCGACGTGTCCGTGGACGTCGCGCCGTTCGAGGCGCCGGATGTCGCGCCGTTCGACGGCGGTGGCCTTCGTGCGTGACTTCACCTGTCCCAATTGCGGACAGCGGTTGGCGTTCGAGAACTCGGTATGCCTGTCGTGCGGCAGTGCGCTCGGTTTCTCGCTGACCGACAAGGCGCTGTTGGTCATCGCCCCAGGGGAGGAGAGCGAGCACGCAGGTGCCGTCGACGAGCGCGAATACCGGCTCTGCGCGAATCTTCATCTTGCCGAATGCAACTGGCTGGTCGAGCAGTATCCTACGGGGCGGCTGTGCGCGTCGTGCGCGCTGACCCGCACCCGCCCCGCAGATGACGACGCCAAGGCCATGGCGGCGTTCGCGGACGCGGAGAAGGCCAAGCGAAGGCTGGTCGTCGAACTGCACGAGCTGAAGCTGCCGATCGTCGGCCGCGACGAGGACTTCAACTACGGGCTCGCGTTCGACCTGCTATCCAGCGAGACCGAGAAGGTCTTCACCGGGCACCACAACGGCGTCATCACCCTCGACCTCGCCGAGGGCGACGACGTGCACCGCGAGCAGTTGCGGATCGCGATGGCCGAGCCGTACCGAACACTGTTGGGCCACTTCCGCCACGAGATCGGGCACTACTACTTCTATCGCCTGATCGGGCCGTCGGCCGACAACGGCGTGCGCTTCACCCAGTTGTTCGGTGATCCGAACGCCGACTATCAGGCCGCGCTGGACCGGCACTACCGCAACGGCGCCCCGCCGGGATGGGCGAAGGACTTCGTCTCCTCCTACGCCAGCATGCATCCCGCCGAGGACTGGGCCGAGACGTTCGCGCACTACCTGCACATCCGCGACACCCTTGACACGTCGGCGGCGTTCGGGTTCGCCTCGTCGGGGGCCAGCTTGGAGCGACGCACGTTGGGCCCCAGCGGATTCGACACGATCATCGAGATGTGGCTACCGCTGGCATGGGGGCTGAACATGGTGAACAGGTCGATGGGCAAGGAGGACATCTACCCGTTCGTGCTGCCACCCGCGGTGCTGAACAAGATGCGCTTCATCCACACCGTCATCGACGAGAAGCAGGCGTAACGACCGTCCGTCCCAGGCCAGCGGGTGGGGGGTGAACGAAATACTCCCCGAAATCGTGATGACTACGAGTGTTGTACTCCGAACGCCCTTGGAAGGTAGGCAAGGTTGCTGTTCCGCATCGCAAAGCTGGCGATCGTCGCGCCCCGCAGGATCATCTCCATCGCCCTGTTCGTGATGGTGGCTGCCGCCATCTTCGGCATCCCCGTGGCCAAGAGCCTGTCCGCCAGCGGATTCCAAGACCCGACCTCGGAATCGGCCATGGCGACGCAAGTGCTGGCCGACAAGTTCGGCCGAGGCGACATGCAGATGATCATCACGGTCGCCGCTCCAGACGGTGCGGCAAGCCCGGATGCCCGCGCCGTCGGCACCGACATCGCTCGACGGCTGAGCGAATCGCCGCGCGCCACGAACGTGACCTCGGCGTGGACCGCCCCCGCAGGCGCTGCGGCCAACTTGGTCAGCAAGGACGGGAAGACCGGTCTGATCGTCGCCGACATCACCGGCGGCGAGAACGACGCCATGAAGTACGCGCAGACTCTGTCCGATCAATTGGTGCCCGACGCGCCGATCGAGCCCGGTGCGATAACGGTGCGGTCTGGCGGGGCCGCGATGGTCAATGCGGAGATCACCGCGCAGTCGCAACGCGATCTGCTGCTGATGGAAGCCATCGCCATCCCGTTCAGCTTCCTGGTGTTGGTCTGGGTGTTCGGCGGGCTCATCGCCGCAGCGCTGCCGGTCGCGGTCGGCGCGATGGCGATTCTCGGGTCGATGTCGGTGCTGCGGTTCGTCGCCTTGGGCACTGACGTGTCGATCTTCGCGCTCAATCTGGCGACCGCGATGGGCCTTGCGCTCGCGATCGATTACACGCTGCTGATCATCAGCCGCTACCGCGACGAACTCGGTGGCGGTGCCAAGCCGGACGACGCGCTGGTCCGCACCGTCATGACGGCGGGCCGCACCGTGCTGTTCTCCGCGACGACCGTCGCGCTGTCGATGGCGGCGATGATCGTATTCCCGATGCACTTCCTGAAGTCCTTCGCCTACGCGGGCGTCGCCACGGTCGGGTTCGCCGCACTCGCCGCGTTGGTGGTCGCACCGGCGGCGATCGCGCTGCTCGGCGACAGGCTGGATTCCCTGGACGTGCGCCGACCGGTGCGACGCCTGCTGAATCGGCCCGACCCCGTGCCTGCGCCCCTCGAGCAACAGTTCTGGTACCGGTGGACCAAGAGCGTCATGCGGCGGTCCGTCCCGATCGGAGTTGCCGTTGTCGCGCTCCTGGTCCTGCTTGGCGCACCGTTCCTTGGGGTCAAGTGGGGATTCCCCGATGACCGCGTGCTGCCGAAGTCGGCGTCTGCGCACCAGGTTGGCGATCAACTCAGGAACGACTTCGCCGACGACTCCGCCACCGCGGTGACCGTCGTGATCCCTGACGCGAACGGTCTGGCCCCGCGTGACGTGGACGGCTACGCGGCGGACCTGTCGAAGGTTCCCGATGTGTCGTCGGTGTCGGCGCCGACGGGCACGTTCGTCGGCGGTGCCCAGGTGGGACCCCCTTCGGCGCCGACCGGTGAGGCGCAGGGGAGTGCGTTCCTCACGATCTCCACATCGGTGCCGCTGTTCACCGCGGCGTCGGAGACTCAGCTCGACCGGCTGCACGCAGTGCCAGGCCCTGCCGACAGACCGGTTGAACTGGCCGGGACCGCCCAGACCAACCGCGACAGTGTCGATGCGATCACGTCGCGGCTGCCGCTGGTGCTGGGTCTGATCGCAGTGATCACGTTCGTGCTGTTGTTCATGCTGACCGGGTCCGTGGTGCTACCGCTCAAGGCGCTGGTGCTCAACGTGCTGTCGCTGACGGCAGCATTCGGCGCACTCGTCTGGGTCTTTCAGGACGGCCATCTGGGGGCGCTCGGAACGACGTCCACCGGAACGCTGGTGGCGAACATGCCAGTGTTGTTGTTCTGCATTGCCTTCGGGCTGTCGATGGACTACGAGGTGTTCCTGATCTCCCGGATCCGCGAGTACTGGGTCAAGACGGAATCCGCCCGGTCGGGGGCCTCGGACGCTGCGCAGGCCCGCGCCGACAACGACGAGAGCGTCGCACTCGGGCTGGCCCACACGGGACGGGTGATCACTGCCGCCGCTCTCGTGATGTCGATCTCATTCGCGGCGTTGATCGCGGCCCAGGCACAGGTCATGCGATTGTTCGGGCTCGGCTTGACGCTGGCCGTGGTCGTCGATGCCACGCTGGTGCGAATGGTGCTGGTCCCGGCGTTCATGCACGTCCTTGGCAGGTGGGTCTGGTGGGCGCCAAAACCGTTGGTACGGCTGCACCAGCGCATCGGGATCGACGACGAACCCAGAACGGAACTCGACGACGCCCGTCTCGTCCTGATGGAGCTGGATCGAACCAACCCGCGCCCCGAATCGTGTTAATTAGATGGACAAGACAAGTGTCATCGCCGGTGTACATGGTGCACTGCCACCTCATCGCTACACCCAAGCCGAAATCACGCAACAACTGATCGACCTGCCCGTGAACGCGCCGCACGAGGCCCTGATCCGCCACCTGCACGCCAGCTCGAAGGTCGCCAGCCGCCACCTGGTCCTCCCGCTGGAGGACTATCGGAAGCTGGCAGACTTCGGACAGGCCAACGACGTATTCATCGACAAGGCAACCGAACTCGGGTGCGCTGCGCTGCAGGGGGCACTCGACGAGGCGGGCCTGCGCCCGACCGACGTCGATCTGATCATGTCGACGACCGTGACCGGCGTCGCGGTGCCGTCGCTGGATGCGCGCATCGCCGCGCGGGTGGGCCTGCGGCCCGATGTCCGCAGGGTGCCGATCTTCGGCCTCGGCTGCGTGGCAGGGGCGGCGGGAGTTGCGCGGATGAACGACTATCTGCGGGGCGCGCCGGATGACGTCGCGGCGCTGGTGGCGGTCGAGCTCTGTTCCCTCACGCTTCAAACGGCGGATCCATCCGGGGCCAACCTGGTCGCCGGATCGCTGTTCGGCGACGGAGCGGCCGCCGTGGTGGCGGCAGGCGCGCGGCGTGCCGACACCATCGGCGCCAGCGGGCCCGACGTACTCGATTCGCGTAGCCACCTCTATCCCGACTCGCTGCGGACGATGGGATGGGACATCGGTGCCTCCGGATTCCAGATCGTCCTTGGTCGTGAAGTGCCCGAGGTCGTGGAGCGCTACCTTGGCGACGACGTCACCGAATTCCTTGCCGCCCACGACCTGAGCGTCGATCAGGTCGGTGCGTGGGTGAGCCATCCCGGCGGACCCAAGGTCATCGAGGCGATCACCGCGACACTTGGGCTGGCCGATGATGCGCTCGAGCTGACCTGGCGTTCGCTCAGCGAGGTGGGCAACCTCTCCTCGGCGTCGGTGCTGCACGTGTTGCGCGACACGATCGCCAAACG
>Ga0137412_10002481_pt1 | contig 14616 bp, 9 predicted proteins | sample CZODoug2_1_16fun_FD_122160 | JGI IMG/M metagenome (GOLD analysis project Ga0137412, IMG submission 122160) | Vadose zone soil fungal communities from Angelo Coast Range Reserve, California, USA - CZODoug2_1_16fungal (Hybrid Assembly) | ecosystem: Environmental > Terrestrial > Soil > Vadose zone... | reverse complement strand
TCATTGCCGCTTCGCCAAACCACGCTAAGGTGCTCTCAAACAACTGTTCGGGAGGCGGCGGATGCGGGCTCGGCTGACGATGGCGGCGGCGATGGCCGTCCTGACCCTGGCGGGCGGCTCCGCCTGGAGCGCGCCCAAGGCCACGCCGGCCGCGATCCTGGCCCCCGCCGCGCCGCAGGCCGTCCCGTCGAGCGGTCTGACGCCTGGCTGGTACCCGGACCAAAATGACCACGCGATGATGCGCTACTACGACGGTCGAGTTTGGACGTCGGAGACCCGTAGCGGTTGAGTCCCCGCGCGGCGGACCGCAAAAAAATAAACTCTGACTAGGGTTTGAGCGGGTTGACCGCGAACCCGTTCCCGTCGAGTCGGCACGCGCCGTGAAGCCGGCCGGCGAATACCGAGCACCCGCAGCATCTTCAAGGAAAAGCCAGCAAAACTCTCTTTCTGGCTCTTCCAGTAGTCCATAGCAATGCAGCGCCGGCATTCCAGTGAGCGGCAGCAGTTCCTCGTAAATCACGTGTTCGATACGTGCTGTCGCTGTTCGGCATCTCTTGGCAATGACTCTCGCACAATCCTGACTGACATGGTTGAGCCGATACACCGTGCTGTACCTTCTCCCCTGCAGAAGTTCAAGGCTGCTGGGCTCCCAGGAGTCTGATTGGACCTGAAGCCAAGCTTGGACGGCTGGATGCGCCTGCACGCCTTCGGTCATAATTTCAGGAGTCGCTGTCCTAGACATAGGCACGGCTCCGCGCCCTGCTATGCCAAGGTTCGCCCGGATGAAACACCAGGAATGTGCCCAAGCAGCAAGGCGTCAGGTCCCGCGCTTTGACCAGCAACATCATGGGACAGCCCGGTTTGCCACGGCCAAAGGAGCCATTGGGGACAGTGGCTCTCCCCGGGCGGCGCGCTCCGCCGCTGTGTAGAAGTACTGCGCCAGCAGTTGTGGCGCGTCGGGGACACCCTTGAAACCAGGAATGCTGCACATGTCCACGACGTAGGGTGTTCCTTCGCTTTCGATAATGTCCACCCCGTACAGGTCAATGCCGAAGGCACTACCGCAGTTCGCGGCAAGCTCACACAACTCCGGCGTGAGCGTGAAGGGCTCCCCATGTTTTTCTTCTTCCGTCCGGCGAGGAAAGATCTTCTTGACGCCAAAGAGCCGGCCTCCGATCCCGTAAATCTTGCGGTCGCGGCCGTCGTTCGGGTGGTAGCGCTGAGCAAACACGGGCTCACGGCCACAATTCACGTCCGCGAGTTCCGCAGGGGTCCGGATAATGCGGACATGATGGCCCCCCGCTCCCTGATATGGCTTTATGACCAGAGACCCCGAGTCCAACAGCGGAAGCAACTGATAGGGATGCGATACCACGTACGTATCAGGTGTAGGAACGCCTGCTGCCAGCAGAATTCGAGAGGCGATGATCTTGTCGCGGAGCGCGGCAGACACGGGATACGGATTTACGATGACCGCGCCCAGCTCATGGAGCACGCCCGCCAAGCTGAGGGAGAGCCCGCTGGTATGACGCAATACATAGAGGTCGTGCTCGACCCGGACCCTCGATACATCGAGCATCCCATCCGGGGGATGTATGACGTCGACGACGGCTCCGGATTCCGCGAGGATTCGCACAACATCGGGCATAAAGCTTCTGCTCTTTTGCGAGTAATGTGGCAGCAGGAATCCGATGCGCACTTTGTTCATCGTCTATCCTTCATAGCTGTATACCGCCTGACTCCCAGCGCTTGGCTCAGTGGCCGCAAGGCGTCCCTTTTCGATCCTTACAACGACATCGCACTGTTTCAAGGCGCTGGGCCTGTGGGTGATAACGAGCGTGGTCCGTCCCTGGGCGAGCCGTTCCATTGCACCCAGGATGAGCGTCTCCGTCCTGACATCCACCGAGCTCGTTGGCTCGTCGAGAATCAATATCGGCGCGTCCTTCAAGAATGCGCGGGCAACGGAAATGCGCTGGCGTTCACCTCCTGAGAGGCGCATGCCACGGTCACCGACGAGCGTCTGATAACCCTCCGGAAGTTTCGAGATGAATTCGTGAGCGTTGGCAGCCTTTGCAGCGGCCACGATTTCAGCTTCGCTTGCGCTGGGCCGGGCATAGGCAATGTTCTCCGCAAGGCTGGTGGAAAACAGGACGGATTCCTGAAGGACGATAGCAAACTGGTTGCGCAAGTCCTTCAACTTGTAGTCGCGGAGGTCAACACCATCAAGCAAGATTTGTCCTTCCGTGGGATCGTAGAAACGAGTCAGCAGATTCACCAGAGTAGTTTTGCCCGCGCCCGTCGTTCCTACAATGCCAACGCACATTCCAGGCTCCACTTCAAATGAAACTTGTTCCAGAGCCGGCCGGTTTTGCCCATACGTGAATGAAACATTTTCGAAAACAATCCTGCCTGTCCCGCGCGCCAGTGAGCGTGGATTGGCCTTCTCTTCGACCTCGGGGAGCTCGTCGAGCAAGGCGAAGGCCCGCTCAATGTTTGCCAAGTAGGACTGGAGAGCTGCGGAGTTCTTGCCCATGGTTTTCAGAGGTTCGTAAAGCTGGGTTACATATCCCATCATCAGCATGAGATCACCGAGGGTGATGGCGCCGGATTGCACCTGCCGGAATCCCACAAGAAGTACCGAGGCCGTTCCTATCGCGGAGGTTAGTCCAACCAGGAAGTTGTACTTCCCCTCCGCCAGAGCCAGCTTCAGCCGCGCACGCATGCTTTCGAAGCTGCGCCGGACGAAACGATGCCTTTCGTCTTCCTCTTTTCCAAACGCTTTCACCACTCGCAGAGCGCCAAGCACTTCCTGCACCACGCCCATTGCGGACTTTTCAAGCTTCTTCACCTCGCGCGACCGGCGGCGCAGACGGCGCCGGTAGACCTTTGAAATCAGAAAAAGGACGGGTGAGATCACCAAAGCGACCAAAGCAAGTTGCCAATCTATTTTCATGGTGACATACAGCATTCCGAGCAGCGTGAAAGCGGAACTGATGAGCGGAATGAAGCGTTCTGCCACGATAGTTTGAACCGCAGCCGCATCATATTGAACGTTGTACAGCGATTCAGCGGTTCCCTTAACGTCGTGGTAGGAAAGCGATAAACGCTGCATCTGCCAGAAAAGGTCAGATCTAAATGCTAAGAGGACCTTTTCGCCGGTGTACGTCTTCAGGAGTGACAGGGCTAGTGTCTGAATCTGGGCGAGAATCGTCACAGCAATCAGCAAGCCGACGGCAAAGAACAACGCTGAGGATGGGGAGAGGCTGAATGCGGCTGGCACGAATGACCGAATCAAATGAGGCAGCGGCTTGGAGCCGAGCCCGCTGTCTAGAGCGATCTTCAGCGGCAAAGGGACCAGCAACGCCAGAGGAGTTGCCAGCAAGCCGAGAAGGAAAAGAGCAATTAGATGTGTCCAATAAGGCCGCGCCCACCGGAACAAACGAAGGTACAGGGCGAGGTCACGATTTGAACTGGGCTGCTTAATAGTCATCACGCGCGCTCGAAGTCTAGCTTGATGAGGGCGCGATGGATCGCACCCACTGCCACGGCCGCGCTCCTAAAGGTTATAGCTCCGAACATGACGCTCAATGGGCCGAGAATGTTGGCAGCGTATACGGCGTGATCCAATAGCGCACCAAAGCATGCAATCATTAAGAGAAGAGTTGTTCCTGCTCCCGAGATCGACAACCATGGCCGAGAACGAAGGCGCAGCATGTGTTTGCCTCGTCCGTAGTTCTCCGAGACCGTATAGACGCGTAAGCCGCCGAACAAGCCGCCACGTATCTCCAAGTCCCAAGTGTCATAATCACCGCCCCGGCGCACGACCGCGCCACCGGACCGCAGCGTCGATTCCAATGACAAGAGTAACTCCGTGCTGTCGAGCCATTTTTCACTCCAGAGCTGAAACATCCGCGGCCACGGGAATGAGATGGTTGGAAAACGGCGGACTCTCCCGGCCGTGAGGGAATAAACCAGACGGCTCCACAAGCGAGTTAAAGGCTGCATTAGGTGAAGCAGTCCCGTAAGAACGCGCAGGCGAAAGCGAGTAAAGCGGCCTTTCGTCGACGCAGGAAAGCGGACTTTCAACGCCGCGCTTATTGTGGGGACAAATGACAACACGAAAGCAACTACTGCTACGGGCAAAACGCCCAGCAGACGTCCCCAAAACATGCTGACGGCACAGAGCGCCGCCAACACAAGATTCGTGAGCTGCCACTCGTGCGTGAGCGGGAGGGAGTTCAGAAGGTTCGGTGCAGGCTGGTACAGTCGCGCATAACCTGCTGATCCCCAAGTTCCCTGATAAATCCGCCCGCGGGACAACGAAAGCGAGCGGAATATTCCGTTCACATATATGTGTCCTGCCCACGTCGCGTAGCCACCGGAATTGTACTTTTCCGGCCACTTTCTCTCGAGCATGGCCTCGGCCTTGCCGTAGCCCATCTGTTGTTTCCAATACGCCCGCACGGTCCGGCGATAGTGATGCCAGACCATGGCCGCCGGACTGAACCCGAGTTTCCCGCCTTGCTCCCGTGTTCTCCAACAAATATCCACGTCGTCACCAGCTTGCCGGAATTGCGGATCAAATCCATTGATGGCCTCCAGCCAGCTCCTGCGGAAAGCCATGTTACAGCCGGGAATGTGCTCTGCTTCGCAATCGGAAAGGAGCACATGGGCCGGACCTCCCGGCGAGTTAGCGACACAATTCGCAGTGTCTCCGTCGTCCGGGATAGGTATGTTCGGGCCCCCGACGGCTGCGTAATCTTCTTTGAGGAACGCGGCCGCTAGATATGTCAACCAATCGAGATCGGGACGGGCATCATCATCAATATAAGCGACGATCTCTCCTGTCGCTGATTGCCATCCCAAATTTCGGGCCGCGCTAAGACCCTGGTTTTCCGTGCGGATCAACCGGACGTCGTATTCGGCCGCAATATCGCCAGCGCCGTCCGTTGAGCCATCATCAACCACGATGGTTTCATAGTTGGGATAGCGAAGTTTTCCGATTCCCTCCAAACAGTCGCGAATCGTGCGGCTCCCGTTAAAAGTGCACACCACGACAGATATTTTCGGCCATGCTTCTTGGGAGACGAACGGAACTTCCTCGAACGCTTTTCGAACAACGCCGAGCGCCAGTTTCGGCTTTCGATCCCGGGTCGTCAGACCAAAATCCCAGTCCATGACGTCCTCGCCACCCCTGTGCCATTCGTCGGTCCAAGCATAAACGAATGCCCCGGCACAGCCTGCAGCGAGGGCTTTTCGTACCTGCCAATCCAGGCAATCGGCCTGCGCCTTGTCTCCATTCCTGTGGCTGTCGAGTCCGATTTCCGTTACCAGCAGAGGACGATTGCCGGCGAGGTTCTGGAGCCGGGCGAGATAGGCGTCATATTTGTCTTGCGACTCGAGGAAAACGTTGAAACAAACCAAATCGAGAAAGGACAAATCCAAATATTCCGTCGATGGATAGTTTGCGTAAGAAACGAGAGCTTCGGGATCCTCTTCCTTGACTTCGTCGCGTAACTGCTTTAGAAATTTCTCCACGGCGCTTGCTCCGTGCCAACGCACAATGGATGCGGGGATCTCGTTGGCAACAAGATAACCCAAAACCGCTGGGTGACCGGCGCATGTCCGCACTCCGCTTCTAACCTGCTTTCTGATCTCGCGAACCATTTTTTTCTCATGGAGAAAGGCGTAGTGCCGTTCTCCTTGCATCCCGACCAAGACGCGCAAGTTGCACCTCAGGGCAATTTCAAGAAGCCAGTGCGGTGGGGCGGTGTAGGTTCGGACAGCGTTCACGCCGTTTGCAGACATTAGAGAGAAATCTTGCTCAACCACCCTCGGTGAAGGAAATGTGCTGCCGTCCAGACGCGGCCGAAATGTTCCGTACGTTACGCCCCGGACATAAAGCTTCTCCTGGCCGACCCAAAGAAATTTGCCGCCTAAGATGACGCGCGAACCGCCGGAAGCTGTTTCTGGAGCGGAGCCAAGCTCCAAAACAATCTCCGGCTCAGGAACTGACACATCAGCAGGAACGCTAATCGGAATTATTCTCACGGACATAAGCGCGCTCCAACTGAACTAGCTGGCAGGTCGTCGAAGTCACGATGGATTTGCCTGTGGGGGTTGCTACTTGGTTCAGGTACGGCGGCGCCGACGCAAAACGCAGAAGAAACGTCTGCTGAACAGCTATCCAGGACTCCAAACTCGAAGCCCACTCGGACGAGTGGTTTAACTGCGCGATTCCCGACGCCCGACGCCCTGCCCGCCGAGAAGACGCGAATCCCGCAGGGAGGCGAATGCTCGTGTGCGCTAGATTTGTTCGAAGAAGCTGTCCTGGCCATCGTTCATCACCTGAGATCGAGATTGAGAATAATAAAATCTGCTTTCCGTAACCGTTCGCAACCAAAGGGCCGTGGCTTGCGCCACGTCCGGATTCCCCTGTAATACCTCTCCCCCCATTCAAAAACTGTACTTCGCTGAGAGCTGGATCGTCCTTGCCGGGCCTGCCGCATTGGCTTTACCGAAGAGCGGGGAACTCACCACTCCGATGATGCTGGTGACGTTTGTATGATTGATGGCGTTGAACGCGTCCACGCTGAATTCCAAGCTGCGTATCGAACGACGACGCTCGCCGGCAGAGATGCGCTGGAGGCTGAACACCTTCGTGACACGCAGGTCGAGTTGCACAGTTCCCGGGCCGCGGCCTGTGTTTCGGGTCACTCCGGGGGGCCGCGTGATGGTGTCGCCGGTGGGATCTGACCCTGTGGTGATGTTGAAAGGAGCTCCGCTGGCCGCCGAAAGAATCGATCCCACGCGGAAGCCGAATGGCAGTTGCGCTGTTCCTGCGAAGTTCAGGCGATGTCTGCGATCAAAGTCAGCCGGCCCTACCTCTGGCTGCAAATCATAGTTGTCCGCCGGGAACAAAAACGAGCCCGGCCCGTTACTCGGTGCATCGTTGGTGTATTTGGAGAAGACATACTGCCCGTAGCCCTTAAAGCGCTTTCCCAGTCCTCCGCGGAAGGTCAGACTCAGGGCGTGTCCGCGAAGGAATGCCGTCGATGCGACCTCCTCAACGTTCGAGAAGTTTGGATCCGGGCGCAGACCGGACCCTGATGGTAATGGAGCATTGACGTCGCGGATGCGGAAAAGGTGCACGCCATGCAAAAACGAATATTCCAATGAGAGCCAGGTTCCTTTCCCTATCTCTTCCTCGACTCCGGCGCTCGTTTGCATCAGATAGGGAGACTGGGCGTCGGGCGCCACGCGCATAACGCTGGGCGCTGGAGACGTTAGCTGGCCGCCCAAGAATGGGTCCGGATAAGACGGGTAGGAAATGTCGATCTCGCGGACGCGCACGCCGTCCAAGAGCACCGCATCCTCTGTGGCCGACCGCGGCAAATTGTCGTAGAAGATCCCGGCCCCGGCACGTAGCACGGTCCTCTTCCGTTTGCCGGGCGCGAATGCTAGCGCGAGCCGCGGAGCAAGATCTCTGCGGTTGTCAAGCGTGTTTTGCCAATCGTACCGCAGCCCAAACGTAAGGCTAAGGCTTGGCAACACGCGCATCGTGTCCTGCACAAATCCGCTGGTTTGTTGCTCAAGGTAAGAAATTTTCGGTTCGCCTTGATTTGCTTGGAACAGATCCGGGGTGCCCACGTGGTTCTGGACGACATTTCTGTACTGATCAACACTGCTAAACTGAAACGTTCCGCCAAAATTTGTTGCTTCGAAAACATTCGACCACTCATTCCTGACCGTGGCACCAAAAAGGAAGCTATGCCTTCCGCGGATGTAAGTCGCCGTATCCTGGACATCAAACGCGCGCCTTTTTTTGTCATTAAAAGACTGGGATGGTCCACCGACAAACGCGCCGTTTACCAGAATCTCCGGCCCGCTGGCCTGGCTCCCGGATCGTGACGTCTGGTCTTTGAAAACAAATATGATCTCGTTGCGGAATTGCGGTGACAAGGTTGCGCTTTCGATCAACTGCACCCGATGTGTGTTCCGACCCGCGCTGGTCCCTTGTTCAGGCAGATTTAACGCCCCGACTCCGTTGTTTTTGCTGGAGTGATCGGTGAATGTATAGTTCAGGGAGAGTGTTTGTATCTCCGTCAACCACCATTGCGTCCGCGCGAAGAAATGGTCTCGTCGTTGCGGGGCAGGCACATTAATGTTGATAGGACCTGTTAGGGCGACCGTATTCAAAGCATTCACAACGGTGCTCTCATCGTTCATCAAACGGTCGCCGGCAACAAAAAAGTAGCTATTCTGGCCCAGTAGCGGCCCACCCAAACTGCCCTCCAGGAACCGGCGGTTCAGGTCCGGCCTCGTATCGGCAAAGGCGTTTTGTGCGTCGAAGACGGAATTCCTTGCAAAAAATCCGATGCTGCCATGGTACCGATGCCCATGCCCGTGCTTGGTGGTAATTTCCGCTCGTGCAGCGCCGGGATGTTGAAACTCTGCAGAATAGGGGTTGCGGTCGATTTTTACGGATCGTATCGCGCTGCTGGGCATGTCGAGTTCTCCCCCCTCGACACCATCGACGACGATTGAAGTTCCTTCATGGCCCTGTGCTGCCGCCGATGTAAACGTGTCAATGAACGGGAGCAGGTAGTCGACGTCCAGGGGGAGTCCATTGAAAAAGGTCTCGTCCACTTTCATCGACTGAACATTACTTTCAGGAGAGAGTCGATCACTACTTGTATCCGGTCTCACGATGACTTCCTCCTCCACGGTTTCCAGTTTCAGCTTAATTCTCAAGGGGTTCAGCTTTTCCGTTCCCACCTGAATGTTCGCCTTGTATGGCTCGAACCCGCTCGCTTCAATCTGAAGGAGGTAAGTTCCCGGTGTCAGATCCGGGAAGCTGAATCTGCCATCTTCTGCCGTTACCGTCTCCTGTTTCGTGTTCGTCTCTTGATTGACTAGCGTCACTTTCACCCCGGTCAACCTTCCACCGCCCGATTCCACAACTTTGCCGGTTATGTTCCCACTCTCATCGGCCAGAACGAGGAGCGGGAACATCATAAATGCGAGAAAAAGGCGCAACGCAAGACGCCACGCAACCGCGGGACCTTCGCAGCCACTCCGCGCAAGAGGTTGACACATGCCCCCGTTCCGAAGGCTGGACTGCAAACCCGCCGGCGCCAGCGATCGCCGCCCCGGATTCCAGCCAGTGGGGAACAAGCCGACTTGTTGATAGTCAGTCTGCTGCTGCACGCGGACTTGTACCTCCGTGCGCCTTCAGATTTACTTGGGCTGCGGGAACGTGAGATTGACTGGTGTGCCATTGCCAGGCCGTTTCAACGATTTCATCCAACGAAGAGTGGCGCGGTTCCCATCCGAGAAGTTCCTTGGCTTTCCTGCCATCTGCCACGAGACACGGGGGATCGCCGGCACGGCGCTCCGCCTCCCGAACGGGAACATAACAGCCACTCGTCCGCTCCACAGCAGCAATGACCTCACGCACGGAGTGGCCTTTTCCCGTGCCCAGGTTAACGGCGGCATTCTCGCGGCTCTTGAACATGTGCGTTAGGGCGGTAACGTGCGCCTCGGCCAGGTCCATTACATGCGTGTAGTCGCGGACGGCAGTGCGGTCCGGCGTGGGGTAATCCGTCCCGTAGATCTCAAGCGCCGGTTTCTCTCCAAGAGCCGCTTGAATGGCGAGTGGAATAAGGTGAGTTTCCGGTGAGTGGTCCTCCCCCAACTCCCCATCAGGGTCGGCACCGGCAGCGTTGAAATAACGAAGGGCTGTCCAGCGCAAGCCATACGCTTCCCCGTACCAAGCGAGGATGCGCTCGACTATCCTCTTCGATTCACCATATGGATTAATGGGGATCTGGACCTGCTCCTCGCGAATGGGAACCCTTGTAGGAATACCGTAGGTGGCGCAGCTGGACGAAAAAACAATGTACTTTATCCAGGAATCCGTCATTGCGTCCAGCAGCCTGAGCGTGTAGGTCACGTTGTTGCGAAAATATTGTCGCGGGCGCCGCATGGAGTCTCCCACGTAGGCGAACCCTGCAAAGTGGACAACGGCTTGCACCCTGTAGGTTTTGATTACTTCGCGAATCAGCGTGGAATCACCGAGGTCTCCTTCGACCAGGGGACCCCATTTCACGGCCCATCGGTGCCCGGTCGAGAGGTTATCGAGTACGATTGGCTCAAACCCGGAGTGGGCCAGAACTTTGGCAGTGTGGCTTCCGATATAGCCCGCCCCGCCAGTCACGAGTACCCGCATCCTTGCCTCCCCCAAAAACAAAGTCTCCGCCACGGCCTCAGCTGGGGCGGAGATCGCATTACCAGTAAATTTCAACACCGCGCGACTTTACTGCACTGCCGCCATTCATATCGCATTCACACGGTATTAATGCAGAAAGGCCGCGTCAATCCTCTGATCGAAGTAACCCGGGAGGTTAGTACCCGCTAGTTGGGGTATATAGGAAAGAAAACAATAGCGCGATGAATTTAGATGACATACTGCAGGCCGATTCGGTAGCGACGCCCGGACCCCACTCGCTGTACCCAGCGAACTTGGACTAGAGTGGGGATTTCCGCGGGAATCCGAGCGAGCCGAAGTCGGCCTTGAAGAAGCGCAGAAATTTGCAAGGGGTGAGTAGCAACCATGCAGAACCCGCCGTCGGAAATGTTTGTCACTTTTCCTTGAGAGACTTCTGACCCTTGCTGTGCGCGAAGTGATGGCAATGTGCTACCCGTAAATTGTCCATTCGCCAAGTGGCGGGAATGGCCACGCTCTTTCCCTAGTTTGTTGTTCATAGTACTTATAGTACTATATCTTCTTTACCCAAGTTATTCCGGCTAAGGAACAAATGCGAGACCAAGAAAATAAGAAACTAGTGGAAGCTCTCCCCAGTGGTTGCATTCGAAGCCTGCAGAATCCTCCCGATAATGCCGGTCCTATTCTCCGCTCCGACCTTCAACATCACGGATCTTAGAAAGGCCTTTACTGTGTATGGGCTGATGTCCATCCGGCTGGCAATCTGCTTGGTAGTTAGATCTTGGAACAGAAGATCAACCGTTTCCCATTCGCGCCGGGTTAGCCTGAATTTCTGAGCGACGCTTTCGAGATTGAGCGCGCCTCGGTGATTTCTTTCCAGCAAGAGAGCCATCGCAGGTCCTCGCACAATTCCCAGATTCGATTTCACCGAGAATGCGCGCAGTTGGTAGCACCTCTTTCCCGAGGCGACTTCGTGTAGAAATTTGGAAGGAGAGAAACCGTTATGATGTCCGTTATGATTGCCATTGTTGTGAAGCAGCGATCGAATCTTGCTCTGCAGAGAGTTGCCGAAGTCCGTGTCTCTGGATGGAACTTCCGGGTAAGCAAGGATCGCCAGAGCCTCTTCGCTGGCGTAGATGGGCCGGAGGGAAGCATCCAGAAGAAGAAACCCCGCAGTCAGCGTCTCTTCGCGCCTTAAATGATGACCATTCCCGGAACTCTTATCGATTGCATTGGGAAAGCGTTCAAGAACACCACAGAATCGCACGGAAGGATTTCGCAGCTTGTCGGGGAATGGCCGGGATGAATTTGACTTTCCAGTCGCTAACATTTCAGCACCGCCAATCACGATGGTCAGACATTCCATTAGGACCGGATGCGAACACCAACACTCCTCTGGGTGTCCCTAGATCCCTTGCCCAAAGCCAAACTCCGGCCCTGAGGTCATGATATGAAGGCAAATAAAAAGCGGGGCGTCCTTACATACTTCGCAGGGCCGAGCGTTTCAATCAGGTGAAAACCTTATTTCACAATGGGAAAAAACTACCCCCGCAGGGGGAGGGCCTTGAGGGACGGCAGGAGTTACACCGTTATGCGTCGGGAAACGAGAATTCTGTTCTCGTTGTGTTGCCAAACCCTCTGAAATCAGAGAGATATCAAGGGGCAAAGCCCTTGCCTAGTTAGTTGAAAAGAAAGGACAAAACCGAAAGTTTGGTGAACCGGGGAGGACTCGAACCTCCAACCCGCTGATTAAGAGTCAGCTGCTCTACCATTGAGCTACCGGTCCACTGCTTGATTTTAGAATTTTACACGGGACCGTCATTTTTGTCGAACGGCGGAAATCGCTTCGAATCCCTCGAAACCGCGTTATTTTCCGCGCAGTGTGGCCACCAGGCCGCGGGCGACTTCGCGCGCCCGCGCTACTTCTCCCGGTTCGAACGAGATGGCCGACACTCGCGGATGGCCGCCGCCGCCAAATTTCTCCGCGAGCGAGGCCAGGTTCTGGTTCGCGGTCGCCTGGTTCCACGGGTTTGTGCCCAGCGAAACTTTCGCGCGCACCGCCGACGCACTTACGCTCACCGAATACACGCATTCCGGGTGCAGCAAGTATGGAATAAATTTATTGTAGCCCTCCAGATCCAGGTCGCTCACGTCGAAAAAAATCACGCCGTCGCGCGCTTCGATTCGTTCGCGCAAGATCTCGATCGATTTGCGGTGCCGCTCCAAAAGCGGCCCGAGATGCTTGGCCACCAGCGGCAGCTTCACCATTTCGCTCAGCGGCCGGTACGCCAGCTCCGGAATGATGCGCGCCGGCAGGCCGTTCTCCGGCGCCGCTTCAATCACCAGCGCGAGTTGTGTCGCCGGCTCGATCATTTCGACGGCCGACTCCGGCGACGGATATTGCGCGCCATCGATAATGTCGCCCCAGTGGATTAAATTCTCAAGCGGCTTGGTATCGAACCCGAATTTTTCCTGCGCGATCGTCGCAATCAGCTTGGTGCAGGATTTATAGTCCGGCTTATAAAACATGTGCGCGCCGGGATGTTTCTTAAATTGTTCGGCGTCGGCCGGCGTTAGAAATGCGCTCTGGTGATGGTCAAACCACCAGGTCACTTTCGGCGAATTGGAAAATTTAAAATCCACGATGACGTTTTCGTCGCCATCGAACAAACCGGGTTCCCAGGGCTGCGCGGCGCGATGCGTCATTCCCGTGAAGCCGAACTCCGCGTTCTGGTCAAATCGTTCGCGATAGAAACGGTAAAAGAGAGCGGCGGAAGCGGTGCCATCAAAGCAGCGATCGTGAAAGCAGAGCCGGACCTTGGTCATAGTTGAGCGAGTTCGCCTATTCGCCTCCCCACTGAACAAAGCGAAGAGCGACGAAGCCAACCAAGATGTACGGGCGCGGCGGGATTGTCAAGAAGAAAGGTCTGCATCGCTCGATTGGAAATTTTTCGGCCGTTGAAGCGGCACACCTGTGATCCGAATAATTCCAAGCGCTCGCTTCGCTTCACTTGACTTTCGGCACGGAATAGCCGTACTTACTCTACTACCCCAGCATTGACCATGGATTTGTGTGCCCAGGAGGCCGCATGCCCGAAGAAAAGAATTTCTTTGTGGGAATTTTCGATTTCGGATTTCACAGTTCGCTGCTTCGCCGCCTTGTAAAAATATTATACGTTTTGGCCATCGTCTTCGGAGGAATCGCGGTGGTGGCTTGCGTCGTGGTTGGTTATCAGCAATCCCCCGCGCAAGGACTGATCAATCTCGTCGCGGGAATCGTGTCTCTGTTCGTTGGCGTTCTTGCTGTGCGGGCACTGATGGAACTCGCTTTAGTCATTTTGCGGATCGCGGAAGGCATCGAACACGCCACGCATCCGCAAAACTGACAGCGAAACTGCATTGCGGCGCAACGAGCGGCGGTTTTTCTCAGGCTCTGGCAATTTGCGCGCGTGTCCTTGCGCCTCCGGCCCGCAACGTGAATTTCTGGGCGAAATAAGGCGCCTGCGCCAGCACCTTCTGAAATTCGAGATCATCCGCGTAACGCCGCTTGGGAATTCGCCGCGCCAGAATGCTGATTTCCAGCGGGTCGCGGCGAAACGGGTAAGGTTCCAGAGTGGCTGCGTTGTTTTCCTCCGGTTGCAAGTCCCAATCCACTTCCCTGCCCCGGTAGTCGGCAGGCACGGCATCGATCGTGGCTGGTTCCATGGGCCCGAGAGAAAAATAGAGAGAGAGGCGATCCAGCGCTTCGAGGCGCTGCGCGTTGGCTTGCAGACATTTTTCGTCGGAAAAATCCTTTGTGGCGGGATCGGAGCGCAGATCCACTTTCAGGCGCAACTGTTGCAGGCGCAGACGTTGCAGGAAATCGCTAACGAGAGGAGCTTCCTGGGACTTCACGTACTTGGCGGAAAACCCAGGCATAGTGGCGCGCGTTTTGTCGTAGAGTCCCGCGCAGTGCAGGCTGACGAGGAGGCCCGCGTAGCGGTCCACTTTTACGACGCGTTCGATTCCACGCTGGTAGAGATCCATGTGCTCTATCGTGGGCAGGGACATGAAGCTGTAGGGCAAAAACGTGACCGGATCGACGCGCGGCTGGAGTTCCCACTCGTTCCAGCCATTGTCGTGTTCGGTGGCGGCGAGCTGGAAGGAATCGAAAGGCTCGGGGCGAACGAAGTTCTCGTTGCCAGCTTCGCGCGCAAAATAGCCGGACAAGACGGCATGATCCGTCTGGCGAATCAATATAAGATGATCGCCGTGCTCTTGGATGATCATGGCGCTGCCCTCGTTCGCAGCGACACCCACACTGGCGCCCCTTGGGATAGGCGCAAAGGTCTTGGCGGGGGGACACAAGCCAAGCAATTCTTTTCTATGCCCCAGTATTATGCGCCGAC
>Ga0137412_10002479_pt1 | contig 14622 bp, 16 predicted proteins | sample CZODoug2_1_16fun_FD_122160 | JGI IMG/M metagenome (GOLD analysis project Ga0137412, IMG submission 122160) | Vadose zone soil fungal communities from Angelo Coast Range Reserve, California, USA - CZODoug2_1_16fungal (Hybrid Assembly) | ecosystem: Environmental > Terrestrial > Soil > Vadose zone... | reverse complement strand
GTCACAGGGCGGTCCAGCCGCCGTCAATGTTCAGCGCCGCACCGGTCAGATACGCCAACCGGCCCGAGGCGAGCACCGCGATGGCCTCGGCGATCTCCTCGGGTTGGGCCACCCGGCCCAACGGAATCTTGGACTCCACCATGTCACGCAGCTCCGGCTGGTCCAGCCGCCAGGCCGTCATCGGGGTGTACACCATGCCCGGGCATACCGCGTTGGATCGGATGCCGTGCGCGGCGTAGTCGATGGCCAACGACTTGGCGAACATCACCGCCGCGCCCTTCGAGGTCACGTAGGCCGCCCGGCCCGGGAACACGATCTGCCCGGCCACCGAGGCGACCGTGATGATGTGCCCGGTGCCGGCTGCCATCATGGTGGGCAGCGCGGCCCGCGAGCACAGGTACGGCCCGCGCACGTTCACCGCCTGCACCCGGTCCCATTCCTCGACGGGGGTCTCGTGGCACGTGGTGGCCGACGCCGAACCGCTGATGCCGGCGTTGTTCACCAACACATCGACGCGCCCGAAGAGCTTCACTATCTCCGCGAAGGCCGCCTCGACGGATTCCGGGGAGGTGACGTCGGCGGCGATGCCGACGCCGTCCGAGCCCGCCGCCATCTTGGCGGCGTCGGAGTCCAGGTCCAGCACGGCGAGGGTGAACCCCTGGGCGATCAGGGCGACGCAGGTCGCCCGGCCGATCCCGGAACCCCCGCCGGTGATCACGGCCACCCGCGCCGCCTGATGGTCGGTCACAAGTCCCGCAGGTCCGTGTTACCGGCCCGAAGCCGGGACAACTGAATGAAGTGCTCCGGGTTGAGGAACAGCTCGTTCATCCACCCGAGCTCATCGATGGTGATGCCCTTCTTGATCAGGTAGTCCAGGTACTGGAAGGCATCTTTGGCGCCGAAACCCACGTGGTGCGCGCCGAGCAGTCGGCGGGATTTGTTGTCGTAGATGCACTTCTGGAAGCCGGTGAACTCCGGGCGGGTGAACCCGTAGAGCATGGTGCCCTCGGACAGCGGCAGACAGATGTCCCCGTGTGGCATGCCCTTGGGCGGCATCTGGATCACGGTGATGTCGCCGTACTGCTCGATGGCTTCTTCTTCGGACAGCCCGACCCAGGTCACCTCGTAGGTGGTGTGCAGGAAGTCCGGGTACTCGGAGAAGTCGAACTCGATGTCCTCCCCGGAGATGTTCCGCGCCGCGGTGACGCCGCACTTGCGGGCCTTGAACATCTCCATCGGCGAGCCGATCAGGTCACCGATCGCGTAGACGCCGGGGACGTTGGTCTGCATGCGGCCGTTGACCTTGAGGAAGCCCTTGTCATCGACGTCCACGCCGAGGGTCTCCACGTAGTGCCGGCTGTCCGGGCGTTCGCCGGTGGCGAGGAACACGAAGTCGGTCTCCAGGACGTGTTCGGTGCCGTCCGCCAACCGGATGCGCACCGCGGTGGCCTCCTCCCCGCCGAGCACCTCGAGGGTGTCGGCGCCCTCGTGGATGGTGACGCCGCGGACCTTCATGTTGTCCACCACGTATTGGCGGGTCTCCTCGTCCACGTGGTGCATGCTCTGCGTGCGCATCAGTGGTGACCGGGACACGATTGTGGTGTGGCAACCGGTGGCCTGGAAGAACGAGCCGTATTCCAGGGCCACCTTCGATCCGCCGACGATGACGCAACTCGTCGGTTCGTAGTCCAGACCGGGGTCGATCAGCGAGGCGAAATCGAACACCCGCTTCTTGTCCAGGCCCGCGATGTCCGGCGGGAGGTAGGTGCGCGCGCCGGTGCCCAACACGATGTTGTCCGCGGTGTAGACCTTGCCGTTGGTCTCCACCGCGAGCTTCCCGTCAGCCTGCCGGGGCAGCACGGTGGCGAAGGAGTTGAGGATGTACTCCATGTCCAGCTGTTCCTTGGACTGCCAGTTCATGAAGGCGTGCGCGTTGTTGCGGCCGGCCTTGAACAGGTTGACCATGTCCAGGATCGAGGCGCGGGACTCATCCCACTTCGGGAACCAGTACGTGTCCGAGTTCATCCGCATGTAGTCCATCTCGCGCGCGGCCTCGGAGAACAGATGGTGCGGCACGCATGCCTGGTGCGGACACGACCCACCCAGGAACGGCCACTTGTCGATGACCAGCTGCCGCAGACCGCGGGCCTGGGCGAAGGCCGAGCCGAACCGCCCACCGGCGCCGCCGCCGACGTAGATCACGTCGTAGTGCGGGCCCTTATCGGTGTGCACGTGCTCCAGCGCCTCGGTGACGATGCCTTCCTCGGCCTGGTGAATCAGGCCCTCCCACTCGGGCATCGACAGATGATTGCCACGCAGGTCCATCGGGTTCCTTTCTCAGTGCACGCGCAGCCTCAGCCGTGCATCGGGTCTTTGATCTCGTAGCCCAGCGCGCGGATGTCATCGATGGTCCACATCCGTTCCATCTCGATCAATGGCTGACCGATCAGCGTGCGCCCGTCGCGACGGAGGAGGCCCAGGTCGAGAATCATGTCGGCCAGGTCCCAGCCGTGGTACTTCTCCCACACCTGGCGGCGGTGCCCGTAGGCCTCCGGCCAGGTACGCAGGATCCACTCGCACCCCTCGCTGCAGCAGGCATAGTTGCGCCCGTTCAGCTCGAAGATCCGGGCCTCGTTGATGTCCAGGCGCGGCATCGTGCAGGGCAGCTGGCAGACCTGGCAGATCGGCGGCAGACCCGGCAGCTCCTGCAGCATGATGTGCCCGCCGGCCGGGTCGGCCAACGCCTTGTAGCCCTCCCAGTAGCCCTGGTAGGCCGCCGACCAGCCCGGGTAATGGTTCTCGAACCACTCGAAGTCCGGGGCGACCATGGCATCCGAGCGCCAGAAGTTCAGCGGCCACACGGCGGACAGCACCTGCCCGAGGGTGTGGTGCGCCCAGGTCACGTCATCGGCCGCAACGCCGAGCCGGCTGGGTGCCTGTACGCCGAACTCGGAGAGCCGGTCGATGTAGTTGCCGACGAAGTCGTCGACGACCCATTCCTCCCACTGCGACTTGTAGCTCCACGGCCGGTTCTTGGTGCCGTACTCGGACTGCCACCCGACCAGGGCGTCCAGCGTCTTGTGCGAGTGCCAGAAGTGCCGCTCCAGGGACTGGTTGAGGTGCGGCAGGTTGTCCTCCTCGGCCAGCAGCTGCATCAGCGAGCCGTAGCCGTTGGCCATGTGCCGGGCCTCGTCGGACTGGATGGACAACATGGTGCTGACGAAGGCGTTGTCCCCGGCCATCATCGCCGCCTGGGGCGAGGCCACCAGCAGGATGTTGGTGAACGCGGTCTCCAGCACCACGTTGAGCGCAATGATGCAGTCCAGCGGGTCCCCGGTGTTGAAGTGCTGGAACTCGCCGATGGAGACCAAACCGCCGGGGTGCTTGTAGATGGCCGGCTGCGAACGGTCCCAGCCGTACGGGTCCTGCCAGTGCTTGACGTAGTAGTTGCGCAGCGACATCTCCAGCTGCGTGTGGCGCACCTCGTCGAGCATCTGCGCCGCGTAGCCCTGGCGCAGCTCCTGGCTCTGCACCGCGGAAATGATCATCCCGCAGCCCGCCACCGCCTGGAACTCGGCGTTGGTCAGGTCCGGCAGGGTGAGTTTGAGGCACTCGACGAACCGCGGCTCGATGCCAGAGATTTCGTTGGCCCGAATGGCGCCGTCGATGATGCTGTGGGTGCGGTCGTCCTTCTCCGCTTCCATCTTTACGTAATCGCGGATCAGCACCCGGAAGGGATCCTTGCCCTTCTTGGGCATCTTGTACTTGGTCTCGTACTTGGGGGACTGGTCGGCGAAGGTGTAGTCCCAGTCGTAGGACTTCGTCTTCTCGTGCAACTGCACCAAGCTGGACGGCACGGGGGTTCTCCTGTCGGGTCAGTCCTGGAACCGCTCGGGTTTGATCTCGGAGTGCAGATCGATCCGTCCGTCACCGACCACGATGCGTCCGTAGTAGGTGCTCATGTTGACCAGGAAGATGTCGGTGTCGATGTCACGCCCGGCGATCTCGCTGATCGCGGCCATGTCGAAGCTCAATCCGCCGTCGCATTCGATCTTGTAGAAGACGTCGCGGAAGCTGATGGTGGCGTCTGGCTGGGTCTCCTGGACGTGCTCGACCGCGGCCTCGGTGTCGGAACCGGTGATCAGCGAGATGCCGACCCGGCCGACCTTGGTGTTGGTGGTGCTCACGCTGGGCTCCTCGAGAGTGGGGTGACGGGGCCGTCAGAGACCGGCGGCAGCGACGGCGTCGCGCTGATCGGCGAGGAGGCGCGCGAGCGTCTCCTCGGCACGGCGCCCGTTGACCGGGGCGTGGGCGAAGTTCGCGAGGAACGCCTCAGCGGCGTGGGTGATCATGGGCTGCCAGGTGCCGAGCCAACCCTGGATCACCGCGAGGTTGGCGGCGCCGTGCGCGGGATCAGCGCACACCAGTCGAGCCAGGTCCCGGGCGGTGCTCAGGGCCCGTTCCGCGGAGGCCACCGACTGCGCCAGCACGGTCGCGGTCGCCGGGTCACCGAAGGTGGAGGCGGAGCGGCTGAACAGTTCGGCCTTGGCCAGCTTGCCCAGGATCGGCTCGAAGACCAGTCCGGTGACCAGCAGGATCTCCACCCAGTCGCGGCTGGCCGCGATGTTCTCCACCACCTCGCGAATACCGATCAGCGAGGGGTCGCACATCCAGGCATCACGGGCGTCTGCGTCGGAGAAGCCGGGGATCTCCTCGGCGAGGAAGTCCAGGTGCAGCACGATGTCCTGCAGCACCCGCATCCGGTCCGCCGCCTGGAAAACCGTGGCGAACTCGACGGTGTCCGAGCGCGCTTCGCGGACCGCGTAGGCCAACGCGAGGAACAGCCCGTACTCCACGAACGGCCACGCGGCGTAGGTGCGGCCGAGGACCTCCTTGGCCCACACCGGGTTCACGCCCTGCGCGGACCCACTGGTGAGCACCGGCAGCAGTCGAGCGAGTGCCTGCTCGTCCTGATTGGCGTCGCTGACATACGGCCGCTGCCAGGTGCGGTGCGTGTCGCGGAAGTCCGACCACACCGTGCTGATCACTGCGCTCGACGAGTCGTCCCAGGGCGCGCGGCCGTCATCGAAACGCAGCGGCCAGTCCACGTCCAACCACTGCTCGGGACCCGACTGCTGGCCCACCGTGTACGACTCGTACTCGGTCGGCTTGCGTTTCTCGGGGGTGAACCAGACGAACGTGCGGAAGCCGTCCGAGGTCTCCGTCGCGTGCCCTGCCATCGCTGCGCCCTTTCACCCGGTGGTGGGTTCCGATTTTTGGCATGGGCCGGCCGTACGAGTGGGGTGCCACGCTTGTGCACCCCACCCGTTGGCCTGGCTCACTCAGGCGTTGGCTGCGGCCTTCGCCAGGTGTTCCTCGCGGACGATCGCGGCGCCGTCAGCGAGGGCCTTGAGTTTGTTCTGCGCGATCATGCGCGGCATGTTCGGCAGACCGCAGTCGGTGGTGACACCGAGGCGCTCGATGGGGACGTACTCCAGGCAGCCGCGGATCTTGTCGGCGACCTCGTCCGCGGATTCCGTGATCAGGCTCTTCACGTCGATGACGCCGGCCACGAACGGCTTGGTCCAGTTGGCATCCAGCAGCGGCTTGAGGTCGGAGGGACCGCAGCGACCGATCTCGAAGTTCAGCACGTCGATGTCGGCCTCGAGCACCTTCGGGAAGATCGAGCCCGCCCGGTTCGGCGTCTCCGAGACACCCTTGGGCCGCTTGTCGATCTCGTAGATGCCGCCCTCGACGTGGTCCTGATCGCCCTCGTAGGACACGTAAGCCGGCGTGCCGCCGTAGTTGCCCCAGCAGGTGTGCACCCAGATCTGCGCGTCCACGTCCTTGACGGTCGCGTTCAGCGCCTCGATCTCCCAGTCGCCCATGCCGTACGGCCAGACGAACTCGTCCAGCTGGATGATGTCCACGCCGATGCCGGAGAGTTCCTTCATGTCCTCGTTCAGGGCCTTGGCGTAGGCCATCGAGAGCTCGTTGATGTCCTTGTAGTGCTGGTTGTTGGTGGCCGCGGACATCGCGCCGACACCGGTGTAGGAGATCTTGATCGGCCGGTTGGTGGCCTTCCGGACCGCCTTGAGCGTCTCCACGTGGTACGGGTAAACGCGGTTGATCTCGCCCACGCAGGTGGGGGCGTACAGCGAGCTGTAGATCGGCACCGGGATGTTCGGGCCGTTCATCACGAAGCCGCTGCTGCGCTCCATGTAGTGGTAGAGCAGTTGGCCGTAGGAGTCGGAACCGCCGAAGACGCGACCGTCGGCGATGATGTCGAACCCGGCGCGTTCCTGGTCATCCACGATGCACGAGATGCAGTCGTAGAGCGCTTCCTGCTCCATGGAGTCGAAGACGAAGCGGGACGGGTTGCCGGGGTACTTACCGATGCCACGGAACCAACGCGGTTCGGGGTAATTGCCGACCATGGTGACCGGCAACAAGATGTCTTGGTTACCCACGCGCATGGTGCATCTCCTCGAAGCGAGATTCATCGGGACGGCCGCTGCTGGGCCATGTGCTGAGCCCGGCGGTAGCCATACTCAATCGCCGCCTCCCCGCACGGGGCCATGTGCAGATCGGCAACGCGACCGGCTTTCCCTTTCCCGAGCCCGCAACCCGTGGCACGGTGGGGGTGCTCGTTCACGCCCTCCGGGAGGTTGCAGTGGCGTCATCGGCAACGCAGCACGCGTCCCGCGCCGTGGGGTCCGGCCACGACGCCGCCTGGGTGGAGTTGATCGGCAAGCTCGCCGCGGGCGGTCGGTTGCGCCCGGACGAGGCGGCTGCGGACTGCCTGACGGCCGCGCTGTTGTTGCTGGCCGCCGACGGTGCCGGCCTGGTGGACTGGACCGGCGGGCAGGCCGAGGCCATTGCGCAGGTCGGTAGCAGCATTCCGGCGTTCACCTGCCGGCCCTCGGCCGGTATCGGGCGTTGGGCCGGGGCCGCGGTGGCGACCGTGTCGGTGGACCCGCGCACCGACCTGATTGCGGTGCGCGAGGGCGGCCCGGACTTCAACGTCGACGATGTAGCCCTGCTCGCCGCCCTGGCCGCCCTGGTGGGCTGGGCCGGGGCCGGGCGCAACGGCCTGCAACAACTGCTGCAGGGCTTCGTGGCCCGACCGGCCGCCTCGCTGGACCCGGCCGAGGTGCTCACCGCCAGCGCCGAGACGGCCGCGCACGTGATGGGCGCGGAGATCGCCGGTGTGCTGCTGCCCGACGCCACCGGCGAGGCGGTGGAAATGCATGCCGCGGTGGGCAATTCGCAGTTGGCCACCTCTCGGTTGCGGGTGCCGCGCGGCGAGGGTCTGGCCGGTCGGGTGTTGGCCACCGGGCGGGCGCAGCGGGTCGCCGACTACACCACCGACCTGACGTCCTCGCCGGGTTTGGTGGCGCTGTCCGACATCGAGGGCACCTGCTCGGCGATGGCCGTGCCGATGCTGCGCGACGGCGTGCTGGTCGGCGTCATGTGCGTGTGGCGACGCCGCCGGGAGCTGTTCACCGAAGCTGACGAGGCCCTGTTCACCGCGTTGGCCGGATTGTGCGCGGCCGCCGTGCACAACGCCACCGCGCACGCCACCGCCCGGGGGGAGTTGGCCGCGGCCCGCGCCGAACGCGACCGCCTGGCCGTGACGTTGAGCCGGGCCGACCGCACGCTGAATCTGCAGTGGGCGCTGAACAAGATCACCCGCGAACGCGGCGATCTGACCGCGGTGCTGCGCACCGTGGGGTCGATGGCGGCGTGCAGCGCCACCGTCATCGATTCCGAGGGCAGTGCCACCGGGTGGGACTCCATCGCTGCGCCGCGCGAACTCAACGAGCGGTTGCGCAGTTGGCTGGCCGCCCAGCAGAACGAGATGGCGCCGAACGACGTCGAGGTTGTCGAGGTTTCCGGTGGGTGGCTGGTGGTCACCCCGGTGCGCGCGGTGGGCGTCTCGTTGGGTCACCTGGCGTTGGGCTTTGCCTCGTTGCCCGGCGACGAGCAGGAAGCGATGGCCGCGCAGGCGGCTCTTGCCGCCGCGGTGTTGCTGTTCCGCGACGAGACCACGGTGATCGCGGCCCGCCGGGCCGAGGCCGAGTTCGTCTGGGATCTGCTCGACGGCCGACTGCCCGACGAGGTCGAGGCCTCACTACGCGCCCAGCACCTGGGCAGTGGGTTCGCGCTGCCGGCCCGGGTGGTCGCGGTGTCGATCCCCGGTGCCACCGCGCGGGCCACCCGCAACGCCTGGACCGTGGATCAGGTGGAGCGGGCCCGGGCCGGCACCGGGCGGCTGATCACCTCGGTGCTGCTGGCCGCGGGCTGCGCGCGTCCGGTGCTGGCCGCCCGCGCCGACCTGTTCGCCGCGCTGGTCCCGTTGGCCGGGCTGGACGACCGCGCGCACCGGGCCCAGATGGCCCGCGCCTTCGCCGAGGTGCGCTGGCCCGGCGGGGTGGAGGCGTTGGTCGGTATCGGCGGTCGGGTGGATCACGTGGCCCGCTTCGCCGAGGGTTGGCGCGAGGCGCTGCTCGCGGTGTCCGCGGCCACGCCGTCGGTGACCGCCGCGTTCGAGGACCTGGGCGTCTTGCAGTACCTGCTCGCCCCCACCACCCGGGCCGACCTGGAGGGCTTCGCCCAACGGCGCATCGGTGAGCTGGTCGGGTACGACGCCCAGCACGGCACCGATCTGGTGGCGACGTTGGAGACCTACTTGGACGCGGAGTGCAGCACCCGGCGCACCGCCGAGCTGATGTTCGTGCACCACCGCACCATCACCTACCGGCTCAACCGCATCGAGGCGGTGGCCGGGGTGCGGCTGCGTTCGCCGGAGGACCGCCTCGAATTGCAACTGGCCCTGAAGATTCGCAAGCTCGGGGAGGGCGGCGGCGAGCAGAAGGGCGGGCCGGTCGCCAGCGGGCGGACGTGACGCCGACGCCACCGGTGATCGCGGACTACGTGGCTGCCTGGAACTGCGCCGACCCAACGCGGCGTGCTGCGTTGCTGGCCGCCTGTTGGGCACCCGGCGCGACCTACACCGACCCCACCGTCGCGTTGTCTGACGCCGACGAACTCCAGGCGCACATCGTGGGCAAGCAGCGCGGTCGTCCGGGCGCGGTGATCGAGGTGACCGGCCCGGTGGACGCGCACCACGACTGGGCCTGGTTCCGGTGGCGGGCGCACCTGGACGACAGCACGCTGGTGTCCGGCTTCGACTGCGTGCAGTTCGCGGCGGACGGTCGGTTGCAGTGTGTCGTCGGTTTCTTCGACGTTTGAACAACAGGAAACCAATGGCGCCCGGCTTTGTCCGGGCGCACATGTCGGGCCCGTCGAAGGCGCGCTTACAGTCCGAGCAGCACGAGGAATCAAGCCAGGGGAGCGAGCGATGAGAACAGCATCAATCGCGCAGATCGGAATCGAGCACCCGACCTCGGGTCTGCTCCGTTCGGTGAGCGATGACGAGAAGGCCGCCTACGCCCGCGACGGTGCGGCGATCGTCAAGGGCATCCTCCCGCTGGACTGGATCGACTTCATGCGCGCCGCCGTGCAGCGGATTCTGGATCTCTCCGACCCCTCCTCACAGAACTATGCCGACGACGACCAGCCGCGGTTCTTCTCGCAGACCTTCCCCTGGATGTTCGACGATGCGTTCAAGGCCTGGGCGATCCGCGGGCCGATTGTGGACGTGGCCGCCCAGGTCATCGCCGACCCCGAGGTGGTGTTCTTCTACGACCAGATCTTCGCCAAGGAACCGGGTGCCGGGAAGGCCACGCCGTGGCACCAGGACCTGCCGTTCCTGCCCATGGCCGGCGAGCAGATGCTGCGCATCTGGGTGCCGATGGACCATGTCGGCGCCGACGGCGGAGCGATCCACTACCTGCGCGGCTCACACCGCTGGGAGACCATCTACCACCCGATCGGCTTCAAGAACATCTCGGCAATCACCGACACCTACGTGAACTCCCCGTACGCCGACTGGCCGGACTTCGAGGCCGACTACGCCAAGTACGACTGGCTGGTGGCCGAGGCCGAGCCGGGTGACCTGTTGCTGCATCACCCGATGACGATTCATGGTTCCCTCGGCAATCTGACGACCAATTACCGCCGCGCGGTTACCAGCTTCTACGTGGGTAACTCGACCAGCTGGAACCCGCACGTGGCGAACATGTTCCACAACAAGAGTCTGTGCGGGCATGTGAGCGCACCGGACCTGGCGGCCGGTGGACCGGTGGAGTGCGAGATGTTCCCGCGCGTGGCCCCGAGGTGAGCATGCGAATCTCGATCAACATCGGCGGCGACGTCACCGGGACCCCGACCCCGCCGAGTGCGGTGGCCGACCAGGCCGTGGCCGCCGAGGAGGCGGGCTTCCCGGCGGCGTGGACCACGCACTTCATGCGGGGCACCGACTCGTTCCCGGTCATCTCCGTGGCCGGCGCCCGGACCAGCACCATCGACCTGGGCATCGGCATCGTGCCGACCTACCCGCGCCACCCGTACACCATGGCGCACGAGGCGGCCACCGTGCAGTCGTTGATCGGCGGGCGCCTGACCCTGGGCATCGGGGTGTCGCACAAGCCGATCATGGAGGGGATGCTCGGCTTCGATTTCAGTGCCCCGGCCGCACACATGCGCGAGTACCTGCAGGTTCTGGGTCCACTGCTGCGCACCGGCGAGGTCGCGCACCGCGGCGAGCGTTTCCAGGTCGAGGCGGGCTTCAACATCATCGGGTTCTCACCCGTGCCGATCGTGATCGGTGCCCTCGGTCCGGCCATGCTGAAGGTGGCCGGCGAGTTGGCCGACGGCACGGTCACCTGGCTGGCCGGACCCCGTGGGGTCGCCGAGCACATCGCGCCCACCCTGTCCAAGGCGGCCGCGGACGCCGGCCGTCCGGCGCCGCGGATCATCGTGGGTCTGCCGGTGGCCCTGTCCGAGGACGGGGCACTGGCCCGCGCGGCGTTGGACACCGCGTTTGCCCGCTACCCGACGCTGGCGAACTACCAGCAGTCCTTGGCCCGCGAGGGTGCGGAATCGGTGTCCGACGTGTGCCTCTGGGGACCTCGGGACAAGGTCTTGGGACAGCTGCGTGAATTGCGCGACGCCGGGGCCACCGAGTTGTGGCCGGTGCCCATCGACGTGCCGGGCGACCCGGACGCGTCGGTGGCCCGCACTACGGAGTTCCTCGCCTCGCTGGCCCCGGAGTTCTAACCCCATCACCCTCTTGCGTCCGAAGAAGCGTGAGCTATAGCTCACCCTTCTTCGGACGCCGAGTGGGGTCAGAGCTGGGAGCGGGACCAGTCCACGGCCTGGAAGGGCACCTCCTGGCCGACGTCGATCTGGATGGCCTCGCGCGACTTCAACGGGATCGCGGCCGGGTCGCCGGTGTAGGGCTTGCCGTCCACGAACATGGTCAGCGCCCCCCTCTCATTGCCGACCTGGCCTGAGTTCAGCGTCTGGCCCCACAGCTCGAAGAACTGCCCGAGGGTGTAGAGCGCCTCGGTCGGAGACTCAACGTGGATGACCCCGTCGATGGTGTGCGTGTGCAGCCAGTAGAAACAGCGAGCGCCCGCCCCTGCGAACGGGCCGCCCGGGGTGTTCTGGATCAGCGGCGGCACGATGCCGATGCCGGCCGGCACCGGGCGCTCGGCGCCGTTCACGAACACCGCCAGATGGCTGTGGATGTGGTAGGCCACCTGCTCGCTGGACTCGCACTTGATGCCGTCCACGGTCTCCCCGCCCGCGGCGTCGGTGAGGCCGGCCAACACCGTGCCGCCCTCGGGGGTGATGCCCTCGGCGCCGGTGTCGGTGGGCGCCGGGGTGGGGAAGGCGGCCAACTTCCCGTCGCCGTGCTTGCTGCTGCCACACCCGGCCAGTGCGGCGACCACCACCACGCCGCAGATGAACAGCGGAATCCGCCGGTTGCGGCCCTGCCCGTCCTGCGTCACCGCGACCACCCCCTCACTCGGTCCTTCGTGCCGGTGCACAGCCTGCCGTGCCGGTGAGAAACCGTGACGGCCGGCATGAGGAACCGGAAAGAATTTTCCCGGACCTCATCGGACGAATGCGGACAAAGAACCTGTCGGGCACGGAGGGTGTTGTGCCGATTGTCATGCGTGACCTGCCCGTTCGGGGGATCGTGTTTGTGTCCGTCCGGATGAGGCGCCATCGTCGGTGTCGCGGCACTCTTTGAGTTGCCGCTCGCGCATGGAGGGGCCGGAGACGTCGTCGACGTTTGCGGTGGCGCGAAGCTCAGCCGGCCGGGCCCGGGGCGTTAGTTCGCCCCGGCCCGTCGCCGGGGCGCCACGGTGCTGCCGGGTACCAGGAGGGGTTGGGTCCATGGACTCCAAGAACACGCCGCGCGCGTGGCCGATCCGTCAGCGCAAGAAGGACGACGGTGTCGTCGAGCGCGACCCGTGGGCGACCAAGCCCAAGGTCGACGCGCTTGCCCCGGCCATCCCGGGGCAGACCACCGCGCAGAACGCGGCCGACTCGATGGCCGCCGCGCTGGAGGACGCCTGGCGCGCCTACGGCGAGGTCGTGGACGTCATCGGCGCGATCACCAACGCCACCCGACTCGTCGGGCGCGGCATCGCCGCAGAGTCGCAGAAGGCCACCATCGACCTGCTCTCCGACGACCTCGCGGGCGCCTGGGCCCGCTGGGACTCTGCCCACCGGCGCATCCTCGGCCCGCTTCCGGCGGCCGCGGAGACGGACTGACCAGCGCGTTCACCTGCGTGTCGCGAGCCCGGGCTACACGGTCCGGGCTCCGCTGCTCCTAGGATCGGCTCACTATCGCCGGCGTATAGGTGGCAGGCATGAGCGACATCATCAGCCCCACGGACTATCTCGAGGCTCTGGTGCCGCGTGACGACCACATGACGTATCTGACTGTGGGCGGGCACGCCATGGACCCCGGCACGCCCGAGGAGACCAAATACGTCGTGCTCAGCCTGACCGATCAGGCTGACACCGACGAGGACGGCCGCTTCCTGGACCTGTCCTCCTACCTGCTGCCGGACGAGGCACGCCGCCTCGCCGCCATGCTGTTGGCCGCCGCCGACGCGTACTCGATGCCGCCGCGCTGAGCCCGGGATCGGGCTGCGGGGGGCTCGCGGAACGCTGCGAGCCGCCTGCGCGTTTAGGCTGGTGAACGACCCGCACCGCGCGGGCCGCGATTGATGGGCCGAGGAGTCCACAACCATGCGCAGCACCAACCCCGTTCTTTCCCGCACGGACGTGTTCAGCCGTAACGGCTACGTCCGTCCGGCCCCGGTCGGCGCGGACCCCCTCCAGCCGGGCACCACCACGCGCGTCATGACGTTGGACGACGTCGTCACCCGTACCGGACTGCTGCTGGTCATCGCCCTGGCCACCGGCGCGTTCGCCTGGGCGGCTGACGTCGGCCCCGGCCTGGCGATCATCTCGGTGTTCGTCGGTCTCGGCCTGGCGATCGTCAACTCGGTCAAGGCAGTGCCCAGCCCGCCGCTGATCATGGCCTACGCCGCGGTCGAGGGCATCTTCCTCGGCGCGATCTCCAAATCGCTGGAGGCCACCCACCCGGGCGTGGTGGTGCAGGCCGTGGCCGGCACCGCGATCACCTTCGGGGTGATGCTCGCGCTCTACCGCAGCGGCCGGGTGCGGGTCACCCCGCGGTTCACCAAGGTGCTGGTCGGCGCCTCCATGGGCTACCTGATCCTGATGTTCGGCAACCTGATGCTGAACCTGTTCCACTCCGGCGCCAACGCCTGGGGCGGCGGCTTCGGTCTGCTCACCGCCGCGGCCGGCGCGGGCCTGGCCAGCTTCTACCTGACCCTGGACTTCGACATGGTCGAGCGGGGCATCAAGGCCGGCGCCCCGGAGATCGAGGCCTGGCGCGCGGCGTTCGGCCTGACCGTCACGCTGATCTGGCTCTACATCGAACTGCTGCGCCTGATCTCGATTCTCCGCGGCGACTGATTCGAATTTCGCTCGAAAAGCAAATGGCCCCCGTCGGTGACGGGGGCCATTCGTTTGAGCTGGGCTTAGAGGAACGAGCGGTGCGCGCGGCGCAGATCGTGTTCGTGCACGATCGCGGTGGCGTGGCCGTGCGGCAGGTTGTGCTCCGCGCGCAGCCAGTTGACCTTGTCGTCGAAGCGGAGGAACGAAGGGCCGTCTTCAAGTTCTCGGAACCACTCGGGGAGTTCTCGTCCGGTCACACCGGGGACCCGGGCGACCAGGTTCTGATGCGTCTCCTCAGAGTGGTGTAAGGACATGAGACCGCCTTCCGGTAGGCCATTGGTGAACTCGAGGGTGCCTGATGGTGTCCGGCGACACAAGACCCGACTCGGAAAGTCGCGACGGGATTTAGGCAGCTTTTGGACCATGGCGACGGGTTGATCACTCCAGACATCACCGGTCCCGCACGTATCGCCGACGCGTATCGTCGGAGAGTGCCGCGAAATCCGTCCGACATGCCCGATTCGTCTCCGACGGAATTGCTCGCGAATGGCGTGCGCGAACTCGTCGATCGGCTGCGGGCATTGCCGGAGAGCCGGCTCACCGGACGGCCCGAGGGGGCCGCGGTCGGTCGCGCCGAGTTGGCCCGTGCGCTGGCGCAGCGGTTGGTCGCGTGGGGGCACGGGGTCGAGCATCGCTGCGCCAGCGCAC
>Ga0137412_10002478_pt1 | contig 14624 bp, 12 predicted proteins | sample CZODoug2_1_16fun_FD_122160 | JGI IMG/M metagenome (GOLD analysis project Ga0137412, IMG submission 122160) | Vadose zone soil fungal communities from Angelo Coast Range Reserve, California, USA - CZODoug2_1_16fungal (Hybrid Assembly) | ecosystem: Environmental > Terrestrial > Soil > Vadose zone... | reverse complement strand
TTGGGTACCGTGGCCCGCGCGGCGATGGGTGGGATGGACGGTCACGTTTGTCAAGGCGAGTTCACGATTTTCGTCCGTCGGGAATGACATTCGCATAATGGCGACGAGATGCCCTTGGGCTCTGATGGCCCAGAATTTATCCGGCCCTAGTTCCGGCACAGGTGTGCGCATACTTGAGACGACAACGTCGAGTGTAGGCGCCGGATCCTCCGGTCGATCAATTCGCGTGGCAGCCGAATATATCGCGAAGCAGTCCTCAAGGTCCGAGCCGGACGCCGTTTCCGTGTCGAAGACCTCAACCCGGTCAGACATGCCTTACCTCCGTGATGAGTGCACTGCGCGTACTAATCGGCGGCCAGGTCAAAGTAGTGTCAGTCGTAGGACTTGAAGGTTCCTTCGGTCAAGCGGGAGCAGCTAGCGAATCGCGGCGTTCATCCCATGACGTCAGTGACATAAGAGCACAACCAATCATATCTAGCCCGAACCCGACAAGACCCAACGCGGCGATAATTACTAGATGCAGTACTACCACCAGCATGAAGCCCGCCCGTCGAACCCGGAATCGCCCAAGCATGCTGAACGCGATAGTGATTTCGACTGCAACTACGCTCCATGTCAGGGCTCCACCGAAGAGCCTCGACTCAAGGCGGCGGCGGCGCCGACCTGCACCTGCCGCGCTCACTCCGGTTCTATATCCGCAGCACCTGACTATCGTGTGAAGCACCCACAAGAAGGCGACAACACGATGCCCCACACCGACGACTCGTCTCCCACTGTCGAGGCTCGTTTACGGCAGATCGACCCGACCGCTCGCATGCAGGTCTACTTCCAGGGCATCCTCGATGACGCCTGCTTCCTATATGCGCAGGCGAACGCGTACAAGGCGCTGACAGGCAAGCGGGTGACGCGGGAGCACTGGAATCGGGCGGTGTCTCGGCTGCCCCAGCCGGCGGCGTTCCTGGGCGGGCCGGGCGCTACGCAGCTGAGCTACGACCAGGCCGTGCGGCACATAGAAGGCATCCTGGACGCGTTCAGCGACCCAGGAGAGACCTTCAGGCTCGACCAGCTCAACTCGGCTGATGGAATCGCGGACTTATGTGGCGCGGTTTCCGCCGACAGCGTGGTGGTGTTCGCGTATGGGGGACACGCGGAGTTTCAGAATCCGCAGACGCATGTAGTGTGCGGCGTCGCGGTGAGCGACGGCCCTCCGGTGGCGTTGCACCTCGCGTGCTCGGCAGCATTCTCGAGTCGGTACCTGCGGTTTGGCCAGTACTTTGAGCGTCATCATCCACATCTGGGCCGTTGGTCGAACGACTCGATTCAGGTCGGTAGCGATGTGGTGATCGCGCCGAACTTCCGGTGGCGAGTCACGTTTGCAGAACCGCCCAGCTAGGAGCAGCTGACCGGTGAGGAACGCAGCGACGGGCTCGGACATGCATCGGTGGCGTTCACGCTCTCGGTCTACACCGCATCGATCGCGGGCATGGTCCCCAACGCAGCGGACACCGCAACCGCGCTGTTCCTCGACGAGCCCGTCCTCAACGACGACCAGGCCAACGAGGACGGTTAGCAAATCCGTTAGCAACGACAGCAGAAAGGCCCCAAACCTGTCCTGGTTTGGAGCCTTTCGTGGTGGTAGCGGGGCCTAATATCTGCCTTAGCTACAACCCGCCCGGCTACGGTCGGCATCAGCGCAACACTGCGCCTAGTTAGCTGATGACGAGGGCCGGGGCACGCGCCAGGACCAGAGCGGCGCCCACACAGCGTAGTCGGTTTGGCGCGTTCAGCATGCAAGCACCGGCCGACTCGATACGCTCACACGGTGATTACTGGAGAACTCAGGACCCAGGTGAGCACCGATGGAGGCCGCGCGTTCCGTGAAGCCTGGATCACCGGCGTACGAAAGCACTACCCAGGTGACCCAAAACCCGGCTACATCACACCCTGGGAAGACACCCCAGACTGGGAACGCGCCAGCGCCGCCGCCGTACACGCCCAGGTCCAAGCATTCCTGAACATCACCGACGGCAAAGCCACGCAACTAAGCAGAGCACAAAAAGGCAAATTCATCGCCGTCGCATTCGCCGGCCAAATCTATAAACACATACCCGACCCCAAACCCGGCTACGTCGCCGACTGGGACGACCTCCCCACCTGGCAACAAGAAACCGACGCCGACATCTTCGAAGCAATCGAAACCACGTAAGACACCGATACTGCGCGTCGACCCGCCGTGAATGGACTGTCGACTCCTCAACGCGACCAGAGCTGGCCGAGAGATTGAGCACTCACAAGATCATCGATCACTGAATCCTCGCGCGCAGTATCTGCGGAATGCGCCGTGTCGAGATGTTGGCGCCGGCTGGACCAGCACCCGCGAGCCCCTGAAAATCCGAGGCGACCTACCCGGAACGCTGCTACGGACCTACTGCCCGTACGGAACCTTCGATTTCCAATGGCCCTAGATCACCGCTGCCAGAGGCGTCATCGCCGGGCGGCGACGGACTTCCTCGACAAATTCCGCGCCGGGTCTGCTCGGCATCGAGATCCAGCTCGTACGGCGGCAAACGGGCCGTATTCCCGATCGAGGTCGAATGAGGCAGATCCACCGGCGCGAGATACGAGTACGACGTGTAGTCGCTCATCGGGTCAGCCGGTGCTCGCCGTCGGCCAGCAGCCGTAGCAGCCCTTCCCAGGCCCGCATTCCCTCGCGCAGTCGCGGTATGCGCAGGAATTCATTGGGCGCGTGCAGCAACTCATCGGCGGTGGAGAAGGAGAAGAACAGCGTCTTCGCGCCCAACGTCTCCTCGAAGAGCACCGTCGCCGGCAGTGTGCCGGCGATGCGCGCGAGCAGCACGTCCTGGCCCGGGTAGACATCGGTGAGCGCCTGGCGGGCCGCCCGGATCGCCGGGTGATCGGGCGCGATCGTGTACGCCGGCACCGCGCCCTTTTCGAAAGTCACCGCCACGTGCACGCCGGAAACCCGCTGCGCCAGCACGTGTTTCTCGACCGCGGCGGCGACCTCGGCCGGATCCTGACCGGGCACCAACCGACAGGTGACGTGCGCAGCGGCGCGGTGCGGGATCACCGTGTACGACCCGCCGCCGGCGATGCCGTTGACCTCGAGGGTGGGCCGGGTCCAGAGCCGCTCGAGCGTCGATAATCCCGGTTGGCCGAACAGTTCGGAAAGACCCAGCTCCGCCATATAGGCGTCGTCCTCGAACGGTACAGCGGCAATCTCCGCTCTTTCCGCGTCATTCAGCGGCGGTATTCCGTCGGAGAATCCGGCAACCGCGATCCGACCGTCGGGATGGTGCAGGCTGGCCAGGATCTGGGCCAGCGCGTGCACCGGATTGGCGACCGTGCCGCCGTAGCGGCCCGAATGCAGGTCGCGATTGGCGCCGGTGACCTCGATGTCCAGCGCCAGCAGGCCTTTCGAGGAAATGGCCAGCGACGGCTCGCTCGGCCGCCACATCGCGCCGTCGGCCGAGATCACCAGATCGGCGGCCAACTCTTCGGCATGAGTCTGGACGTACGAGGGCAGATTTGGACTGCCGATCTCCTCCTCGCCCTCGAACAGAAACCGCACGTTGAGTGGCAGTTTTCCGTCCTGGGCGATGAATTGCCGGACGACCTCCAGCGCGATGTAGACCGGGCCCTTGTCGTCGGTGACCCCGCGGCCGCGCAGCCGGCCGTCCTCGACCGCGAGCTCGAACGGTGGGGTGATCCACTCGGCGAGGTCGCCGGTGGGTTGCACGTCGTAGTGCCCATAGATCAGCACCGTCGGCGCACCCGGCGCGCCCAACCACTCACCAACCACGGCCGGATGGCCGCCGGTCTCGACAATGCGCGGGTCGGCAAAGTCCAACTTGCCGACAAGCCAATGGGCGGCGCGCAACATCGTCTCGCGGTCCGCATCCCGGCTGACGCTGGGAATCGCGACGTAGTCGGCAAGTTCGGCGACGTACCGTTCGTCATTGGAATCAAGAGAGAGCATGTCCACCATCGATCGAGATCGTCTGACCGGTTACCCAGGAGGCCAGTTCGGATGTGAACCACCGCACGCCGTCGGCGATGTCCGCGGCCCGACCGAGCCGGCGCAGCGCGATGCCTTCGACGAGTTTCGCCTGGCCGTCGGCGCCGTAACTCGCCCACTGCTTTTCGGTGGTCGGGTTGGACAGTACGAATCCGGGCGCTATGCAGTTGACCGTAATTCCGTACGGGCCGAGTTCGTGCGCCATTTGCCTTGTGAAGCCGATCTGACCGGCCTTCGAGCTCGTGTAGGCCTGAATTCCGGTGAGGCTGACGCTGCGGCCGGCGCCGGAGGAAATGTTCACGATGCGGCCCCAGCCGGCCGCCTTCATCCGCGGCGCGACCGCGCGAGTGCAGTTGAACGCCGAGGTGAGGTTGGCGTCGACCACCGCCCGCCACGCCTCGTCGGTGACGTCCTCGATCGGCTTGTGCGTCTGGCCGACAACGCCGCCGGCGTTGTTCACCAGGATGTCGACAGCCGGCAGCGACCCGACGAACGCGTTGACCGCCGCGGAGTCCGACACGTCGACGGTGTCCTTGTCGATGCCGTGCACCGTGGCGCCCTCGTCACGTAGCGCCGCGGCGATGGCCGCGCCGATGCCGTGCGCGGTGCCGGTGACGAGCGCGGTACGACCGATGAGCCCGGATCCGATCATCGGAATGCCCAGCCGTTTTCGAGCAGCTCCCGGACCTCCGCCACACCGGTCTCCCAGAGCTCGGTCATGATCTCGTCCGATAGTTGGTACGAGCCGCCGAAGCTGCCGTCGACGGTGAGCGAACGGATGTCGGCCGGGGTGGCCTGTGCGATGACGTCCCGGGAAATGATCGGCTTCGCTTCGGCCGGCATGTGCACGCCGGCCAACCGTGTCCACGGGAAATTCTCGAACCAACCGCCGTGCGTGGGATCGGCCTCGTAGGACTCGGCGACCGCGGCTACCTTCGGCGCCGCATACCAGCTGGTGAAGACCACCTGCATCCGGTGGTCGCGCTGCTCGCTCACCCACTCGCGTATCGCGCCCAGTGCGGGCGCATTGCCGCCGTGCCCGTTGATGATCGCGATGCGTCGGAAACCGTGGCCAGACAGGGAATCGAGCAGATCGCGGATGACCGCGATGTAGGTCGACATGCGCAGCGTCATGCTGCCGGGGAATGCGCTGAAATAGGGTGCCATCCCGAACGGCAGCACGGGCAGTACCGGCAGGCCGAGCGGCTCGGCGGCCTCGACGGCGACCCGTTCGGCCAGGATGGCGTCGGTGCCGAGTGAGAGAAAACCGTGCTGCTCGGTCGATCCGATGGGCAACACGACGCGATCGTCCTGCCGCAGGTACGACTCGATGTGCTGCCAATTTGCGTCGTACAACCGCATTCGGTGGACTCCCTCTCGGCTCGCGGAACTTGTGCACTGTATGCAATCTGGATTACCAACAGATGACACGGCCGAACTCGCGACCTACGCGGGATCCTTCGCGGGCAATCTGGACAACAGCTTGAGCAATTCGTCCCGGCCGAACTGCAGGACCGCGGTGGCGACCTGCTCGGCCTCGGCCGGGTCGCGGGCGAACACCGCGGCCTGCATGCCCCGGTTACGGCGCAGCGACCTGCTGAGGTAGTTCTCCGATCCGCGCACGAGCAGATCCCAATAACGCAATGACGCCCGCCAGGACGACTCGGCGAAGCCGAAGAGCATCCGGTTGGGGCAGCCGTCGAGCAGCGTCCAGTTGTAGTCCTTGAGCGCAAACACATATGACGCGGCGTCATGCTGTGCGGCGGCGGCCCGCATCTGGGCGAAGATGTCGCTGAGCTTGTCGATGCGGTGCTCGTCCAGGTTGCCCACCGCCAGCTTCGTGCAGTGCGGTTCCAGCAGCAGCCGGCAGTCGTAGAGATCGGCGGCGTTGGCACTGTCGAGCTCCGCGACGGACGCGCCGCGGCGCGGCTCGATGATGATCAGGCCCTCGCGCGACAGCGCCCGCAGTGCCTCGCGCACCGGCGAACGACTCACGCCCATCTGCTCCGCGAGACCGACTTCGGTCACCTTCTGGCCGGGCCTGATCCGGCCCTCGAGGATTCGGTTGGTGATCCAGGCCGCCGCGCCGGTCGCGAGCGACGCCTGGTCCAGCGCGGGAAGCGAAGTGTCGCTCGGCGCACTTTCGGTCATGGGCGGCCTCTCCGGTTTATTCTCCCCGACATTGTTGCCTCAACATTGTGCATTGTGTACTGCCTACCAGGGGAGCCCATGACCGCGAGTAGCCCCGCCCATCTCGCCGACCTCGGCGCGGAGTATTTCGCCGTGCAGCATTCGAGCGATCCACTCAACGCCACGCTGCTGGGGGTTACCGGCTTCGACGACCAGCTCGGCGATCCGAGCCGGGCGGGCTCGACACGGGTCGCCGCCGCCCTGCGCGATATTGCCGCGCGGGTCGAGGCGGTGCCGACCGGCGATCTCGACCCGGCCGGCCGCACCGAGCGGGACGTGCTGCGTTGGCTGGTCGAGGGCACGCTCACCGACGTCGAGCACGCGCTGTGGGAGACGAACGCTTCGGCCGGCGGTTATGTCTCGCCGCAATCGCTTGTATTTCAAGCGATTCCGACAGCGCCGCTGACCGACGACGCAACGGTGGCTGGTTGGCTCAGCCGGCTGCGCGCGCTGCCGGACTACCTCGACGCGGTGCGGCTGCGCTACCGCGAGGCCGCCGTGGACGGCCGGACGCCCACCCGGGTCGGGGTCCGGCAGGCGCTCGCCCAGCTCGACGGCCACCTGGATCGGGCGGTGACCGACGACGTGCTGCTGTCCGTACGGCTGCCCGCGGGACTGGATGCCGCCCGCGACATCGCGGCCGCGCTGGTCGAGGATTCGGTACGGCCGGCGCTGCGGCGGCTGGCCGGCGATCTCACCGACTTGCTGCCGATCGCCCGGGACGACGCACGTGTCGGCGTCAGCTGGGTGCCCGGCGGCGCGGACGGCTACCGGGCCGCCGTACGTCGGCACACCACCACCGACCTGACCCCTGAGCAGATCCACGAGATCGGTCTGTCCACATTGGACGAGCTCGCCGGCGAATGGGCCGAGATCGGTGGTCGGGCACTCGGGGTCACCGACGTACCGTCGATCCTGGCCCGGCTGCGGGAGGATCCAGGGCTGCGATTCGACAGCTCGGCCGCGATTGTGCGCTGTGTCGAGGAAGCGCTGGTACGGGCTGAAACCGCGCGCTCGCAGTGGTTTCCGCCGCTCGCGATCCCGGACTGCGTGGTCGAGGAGATCGACCCGGTCGAGGCCGAGAACGCCCCGCTGGCGTATTACCGGCCACCGTCGGCTGACGGCTCCCGTCCCGGTGCGCACTGCGTGCTCACTACCGCGCCGGATAGCCGATTCACGTACGAGTACGAGGCATTGGCTTTTCACGAGAGCGTGCCGGGCCATCACCTGTCGATCGCCTCGGCGCAAACGCTGAGCTGGCTGCCCGACCATCGGCGCTATATCGACGCTCAATTGTGCGTCTATGTAGAGGGTTGGGGGCTTTATAGCGAGCGGTTGGCGGATGAGATGGGCCTCTATTCGTCCGACCTGACGCGGCTGGGAATGCTGTCGTTCGACTCGCTGCGGGCGTGTCGACTGGTCGTCGACACCGGCATGCACGCGCTGGGCTGGTCGCGTGAGCGGGCGGCAACCTTCATGTGGGAGCACACCGCCACGACCCGGGCGAACGTCGACAACGAGATCGACCGCTATATCTCCTGGCCAGGGCAGGCGTTGTCGTACATGATCGGCCGGCGGGAGATCGTCCGGCTGCGCCGCCGCGCGCAGGAACAACTCGGCGCCCGCTTCGACGTACGCGAGTTTCACGGCGTGGTGCTCGGCCAGGGCGCGCTGCCGCTGCCGGTGCTCGACGACCTGGTCAGCGCCTGGACCGCCGCGCACTAGGCCCGTGCTCCGCGCCGGCTCATCGGCGCCGGTAAGGCCCGAGCATCGCCTCGATGACGGCTGCCGCGCGCAGTAGCGCCGCGTCGTCGCCGACGGCGGCCGCAAGCTGGAGCGCAACCGGCAGGCCGTCGCTGGTTGTGCCGCAGGGCAGCACGATCGCGGGCTGGCCGGTCACGTTGTAGGCCCCGGTGAAGATCCCCTCGATCTCGCCGTCCGGGGTGTCGATCGGGGGCGTATCCACCGGCGCCGCGTAGGGCACGGCCGGGCCGAGGAGCACCTCGACCCCGTCGAGCAGCGCGGCGGCGGCCGGGAGCAGCGCGTCGCGGCGGGTCAATGCGGCGGTCCGCCTCTCGGCGGGAACCTCGGCCGCGGCTCGCAACAATCGCAGCGTCGCCGTGCCGTAGTGGCCCGGGTCGGCCTGCACCCGCGAGCCGTGCACCCGCCAGGCCTCGACCAAGAGGATGTCGCCGAGGCACGCCTCCAACTGGACCAGCGGGGCGCCGTCGCGATCGACCATCTGCAAGCCGGCCGCCGCGAGTCGCTTCACCGCGGCAAGGGTGATCTCGGCCAGCTCGGGGTCCAGCCGCGGATCGGCCAGTTGGTCGGCGAGCAGCCCCACCCGCAGCGGCTTCGGGTTAAGGTCAAACCTCGTTCCGGCGAGCACGCCCAAGACAGCCGCGGTCGTGGCGACCGAATCGGCCAGCACGCCGACGTGGTCGAGGGTCGGGGAGAGCGGCGTGACCCCCTGCTCGGGCACCACCCCGTAGCTGGGTTTGATACCCACCACGCCGCAATAGGCGGCCGGGATCCGCACCGAGCCGCCGGTGTCGGTACCCAGCGCGGCCGGGCAGACGCCGGCGCCGACCAGGGCGGCCGACCCGCCGCTGGACCCACCGGCGGTCCGGTCCGGCCGGTGTGGATTGCGTGCCTCGGGGATCTCGTCATGCGGGGCGCCGGCGGCGTATTCGAGCAGCGTGGACAGCGCGAAGATGTCGGCACCGGCGTCGCGCAGCGCGGTCACCACCGGCGCATCAGATGCTGCCGGCGGACCGGCAAGGTCGGCCGCATTGCCGTTCCCGCGGCGGAATCCGGCCACGTCGATCATGTCTTTTATGGCTATTGCGATACCACGAAGTGGTCCGGTCGCCGCTCGTCGTGGCGCCGGAATCGCCGTCGAAACGGCGTTGAGCGGTCGGCCCAGGCGTTCCAGTCGTTCGTAGGCCACGAGCAGGTCGAGGTTGGCCACCTCGCAGGTACGTTCGCCGCGCTCGATCGCGTGGATCAACTCGCCGACGTAATGGGTCAGTGGCCCGGCTAGCACCTCGATCTGCTCGGCCACCTCGGTGGTCCGTTTGCGCACCATCAGGTCGCGATAGATGCCGCTGTGCGATTTCGCGCTGCCCCGGTTGAACGCGACCAGCCGGTCGAGCGAGCCGTCGAGGTCAGCGGGGTCGAAGCCGTCGAACGGCAGCGGGGTCACCGGCGCCTGCGCCAGCACCTCGCGGGCGACCGCGAGCATGAGTGGGCGGTATTGCGGCAATTCCAGGTGGTCGGCTATTGACAGATCCGACACGGCACCGGCGAAAAGCATTGCGCCATAGGCCTCTTTGCCCCAGAGATAGCCGAGGATCTGGTCGGTCTGCTCGGCATACGGCAACGCGTCGGCGATGTCGCGCAGCCGATCGGTCAGCGCCCCGTCAGGCTCGCCGATCCGGAACGTGCCGACGTTGCCCTGCATGACGACGCCCGGCTCCATCAGATCGGCGCCGAAGTTGACGAAGCAGACGAGCAGCCGCTCGGCGCCAACCGCGGCGGCCAGCACGTCGGCGGTCAGTCCGTTCTGCAGCGACACCACGACGGTGTCCGGTGTGAGTCGCCCGCGCAGCAGCTCGGCGGCCGCGGGGGTGTGCTGGGTCTTGACCGACACGAGTACGACCCCGGGCAGGTCTGTGGGCAGTTCATCGGGCGTCACCGCGGGAACACGTACGGTGAATTCGTTGACCGGGCCGGTGATCTGCAGCCCGCGTTCGTTGATCGCGGTCACATGGGCCGAATCGGCGTCGCACAAGAGCACATCGTGACCCGATCTGGCCAAATGCGCCCCTACGGTGCCGCCGATGGCGCCCGACCCAATGACCGTGAACTTCACGCTGCACTCCCGACGGGCGACATTTGAACGTAACGTTCTCGAGATCGGGGAATTAAAATTCCGTCACTAGACTGGCATCAATCAGGCAGCCGATTGTATACAGTACTCCCGAGCGGATCGGCCGCTGGTTGTTCGGCGAAACGTCTCGAGGAGAGCATGCCCATGACCACGGATCGCACGGGCACGTCCGATGACCGGATCGCTGCCATTGCGAGTCACGAAATCAGCCGACGCAACATGCTGCGCTTCGGCGCGCTCGGCGTCGGCGGGGCCGGCGTCCTTGCCGCGTGCGGCACCAGCAACGGCGGCTCGAGCAAGAGCGCAAAGACCGGCGGTGCTAGCAGCTCGACCACAAAACCCAAGAGCGGCGGCAGTGTGATCATCGCCCGCCCGCAGGACTCGGTCGATTTCGACAAGACAATGGTTTTCAGCAATGCCTCGATCTGGGTCTATGTCCAGATTTTTGAGGGCCTGACGATCGGTAGCAAGGACGGCAAGACGGTCGAGCCGTGGCTGGCTACCAGTTGGACCCAGTCGAGCGACAAACTCACCTGGACATTCAAGCTGCGGCCGAATGTGAAGTTCAGCGACGGTACGGCAATGACGTCCGCCGACGTCAAGTTCTCGCTGGATGAGGCCAGCACGACCAAGGGCGGCTGGGAATTCATCAATGCGGCAATTGAGAAGATCACCGCGCCGGACCCGATGACCGTCGTCATCAAAACCAAGTACCAGTGGGCGCCGCTGCTTGCCGACCTCGCCTGCCCGAGCAACGGGATCATCCCGAACAAGTACGGCGGCAAGACCAAGAAGGCCTTCTACAGTGCCCCAATAGGCACCGGCCCGTTCGTCTGGGACACCTGGGACAAGGGAAACAAGCTGACCCTGAAGAAGAGCAAGAACTATTGGCGGGCCGGCATGCCGTACCTGGACTCGGTCACCTGGCAGACCGTGCCGGACGACAACACCCGCAACGTCATGATCCAGGGCAACACCGCCCAGATCAACGAGACGCCACCGTTCTCGACCGTCGACCAGCTGAAGGGGGTAAAGGGCGCGACGGTGACGCTGTTCCCGTCCACCCGTACCGACTACATCCTGATGAACGAGAAGCGGGCGCCCTACGACGACGTGCACGTGCGCCGCGCGATTTCTTATGCGATCGACCGCGAAGCGTTGGTCAAGACGGTGCTGTTCGGCAACGGCACGTCGGCGAATTCGCTGTTCATGCCGACCGTGCCCTACTACGACAAAGCCACCGCAGGTCAATCGTTCGACATGACGAAGGCGAAGGCCGAGATCGCCAAGTCGAGGGTGCCCAAGGGTTTCAGCACAACATACCTCGCCATGTCCGGCGACTCGACCGATTCGGCGATCGCCCAGGTGTTGCAGTCCTCGCTGAAAGAGCTCGGGATCACGATGAAGATTTCCAAGAGCGACCCGAGCGCCGTACATGATCTACAGAGTGCGTTGAACTACGACATCAGCCATTCGTACTGGACCATGGATATCAACGACCCCGACGAGCTCGTCCAATTCGCCGTTCTGCCGGCCGGCGGTGGCCATTCGTTCGACACGAACTACACCAACAGCAAGGCGCAGTCGCTCGCTTCCCAGGCGGAGAAGACGTTCGATCAGGCGCAGCGGCAAAACCTCTATAGCCAACTTCAGGCGCAGCTCGCCGACGACGCCTTTCTGCCCGCGTTGTACTACCAGCCATTGCCGTACGCGATGCGGTCCGCGGTGCAGGGATTCTTCGTTAAGCCGACCGGCCTGTATGACATGGCCGCGGTGTCCCTCGCGTAGCCCGCAATGAAATACGTTCTCTTTATTCTCCGGCGCCTGGTCACGCTGATCCCGGTGCTTTTCGGCATCAGCCTGCTGGTTTTCTTTCTGCTCCAGATGGTGCCCGGCGATCCCGCGGTGACGCTGCTCGGCGCGCATGTCACTGATGCCGGAGTGGCGGCGCTGCACAAACAACTCGGGCTCGATCATCCGCTGTGGCGGCAATACGTCACTTTCGTGGGGCGGTTGTTCCACGGCAACCTGGGGGACTCCTACCAATACAAATCCAGTGTCTCCTCGCTCGTCCTGCACAACCTGGTGCCGACGATCTGGCTCATTGTGACCGGCGCGGTCCTTGCAGTACTGATCAGCGTGCCACTCGCGGTCTGGTCGGCCAGCCGGCGCAACGGCATCGCCGACAATACGATCCGGACGATCCCGTTGATCGGGCTGGGCATGCCGGCGTTCTGGCTGGGCATCATGCTGGTGCTGTTGTTGTCGCTGAAGGCGGGTGCATTTCCCGCGTCCGGCTTCGGCACCGGAATCGGCAACCACATTAAATCGATAATCCTGCCGGGGTTGACCGTCGCACTGGCGCTCGTGCCGATCCTGATCCGCAGCCTGCGGGCGAGCATGATCCACGTACTGCAGAGTGACTACATCACAACCGCGCGGGCAAAGGGGATCAGCGGTGCCCGGGTGGTGTTCCGGCACGCACTACCCAATGCGGCGATCTCGTCGGTCACCGTGCTCGGCGTCAATATCGCTTATCTCATCGGCTCGACCCTGGTCGTGGAGAAGGTATTCGCGCTGAACGGGATCGGCTATCTCATGATCACCGCGATATTCAATCGAGATTTCCCGATCGTGCAAGGGATCACGCTGGTCTTCGCGGTGATGGTCGTCATCGTCAACCTGCTCACTGATATGACCCACGCCGCCCTCGATCCCCGGGTACGGCTGGCATGACTGCGGTCGCGTTTCCTGGCCGGACGGTCGAGGTGGTCACCGCCCGGCGACCCCATCGGCACGTCAATATCCCGCTCATCGCCGGGCTGACCCTGTTGCTGCTGATCGTGCTGGCGGCGATTTGTGCGCCGCTGCTGACTCACTGGGATCCGATCCACCAGGATTTGCTGCATGCCCGGGAGGCGCCCGGATCGCCCGGTCATCTGTTGGGCACCGACCAGCTCGGCCGCGATGTGCTGTCCCGATTGCTTTATGGCGCGCGGATCGACCTGCGCGTAGGGGTGCTTGCGGTGCTCAGCCCGTTCGTCATCGGGACTCTCCTCGGGCTGGTGTCTGGCTGGTTCGGTGGTTGGCTCGACACGCTGATCATGCGCATCGTCGACGTGGTGGTCGCATTCCCGTTCTTCGTGCTGGTTATTGCCCTGGTTTTCGCGCTCGGCGCCGGCACCAGCAGCATTTACCTGGCCATCACGATGGTCGGCTGGGTGGCGTACTGCCGCATCGTGCGCGGCGCGGTATTGGTGGCCAAGGAACAGGAATATGCGCTGGCCGCTCGGGCTAGCGGGCTGCCGACGTGGCGGATCCTGTTTCGCCACCTGCTGCCGAATGTGGTGTTGCAGGCGATCGTTTACTCGATGAGCGACATCGTGCTGACGATCCTGGCGATCGTCACCCTGGGCTACCTCGGCCTCGGGGTGCCGCCGCCGACGCCGGACTGGGGGTCGATGATCGAGGACGGGCAGCAATTCCTCCTTACCCAGTGGTATTTGGCGACAATTCCCGGAATTGCCGTGGTGATCACCGGTTTTGCGCTGGCGCTGATCGCCGATGGCCTGGTCGAGCAGTTCGGCCGCCGATGAGCGCGCTGTTGGAGGTTCACGACCTCAGCGTCGATATCCCGCTGCGCCATGGCCGGCTGCACGCGGTGCGCGGCGTCTCATTGCGGGTCGAGGCCGGCGAGGCGATCGGCGTGGTCGGCGAGTCCGGGTCGGGAAAGACCATCATGCTCCGCGCGTTGCTCGGTCTGCTCCCGCAGCCGGCCAGGATCATCGGCGGTTCGATCCTGCTTGACGGCGTCGAGGTCACCGGGATGCCGGCCGGCCGCCGGCATGCCGCGCTCACCGAGGCGGTGAGCATGGTCTTTCAGGATTCGCTCACCGCGCTCAACCCGGTGATGCGGGTGGGGGAACAGATCGCGGAGGTGCCGCGACACCGGCTGGGAATGTCCCGCACCGCGGCGCACGCCCGAGCCGTAGAGCTGATGGACTCGGTCGGCATTCCGGAACCGGAACGTCGTTATCGGGCCTACCCACACGAGCTTTCCGGTGGAATGCGGCAGCGCATCGGCATCGCGATTGCGCTCTCGACGCAGCCGCGGTTGATTCTGGCCGACGAACCCACGACCGCGCTGGACGTCACGATCCAGGCGCAGGTGCTCGACGTGCTCGACACGCTGCGGGGCGAGCAGCAGCTCGGGCTGGTGCTGGTCAGTCACGACCTGGCGGTGATCAGCCAGACCTGCTCCCGGATCTACGTCATGTATGCCGGCCGGGTGGTCGAATCGGGCGGTGCATGGGCACTTCTGGGACACCCACGGCATCCATACACATACGCGTTGCTGCAATCGGTACCCGACCCGGATGCGCCGGTACACCGGCTGCTGACGATCCCGGGCCAGCCGCCCGACCTGACCGCGCTGCCCACCGGCTGTCCATTCGCCCCGCGCTGCGCCTTCGCCAAAACCGCCTGCACACAAGAGGATCCGCCGCT
>Ga0137412_10000167_pt3 | contig 14627 bp, 9 predicted proteins | sample CZODoug2_1_16fun_FD_122160 | JGI IMG/M metagenome (GOLD analysis project Ga0137412, IMG submission 122160) | Vadose zone soil fungal communities from Angelo Coast Range Reserve, California, USA - CZODoug2_1_16fungal (Hybrid Assembly) | ecosystem: Environmental > Terrestrial > Soil > Vadose zone... | reverse complement strand
TGCCTTCCGATGCGTGTTGCACGCGCCCTCACACTGCCGCCCCTGCCGCCCCTGCCGCCCCTGCCGCCCCTGCCGCCCCTGCCGCCACTCCTAGACTTGCTCAAGCGCTACACGGCGTCGATCGTCCCCGTTCCGTCCAATCCCTATTTCGTGCCGCAGGGTGGCCCTGCCGGGCCGGCACCGGCCGGCGCGCCGTTCAGTGGCACCGGCTTAGCCACGCAAAGCTCGACGCTCGTGTTGTACGACACGACGGGGCAGTGGGGCTGGCTGGGCGAAATGTACGCGACAATGGCGGGGAACCTGGCCAGCCATTTCGGCTCCTGGGTGGCCATGCCCGTCGTGTCGTACACGGCGGGGACTCTCCAACAGTACTCGGCCTGTATCTACATCGGCTCAACTTATGGTGAGCCGTTGCCCGCGGCATTCCTGACGGACGTCTACGCGGGAACGACCAACGTCATTTGGATCTACGACAACATCTGGCAGCTGACCTCGAGCCAGCCGCTATTTGCGACCCAGTATGGCTTCATGCCGTCCGTCTTCGATACCTCACCGGTCGCTACGGTGACCTACAAGTCCCAGAGTCTGAAACGCTCCAGCGCCAATGCGGCCGGCATCATGAGCTACTCCAGCATCGGTGCCCCAGCGACGGTGCTTGCCGAGTGCGTGCGCGCGGACGGCACGACGTTTCCGTGGGCGGTGCGCTCGGGAAATCTCACCTACATTGGTGAGGTCCCGTTCGCATATATGACCGAGGGCGACCGCTACCTGATCCTCTGCGACCTTCTCTTCGACGCGCTTGCCCCCACGACCGCAACCCAACACCGCGCGCTGGTGCGCCTCGAGGATCTCCATCCGTTGTCTGACCCGACGGCCCTGCTACAGACCGCGGAGTGGCTATTCAGCAAGGGGATACCGTTCAGTTTCCACATAACGGCCCGCTATCTCGACCCCAACGGCTACTACAACGGCGGAGTCCCGCAGGATGTTCCGCTAAGCACACAGCCCCTCATGATCGCCGCCATCCGTACGATGCAACTGCTGGGCGGCGTGATGATCCATCACGGCTATACCCATCAGTACTCGAACATAACGAACCCGTACACCGCTGTGACAGGCGATGACTGTGAGTTCTACCGGATCACCAGCAACAGCAGCAACGGCGTACTGACATTCGTGGGGCCGCTGCCGGGAGACACCGACTCCAGCTGGGCCCAGGGGCGCTTCAACTCGTTTGCGGCCGAGCTGGCGGCCGCGGGCTTTACGATGCCCGCAATCTCGACGTTTCCGGCTTACGCCGCATCGGTACCCGACTACCAGGCTGAAGCACGGACGTTCGCAGCGCGGGCAGAGCGAGTGCTCTACTTTCCGGGAGTGCTGACCAACCAGACCATCGATTACACGCGCCCCGCAGGCCAGTACGTCCCGTATAGCGTTCGGGACGTCTACGGCTCCAAGGTGTTGCCCGACACGCTGGGCGGCATCGATCCGGACGTGTACTACAACATTCCGCCGCGCCTGCCTGCGGATATCATCGCCGATGCTCAGCGCACGCTCGTAGTACGAGATGGCGTGGCGAGCTTCTTCTACAACCCAGAGGATCCGCTCAGCTATCTTCAGCAAACCGTCCAGGGCCTGCTCGATCTCGGCTATCAATTCGTGAGTCCCCTTGACGTGTGAGTCGAGCAATGTTGACTGGGGAGGAAGATCGTCGGCGGGCGATTGGGGGGGCTCGACCGCGACCGCCGGGCAGTAATCGGGACGGCGCGCGGTTCTTGCAATCAGGCTTGCTTGGTGGTGCGGCTGTTGCGCTTGTGATGGGGGAGCCGGCATCAGCTACGGAGGTACCGGAGCCGTGCTCAATAGCCGCGCCGGTGGCACACAGCGCCGCGGCGGAAGAGAGTTGGTTACAGCGGCAAATTCGACGCTTCAGCGGGTATCCGCACCTGGATCGCGCCTATCGCCTCATGAAAGAGGGTAAGGCACGGGAGGCGACGGACGAGCTTGCCAGTTACTTGCGCCGGGATCCATACGATGTAGCTGCTCGGCAAACTTACCTCATCCTGCTATACCAACAAGGTAGATACGCGGAAACGGCGTGCCAAGCGACCTCGCTGTTGAAGGATGAGTCGTCGTGGAGCGAATCGGCCTTGGTGTATCGGGCGCTCGCCGAACAGAGTCTCGGACAGACCGCTCGGGCGCTCATGGACTTTCGCGATGCCGCGGTAAACGTGTCGGCCCCACGCGCGGAACGAGTGTTTGCGGCCAACTCTGAGATTGAGCTACTGATCCGCAACGGCAACTTCGCGGAGGCGCAAAAGGCGCTACAGGGGATTGCGCGCGAAGCGGATGACTTCGCGTTCTATTACCGGAAGGGCATAGTGGCCGACGCGCTCGGGCACGACGTCGATGCGCAGAGCGCCTATCAGTCTGCGATCAACAAGGCGATCAAGGACTCGGACCGTGCGACAGCATTGGCCGCGGCGGGACAGGTAGCAATGCGCGGGAGTCGCTGGGCCGAGGCTAGTGGCCTGCTGCGTGCCGCGCACGAAATCGAACCCCACAACATCGACTTGATACGCGCACTCGTTGCAGTTGACCGCCACCTGGGTAAATACGACGAAGCCGTGACGTTGATGCGTGCAGTGCTAGCGGTGGCGGCCTCAAGGCGTGACCGCGAGGTGCTCGCTGAACTGTCGGTCAGCCGAAAGGAGTGGGTGCGCGCTGCCGAGCAGTACACCGCACTGCTTGAGGAACCCGGTGGAGTTGAGGACCGCTACCGACTGACAATGACGCTCGCACAGATCTACCAGCAACTGGGACGCCACCTCGACGCGGAAGCGACGCTGCGCAAAGCAGTCAGCATCAAGATGACGCCCGAAGGACTGGGAACCCTCGCTACACAACTTGACATGGACGGCAGGACATCAGAGGCGACGCAGATCCTCGAGACCAGCGCTGCGTTGAGCCCTAGCGCGCAGGTCCATGCGCAGCTGTCCGTCCTCTATGAGAAGCTCGGAAACCGCGCGGCGGCGATCACCCACCTAAAGGATGCGTTGCGCATGGCGGATACCCCCCTGCTGCACGAGCGCCTCGGCTACTTGTATGCCGGGAACGGGTCTTACGCCTCCGCGGCCCGGGAGTTCGAACAAGCGACGCCGCGGAGGCGCCCCGGACTGTGGCACATACATATCGCCGAACTGTACGCCAAAGCCGGTGACCGGAGCAGCGAACTCGCGCACCTCGACCTTGCCGCCGCTGAGCCGCTGGAGCCTGCATCGCGCCGATACGTTGAACGGCAGCGCGGCTTCCTACATTCGCAACTCGGTGATACCGAGCAGAGCATCGAGGCGTGGCGCGCCGCTGTCGCTGCGGGCCTCGATGACAGCGCGATCCACCAGGATCTCGGTTTCGCTCTGTTGCAACTGCAGCGTTGGGACGCAGCACGTGCGGAGTTTCTGCGATCCAATGAGCGTGAGCCGTCGCCGCGTACGCTCTACTACATCGCGCAGTGCTACGGGAAGCTAGGGCAGCCAGATATCGCCCTCAACTACCTCAAGTTGGCTGAACGCGACGCGCAGCGCCTCGATCCAAGCACGCGCAAAGCACTCTATGATGAGCTCGGTTTCGGCTACAGCGCCGACGGCAAAGAGCTGGAAGCCGCGGCGGCTTGGCGCAACTCGCTGGGCGTTCGTTACGACGCGCCGATCGCGCTCAAGCTCGCCCTTGCCGAACGCCGCCTCGGGCACACCGATGAAGCCGAAACAACGGCGCGTGCGATCCCATACGCGGAGCTCACCGTGCCGCAGCGCATCATGCGTGCGGAATTGATCGCTGAAATACTGGAGGGCAAGCGGCAGTTCAGCGTTGCACGCGCCGCGCTCGTGGAGGCCGCCGAGCTGCAGCCTACCGCGGAGCACGCGCACCGGCTGGGACTGCTCGCGCAGCGTGCGGGAAACGATAGCCAGGCCGTTGACGACTACGAAACGGCTGTCGCCCGTGAGCCGGACAACCTGCTCTACGCGGAGTCGCTCGCGTACGCATACCGGCGAGCCGGCCGGACCAGAGAGGGCGAGGAAATCCTTGAACGCATCGTCGCCCGGTATCCTGACCGGGTCGCAGCGTACCGCGAGCTCGCCTACACGCAGCTCGCCCTCGGGCGTCAGAATGACGCGGCGACGACCCTGCGTCAGGGAATCGACGCACAGCTGGCGACGACACCGCCGTCAGAGAGCGAGCGCGCTTCCGAGGCGCTCCCTGCGATGCGCGCAGAGTACCAGACGCTCGCCCGACGTTTTGCCACGACCGTATACGAGTCCTATCGAGCGAACGGCGGCCCGGCGGTAGGAGGTACCCTCAATGGTGGTGTCATTCCGTCCGCGGGCGGCGCCGAGTTGTCGTACTTTCCTGCGGGCGCGCTCAACCGAAGCGATGCCGCATTGCAGTTCACTGGGCGACTATTCTGGACGACTGCGAACGAGCTGGCCATTGACCGGCAGTCGATCCAGGCGGGCCTCAGTGTGCGCTACAAGCCGCTGGCGCAAACTAACCTCTTCGTCGGCGCCGAGCGGCTGATCAAAGTCGGGGCGGATACCCGGAGCGACTGGCTGCTCCGTGGCAGTTTCGGTTTGGGAAACGAAGTCGAGCGGCAGGCCGACAGGACGCACTGGAAGTACTGGCAGTTCTACGCCGACGCGGGCTATTTCGTCAGCTCGCGGACGGAGGCAACGTACCTGGAGTTTCGCCGCGGGGTCACGCTCCCCGCTACCGCGAATCTCCTGATCACGCCCCACGTGGTTCTTGCCTACCGTCAGCAGAGCCCGGATCCTAGCCGGACCTCGATCTCCGAGGGCGGCCCGGGTGTGTCGTTCAAGTACCTATTTCGCGGCAGCCGCTACGAGCCGCATGGCCCGACTTTCGATGCCCTGTTGCAATACCGTGCGCGACTGAGCGGGCGGGGGCATGGCGACTGGGTACTGACCGGCGTCGCTCGGTTCTGAGTCGGACAGCGGCGGCCCGTCAGGCGGTCGACATCAGCGACTGCAGCACCGTCCAGTCGGGCGTGGCATTCGGGACCATTGTCTGGCGGAAGTGCCAGTAGAAGCAGCCGCCGATGTATCGCGGTACTGAAGGCACCCGGTAGCCGTAGAATCGCCGGATCAGCGCTGCGCGCGTGGCGTTGTCGCCGGGGATCTGGCCGCCCCACCCACATTCGCCGATCCCGAGGCTGGCACTGCTAAACCGCGCGGCCAGCGCAGAGAACATCGTGTCGAGCTCGCTCTGCGCCAGCTGATGACCGGCGTTCTGGTCCTCGTAGTAGCTGACCAGCACGTAGTCGAGTCCCGAGCGCATCCGGTGCCCTGGTGGAATGTTCTGGTCTACCCAGGAGATCATCTCGTAGCCGGGCGTAGGCGGGTTCTCGTAGTAAAGCGTAAGCGCCGTCAGCTTGCCGGCTGCCTTGGCCGCGTCGTACATAGTCTCGACCTTGGTGATGACATCCTGACCGAGCCAGTTGCCGTTGACTTCGTTGCCTATTTCCCAGATCCGGACGTATGGACCGAGAGCGGAAATATACTCGCCAATGCGCGCGCCGATCGCAGCCGTCGTGAGCTGGCTCATCGCGCTTGAATCCACCGGCAGTCCCATCACGTCGGCTTTGGCCGACAATGCCTGCACGGACGAGAGATAGTCGGTAGCGGCTGGTGACCCGCCTACCGGCGGGTCAAACACCGCACGTATTGTCACGCGTTTCGAAAATGCCGCAACCGCACTCACCTGCGATGCAGTTTGAACAGTCGAGTCATCGGTCGTGACTCCCCAGAGCCACGAAGTGGAAGGCGGCGGCGCAGTGACGGTCACCTGGGCCGACCCGGAGCGAGTCGGGTCGGCCAGCGACACCGCCGTGACCGTCACTATCGCTGGAGATGGCACGGTCGCGGGGGCCGTGTAGACACCGGTAGTCGAGATCGTACCGACGCTCGTGTTTCCACCGGTGATGCCGTTGACCTGCCAGGTCACCGCCTTATTGGTAGTGTTGGTAACGGTCGCGGTGAAAGTCTGCATGCCGCCCGTGTGAACGCTGGCTGCAGCAGGTGTCACCGACACATCGATCGAAGCTGGAGGCGGAGGAGGAGGAGAAGGAGGAGATGGCGGTTGTGGTGCAGTGGCCCCATTGTCCCCCGACCCGCCGCCCCCGCATCCAGCGAGGTGTAGCAGTCCGGCGACAAGCCCCGCGATCACGCGACGCCTCTCGGAAGTCCCCCCAGGTTCCGTCATCTGACCTTAACCCCCAATCTCCGCACTCCCTCAGGCGCTTGACTTAATCTCCGACGATTCGCCCGGGATGCGGGATGCAGAAGATCGTATGGATTGAAGCGGGCGCTGTCCAAGTGTCGCAGCTCTCGCACACGCGCCGCGGTGCAGCTTTAGGTTCGACACCCACTGTGTTGTGAACCCCACCCCACGGCGGGATACTTCATCTGCTCAGCAGGCTCTCAGGTGGCATTGGCCGCATCATGCGCGAGACTCCGACTTGCAACCGACGCCATCTGCTGGCGGTGGGACTCGCCGCCGTCCCCGTCATTGTCAGGCCTTGCGGTCTCGCACTGGCGTCAGCAGAGCGTAGACCGATGCTTTCGGGAACGTTTCTGCAGCTATTGACGGAGCATCGCACCTGGCGAGAGGAGCAGTGGGTGCGCCTTTTTGACGCCTTCCGCCGACTGAGCTTGTCGCAAGTAATCCTCCAATGGGTGATGAGTGATAGCCAGCCTTTCTTCGCTTCGGACCTTGCCGGCAGTGTGAGATCTCCCCTCCAGACGATTTTGGAACTGGGGGAGAGGACCAACATTGAAGTTATCATCGGCCTCGTGCACGACTCCGACTACTGGCTGCGCATCACCCAGCCAAGTGCTGCGGTGGCCAGATACCTTGCGAATCGCGAATCACGGATCGTTCAGCTCGTGGCGGAGATTGCGCCGCTTTCGCGCAACTACCGAAGCTTCGCTGGATGGTTCATGAACGAGGAGATAGACGACATCAATTGGCACGAACCGGCAGCCACCTCTGTTTTGCACTCTTACCTGCAGCGAGTGAGTGACTACCTGCGTGTGGCGTTCCCGGGAGCCCCCGTCGCGATCTCGGGCTTCTCCAACGCGCACGGCACACCGGCGCAGCTGGAAGTCTTCTGGCGAGAGTTGCTGAGCGCTGCACCGGCGATCGGCACGGTCTTGTTCCAAGATGGCATTGGCGCGCGGAAGCTGACGTTGGAGAACCTGCCTCGATATCTCCGCGCCGTCCGTGCCGCCACAGATGCGACCGGACGCCGGCTTTGGTCTGTGGTCGAGCTGTTCGAGCAGACCGGGGGCGCGCCTCTCGATCCGGGCGAGTTCCGTGCAAGCGCTGCACCGTTTCCCCGAGTGACCGCCCAGCTGCAAGTCGAAGCCGTGTGCGCGTCGACGCTCATCGCGTTCAGCGCCGCTGACTATCTGTTGATGCCGACGCAGCGCGCAGCCGACCTGCTCTCAAGCTATCTGGAATACATTCACAGTTAAACAACCCGAGCCGATCGCGGTCAATCCGGGTTCGCGCGAAAGCAATAGCCGGCGCCGCGCACCGTCTCGATCATCTGCTGGTGACCGCTCGGCTGCAGCGCCTGCCGCAGGCGGCGAATGTGTACGTCAACCGTTCGGTCCTCGACGAACACGTGATCTCCCCAGACTTCGTCAAGCAGCTGCCCGCGGCTGTACACCCGATCCGGGTGTGTCATCAGGAAATGCAGCAGCCGGAATTCGGTCGCCCAGAGATTGAGCTTGCCGCCGCCGGCGCTGACGCGATGTGCCGCAGGGTCGAGCTTCAGGTCGCGGAATTCGAGGGGCTCATCGCCGAGCAACGGCGCGCGGCGGCGCACGACTGCCTTGATGCGAGCGAGCAATTCACGGTGCGAGAAAGGCTTGGTGAGGTAATCGTCGGCACCTGCCTCCAGCCCGGTCACCTTGTCGACTTCCTCCATGCGCCCGGTCAGCATGATGATCGGGATTTGCTTGGTGCGCCGCTCGTTGCGCAGCTGCCTGAGGAAAGACACGCCCGTCGTGCCCGGGAGGATCCAGTCGAGCAGCATCAGATCCGGGAGCACTTCGCGGATCGCCGCCTCCGCTTGCGCCACGCTGGGCGCCTGGATCGCCTTATATCCGGCGCGCTCCAGGCTTGCGGCAATCAGCCGCTGCGTGACCAGCTCGTCTTCAACGATGAGGATCGACCCGCCCATGAGCGCCAATCATATTGTGCCGTCGATCGATACACTGTCGGTGAAATTCGCTCCGCAGGTCGCTGGCGCTGCATACGCGTGTAGGGCTGGGCCTACACGCGCAGTGCGACTGCGGGCTAAATGAGCCGGTATTTGACCGCATAGCGAACGAGCGCCGCATTGTTCGACAACCCCAGCTTCTTGAGGATCCGCGCGCGGTAGGTACTGATCGTGCTCGGGCTGAGGAACATCTCCGCGGCGATCTCATTGATATGCTTGCCCGACGCCAGCAGCCACATCACTCGGTATTCGCGATCGGAGAGCAGGTTGTGCGGGGGCTTCTCTGCGCCATCGGCGAGCTCGATAACGAGCTTCTCCGCGAAGGCAGGGCTTACATACCTACCCCCACCGACAACCTTGCGGATGGCGTTGGTCAGGTCTTCGTTGGCGCTTCCCTTATTGATGTATCCGGCGCCGCCGGCCCTGAATACCTCGCTGGCGTGCATTTCCTCGGGCAGGATGCTCAGCACCAGGACCGGGCGGCCTGGATACTGCCGCTTGACTTCTCTCACCAGCTCGGCGCCGCTGCAGCCGGGCATGGCGTAGTCGAGCACGGCGACATCCCACTCGAGCCTCCTCGTCATGTCGAGTGCCTCGTCGCCACTCTTCGCCTCACCAACCACGACCATGTCGTGCTCAGAGGCGACGATCTCCCTGAGCCCCCTGCGAACGACGGGGTGATCGTCTGCGATCAGGATTCTCATGACGGCTCTCCCTAGCACAATGCTCCACTCGCGTTGCGACCGCGGCGGCGCCCGCCGCCCCCGTGGCCGGTACGGCGCTCAGATCTTCGGCAGCGCAACTGTCACCCTGCTCCCCTCGCCGCGCACCCCTTTGATATCGACCCTGCCCCCGAACGGCAGCACGCGCTCGCGCACACCCATGAGGCCGAACGACTTGGGGCTGTGAGCCGCCTCGGCGTCGATGCCGCGGCCGTTATCCTCGACGGTGAGCACCAGCTCGTCGGAGTCGGACCGCACCGCCACATCGGTCCGGGTGGCGCCGGCGTGGCGCGCAACGTTGGTCAGCAATTCCTGAAATATCCGGAACACCGCTGTGGAGCGATCCCTGTCCAGCAGCAAGTCTTCTGCGGGAAGGGACACGTTGCAACGGATCCCGCTGCGACGCTGAAACTCGCCCGCCTGCCAGCCGATCGCTGCCGAGAGTCCGAGCCGGTCCAATACCTCCGGCCGCAGCTGGGTCATGATTTCGTGCACCGACTCCATGGTCGCATCAATCAGGCCGGACATCGAATGCGCCTTCTGGCGCAACGCCTTGGAGCCCTCGGGCAGTCGACTCGCGATCCACGCTACATCCATCTTCAGTCCGGTCAGCGCTTGAGCCAACTGGTCGTGGATCTCCCGGGCGATGCGCGTCCATTCCTCCTCGCGCACCGACTGAAGGTGAGCTGCGAGGGCGCGCAGACTCTGCTGTGAGGCCCGCAGGTGCTCCTCGGCGATGCGGCGCTCCTTGATCTGCTGTGACAGCATCGCATTGTTGCGGTACAGGTCAACGAACACGGAGATCTTGGACTTCAGGATCTCCGGCATGAGCGGCTTTACGATGTAGTCCACGGCACCCGCCTCATACCCGCGGGTCACTGAAGGCGCGTCTTCGTAGGCGCTGGTGACAAAGATGATCGGGGTATGGCGTGAGCGTTCGCGTTCGCGGATCAGCCGCGCAGCCTCGAAGCCGTCCACTCCGGGCATGCGAGCGTCCATCAGGATGACGGCAAAGTCCTGCTTCAGTACGCAGCGCAGCGCCTCGTCGCCCGATTTCGCCGTCACCAACTTCAGGGGCATGTCGCGCAACAGTCCCTGCAGCGCCATCAGGCTTCTGCTGTCGTCATCGACAGCAAGAATGCTCGCCTGCTGTTGAGTCGAGTCCATCACCCCTCCTTGGGTGAGCCTGATTATCAATCAACCAAGCACTACAAGAGAATCCGCAACATCCTGTAGTCGCACGCCTACCCGTGGTGCGGTCCCGTAGTCAGTCGGCGAAAATCAGGGGCTCCACAGGCGCACCCGGCTACGGCCAGGCTTGTGGTCCGCAGGGCGAATCCCGCCGGGAGCACCAATAAGATCAATGGATTGGTCCGATATCGCTCGCGCCGACGCCCAATCATCGCTGGGGCTGGAGCAGCAGTCGATCGATAGTGTTTTCCTCGACGGCTTTGCGCGAATAGATCAGCGGGAAATAGCGGCCAGCATCCCAGAGCGGCATCAGATCGGCATAGTGGCGACTACCCGGCTGCCCGCTTTGACCAGGCGTATTGATGGCGACCGATTGATCCCAGTCACTGGTGTCTAGAATTTCTCGATAGCTCGCGCCTTCGACCTGTTCCCACGAAGCCCACGATTCGTCGAAGCCGGCGGCATTCACCGTGTACTCATCGCCCGGCCTGGACAGCGGCCCGAGGTCGAACAGCTCGCTCGCCCCGGGTTGCTGATCCAGGGGGTGACGGAAGTGGATCGAGTGGAGGTTGCCCCAGGACCACTGCGAAGGGTCGGGGCCCTGACGTTGCTTAAGTTCCTTGCGCGCGGCCCGAATCGCATCGACCAACAGCGTGTCGCGAGCAACGACTGGATCCTCTCCGAACAGACTCTTGTCGGGGTTTGCAAGCAAAGCTATGACCGCGTCGGGCTTCAGCCTCTCGTAACGCTCGGGGTGTTTTTCAGAAAACCGCTTTGCGAGCGCCCGGCAGATCTGCCTGAGCCAGACCTCGTACAGAGCAGCGTCGGGGGATTCTCGCGCGAGCCCGCCGTCCCATCGCAGGAATTCCGTCAGCGCAGGATTGTCTCGCAGGGCGCTCGATCGCGCGAGGGTTTGCAGCGCGAGAGCAGGTAATGAAACGACGTCATTCTGCAGCGCCTCGAGGTCGGCGATTGTGAGTTTGTGTCGCACCTGACGGGCGCTTTCAATCACAGAGCGGATGCGTTCAAAGCGATAGGGCGGCGCCCACTCGAAGCCGACCCTGTAGGGATAATGCTCGGGAATCATTCTGTGGTTTGCCGTCGCCACGAAACCTGCTGCCGGGTTAAGGGAATGCGGCAGCTCTGATGCCGACAGAAACCGGGCCCAGGCGTAGTTGCCGGCACCGGGCACCGGCAGCAGCCCCGTCCAACTTCGTACCGGCGCGAGGCCGACGGAGTGCTCGCCGATGTTGCCGGCGCGATCGGCATAGACGATATTCTCCGCAGGGACTTTCCAGCGCGCTGCCGCCGCTTCGAATTGAGTCCAGTTCTGCGCTCGATCTACGGCCAGGGACGCGAGATACCCCGCCGTCCCTGGCTCACTTCCCACCCAACGCAGTGCGAGTGCGCGTCTGCCGTCCTCCCAAAGCACGGCGCCGTGGCGGGTGAATTTCAAGTCGACAGTTCTCGCAGCCGCTCCCTTGATCAGGAATTCCTCGCGGCGGATTACCATCGGCCTCCATCCTGCCTCGGTCCGGTACTCAAGAGGATTGTCGGGATTCAGTTCCTCAATATACAGATCCTGCTGGTCAAGGCCAAAAATGGTGAATCCCCAGGCGATGTGCTCGTTGTGGCCGAGGGCGACGCCTGGCAGGCTCGGCTCGCCGGCGCCGATGACATTCCATCCCGGAGCAACCAGATGGACCATGTAGCGCAGGGATGGCAGCGCGAGTACACGGTGAGGGTCATTTGCGAGGAGCGGCTTGCCGCTCGCTGTCAGCGTGCCGGAGACCGTCCAGTTGTTGCTTCCCTCACGGGGCTGACCGGGGAACTCGATGGGTCGGTCGCTACCGACCAAATTCTTGAGCAGCTCGGGTGAGAGCCCCTCGAGATCGACGCCGGAAACCGGGTCCAGAGCGACGGCTGGATCGAAATGGAACAATTTCGCGGCCTTATCCGCACCGAGTTCCGTCAGCGCGCGGGCGTACTTGAGCTCGGGGACAGCGTTGCCGGTCATGGAAAAAGCCGCCATGCGATTCAGGCAATCTTCCGGGCGCCACGAATCGGGGACGAATCCCCAAAGTTGAAACTCGATCGGTATGCCGGGGCTGCCAGGCGCACTTAGCGTCGCGATGTAAGCGTTAATCCCATCGGTGAACCCAGTCAGTATCGCTTTGGTGTCGGGAGAGTAGCTCGCGTACTCCTTCTGCATGTCACCCCGGTACTGCAGGGCGCGCGCGTTGATATCGCGCTGCAGAAAGGACGCTCCCAGGATTTCGCTGAGCCTTCCCTGACCGGAACGCTTCCACAGTTCCATCTGAAACAGGCGATCCTGGGCGGCGACCACCCCCTGCGCAAGGAAAAGGTCGTGCTGGTTGTGCGCGTAAACGTGTGCAACACCCCATTTGTCGCGCAGAACACGCACCGGCTCGCGCAATCCCTGCACACGCAGTTTCCCAGACACCACGGCGAGCGCTTTGCGCGCGCCGTCGGTGAGTGTGGTCCCTTCGTAGGCCTGAGCTGCCGTACACAGCGAAATCGAAACCACTAACGATGGAATTAATTTCATATCCGCCGGTCGCTATTTACTCTCATTGCCCTTATAGATAATCAGGAACATAGAGTCCATCTTGTGGCAGAGCATCCAAGCCTCCAAAGGATTCGCCATGAGCATTCGGGACCGGACCAAGGCATTTTGCGAGCGCTTCGGCCTTCGTGTGCCGATCCTTCTGGCGCCGCTGGCTGGCGCCAGCGCTCCCTCCCTCTCCATTGCAGTTGCGAATGCCGGCGGCCTGGGCGCCTGCGGCGCGCTCCTGATGACACCCGAAGAGATCGGCGCCTGGACCGAAGAGGTGCGCGCGGCGAGCAACGGCGCGTTCCAACTCAATCTCTGGATCCCTGATCCCAGCCCCGTCCGCGACCCCGGGCACGAGGCGCGGGTGCGCGAATTCCTCGCCACCTGGGGACCGGTGGTGACTCCGCTTGCCGGCGACGCCACACCGCAGGACTTCAATGCACAGTGCAGGGCTCTACTCGATGCACGTGCTCCGATCGTCTCTTCAGTCATGGGACTCTACCCGCCCGACTTCGTAGCGACGCTGAAATCCCGGGGCATCGCCTGGTTCGCGAATGTCTCCACTGTGGCAGAGGCGAGGGCCGCCGCGGCCGCCGGTGCGGACGTCGTGATAGCCCAGGGCATGGAGGCCGGCGGGCATCGCGGGTGTTTTGACGCGAGCAAGGCCGAACAGGCGATGGTGGGGTTGGCTGCTCTAGTCCCCGCCGTGGTTGACGCCGTGAACGTTCCGGTAGTGGCCACAGGAGGTATTGCCGACGGGCGGGGAGTCGCGGCCGCACTGGCGCTCGGTGCCAGTGCGGCTCAGGTCGGCACGGGCTTCCTGCGAGCCCCCGAAGCTCGAACCCCGGTCGCGTGGGCCGAGGCGCTGGCGGGTGCGGCTCCGGAAGACACTATTGTGAGCCGGGTATTCAGCGGGCGGGCGGGCCGAAGCCTCGCCACCGACTACGTCCGCGCGGCAACGTCCGAGCGTGCGCCGCGGCCCGCGCCCTATCCGGTACAGCGCGGCCTCACGGCCGCGATGAGAGCTGCCGCAACCAAAGTCGGCGACGTGCGGCGCATGCAGGCGTGGGCCGGGCAATCCGCGGCCCTGGCGCGTGCCGAGCCGGCCGCGAAGATCCTGCAGCGTCTCTGGGCCGACGCCGTGGCCATTCTTCGCTTTTGACTACGGTCATCTGCCCGAGGCCGGGCGGGCGCCACAGGACTCGCGTACCACCAGCTCACAACTCAGGCGCACCTCGCGCGGAACCATGTCGCGCCGCGCGATCCGCTCGAGCATCACCGCAAGCGCCGCTTCGCCAATCTCGCGGGTCGGCTGACGCAGAGTCGTCAGCGGCACCGGCAGGAGACTGGCGTAGTCCACATCATCGACGCCCACCAGCCGCACATCATCCGGAATCCGGTACTTGAGCTGCAACAGCGCATGCATCAGATGTCCTGCGGTGCGGTCGTTGGCGCAGGCGATGCCATCCGGATGTCCGGACTGCATGACCGCCCTGACACTCTCGATGTCGTCTGCATCCATGCGGTACGTCAGGGCGCGATCGAACTGCACACCGGCCGCGTACAGTGCCTCGCGGTAACCGGCTTCGCGCTCATCGACGGTCGAAGCGGCGTCTTTGGGGCCAACGAACAGAACGCGCCGACATCCGAGGCGCAGGAGATGCTCCGTGATGACGTGTCCGGCACGACGATTGTCAATGCCAATGAGGTCGTGACGTCCAGTCTGCGGATACGGAACGAGGGGCCGATCCAGAAGGACGACGGGAATTCGAGACTCATCGAGGGCGCGGACAATTCGGCGGTTGCACTCATCCTTGAAAGGTGTCAGTTCCAGCGG